>ERZ772889.502-NODE-502-length-42426-cov-94.218994_pt1 | contig 42426 bp, 34 predicted proteins | sample MGYA00512127_ERZ772889 | MGnify/ENA primary metagenome ERZ772889 (study PRJEB29015, sample SAMEA2737689) | human gut metagenome | biome: human gut; feature: human-associated habitat; material: faeces | place: China | collected 2012 ...
CAGTTGAATCACTTTTTGTATATAGGTTTTGTTTCACATCTATTGTAACATAACAATATAAATATTGTATTTTTCTTAAATGTATTTACACATGTTACAAAAAATGATATAATAAATATATGTATGGGGGCGTTAGGTTTCGACGAACATGCAAGAAGTATAATAAGCGAGTAGTGGACTCCCGTTGGCCACTTTAATCATCGGGAAATAAATTTAAACGCTGATAGAAATGAATTAGCATTAGCTGCCTAAGTTGCGGCTATGTCTTGTACAGCTTTGCTAGAGGGCAGTATAAAGGCATCAAATTATCTAGCTTACGAATCTAATCTTTAGTCTAGGGTTAGAGGGTATTTTAAGACTACACTGCTTATCCTTTTTGTAAATACTTGGGATAGGTAGCAAGATTTAAGTATTTACTACACTCGTAGAAAGTTATATGAAAGGTGCTCGGACATGGGTTCAATTCCCATCGCCTCCACCAGATTGATAGGAAACTCGAACTTTTTTGAGATAATATAAAAACTACTCTCAAATTTACTTGAAAGTAGTTTTATTTTTTTCAATTTAGAAACACACTTGCATAGTGACATAATCATTATGCTTGTGATTTTCTATTTGTTAGTTAAATAGTCCGTGAAGTGTGATATAATATTATCAAACGGAGCTGATTTAATTATGGAATATATAAAGAATTTTTACCATATGTTGTTTCTATTTTCACTGCATAGTTAGCATATAAAGAAGCAACAAAAAAATACAAATTAGAATTAGATAAACTAGAAAGAAATCATAAAAACAAATTAGAAAAATTGTTAAAACAACATGAGATAGATATCGAAAATTTAAAAGAAAAGCACAAATTGAAAATGGAAATGAAAGATAAAAAATATAAACATGAAATTGAAATGCAAAAACTAAAAAGTCAATCAACAATTGATGAAAAAAGCAAAAAACTAGCAGGTAATGTTCTTTACGGGGTAATGGGAGATGTTTTTAAAGATGTAATCAGTGGCAAAATTTTGCCAAAACAATTAGAAAGGTTGCAAAAGGAATTTCCTTCAAAATAAAACAATTAGATTTAGACTTTTTGATGATTTGAAAAGGTAATATATGGTGATAAAATGGAAGTTTTAAAAATTATAGAAGAAAGAAGAAGTATTAGAAATTTTAAAAATGATAATGTTAATAAAGAATTAATTGAAGATATATTAAATTGTGGAAGATTAGCCCCATCTGCTAAAAATAAACAACCTTGGTATTTTGTTGTTTTAACAAAAGAAACAAAAAACAGGGTTGTGGATATGATGGTTAATTATACGTTAAAAAGCAAAAAATCAGAAGAAAGAGCAATATATGGATTTAATAGTAGTGTTAATCCTACAGCTAATGTAATCAAACAAGCACCTATATTGATTTTAATATTTAGAGAAAAAGATAATAATTGGATAGTCGGTGATAATTTATCTATTGGAGCTTGTGTAGAAAATATGTGTTTAAGAGCAACCGATTTAGGTCTCGGTTCATTGTGGATAAGAGATATAGTTTATGTAGCAGATGAAGTAGCTAAGATGCTAGGACATGAAGATATGGAATTAAATTGTGCGGTATCAATAGGCTACCCAAATGAATTTCCTAAACAAAGACCTAGAAAAAAATTAAAGGATATTGTGGAGTGGTATAATGAATAATGAATTATTTAATTTTTATAAGCAGACTAGTTTATATACTGATTTAGGTTTATATAAAAATTTTATGAAGAATCTTCCTAATGATATTAACGAATTGTGTATTCTTCAAAGAAAACAAATTATTCATCCAGTAGTATTTGATATTCCTAACATTAGAAAACAATCTAATTGTTTTTGGGGTGATATGACAAAAGTTCCAATTACTAGATTAGATTATGAAGATGACTTGTTTCCGACAGCAATAAGTATGATAAGTGAATTGTTACGAAAAGATAAAACATATAATGTAAATAGAAAAGCAGAAGATAAAATACATGTTACATGTAGAGGAGAAGCAATATTACTTGCTGCAACATTAAAAGCAAAAGGTTATTCTGCAAGAGTAAGAAGTGGTTTTGCTCCTTATATAAAATATGATGGTGTTAGTTATGATCATTGGATTACAGAATATTATGATGAAATTAAACAAAGATGGGTATTAGTAGATGCTGATGAACATTGTCCAGACCATGAAATGGAGTTTGATTTAAACGATATTCCTAGAAATAAATTTATATTTGGTGCTGAAGCATATTTAGGGATGAGAACTGGAAAATATAAAACAGAAGAAATTTATTATGCTTCTGACCCCGCAACATTAGGTTTAAAAGCAAGTATTCGCGGATTATTTTATGATTTTCATTCTTTAATGAATGATGAAATAATATTTTTACACTTACCTAAATATATACAAGATAAGAATTTTGAATTAAGTGAAGAAGAATATATTGAATTAGATAATTTAGCAGAATTATTATTAGAACCTGATAAAAATTTTGATAAAATATTAGATATATGGAACAATGTATCAAAATTTAGAATTATGTCGGGTGCTTTAAACAGCTAAAACTATTGATAAAATAATCTAATATTGATATAATTTAGTTAGTTAATTTTATTACTAACTATTTTTCTTGCCTAAAAGTTGTTGTACTTCTTCCTTTAGGGCACCAATGACGTATCTGTTCGAACTAATAGAATAGATAGATACAAAAATCAATCAGAAAATAAAATCTGGTTGATTTTTTTGGTGTGCCCAGCATGGGCAACAACTTGAGGGTGAGAGCCCCTACAGTGCCTGATAGTGGTGAACTGTTAGCAAATGACAAGGGTGTCCATCGTGAGGTGGAATCTGAAAGAAATCTGGTGGTAGTATAGATATATAGACACAAAATTTTACGAATTGGCAAAAAAATAATATAATATTATGTAAACGTAAAAGGAGTGTCTAAAATATCTATACTAGCACCATAGAGTGGCATCATATTTATTTAATAGTATAAATAGATAGAATGTATAACTTGACTTTTTATGTTAATTGTGGTATAATTACTTTACAATTTCTTGATATCCTATTTTACGGGATGACCCAGGCATTTATTATAAAAAATTATTTTAAGGAGGCTTTTTTATGCAAGTGCAAGAAAAAATTTTCTGCCACTGGGATTTGGTTCGGTTTGTTTCAGAAAAAAATCTTCAAAAAGATGATGGAACATTCTGGACACTCTCAGTTACAGATGGAAACAAATTGGAATTTATGATTTTTCTTGGAAAGGATGATTCCAATTCCTGCTATGAAGTAAGGGTCTACAAGAGTGAACCTGGTGACAAATATGTTCCGAATAAGTACGATAAAGTAAGTCGTTATGAAGAAAATGATGAATATGCAACATTCTTTTTCGACAAATATGAAGATGCTAACCGTTTTACAGAAATGGTAGGATGTTTACATCCTGAATACAAAAAAAGACCTGTTCAGGAGATCCCTAAAAAGAATTTACTTGCAAACGATCCCCCGCCACACTAATATGTGTGACGGGGTATTTATAAAGATACTGATTATATTTGGGATTAATTTTATATTTATATGTGTAAATATTAAAATTTTAATATTTACAATTATAGATTTTTATAATTGAAGGGAGAAATGAAAAATGAAATTTAGTCAAAAACTTATGGAGTTAAGAAAAGGTAAGGGAATGTCTCAAGGAGAGTTAGCAGATAAACTTAATGTAACAATACAAACGTTATCAAAGTGGGAATTAGATCAGACTGTACCTGATATGAACAAATTAAAAGAAATTTCAAATTGAAAAAGCAGATTATACAGTCTATTATTCATTGGTTAAACCTATTACATATCTTATATTTTATTATATAGGTGCTGGTGTATTTGTAGTTATTACTTTAATAGCTTTAATCTATTTCCTTTGTACAAGGAAAAAATAAATTTTTTATAATATATAATTAAAGGAACATGAGTTTTTCATATGTGACACATGTTCCTTTTTTATCTATAAAATTTAGTATAAAAATAGATTTAAAGTTATAATAAATTAGCCATATTTATATATTCTAATAATTTTTTACTTGCAAAAGGTAAACTAATTGTTTTGTTTTTAGCTAGGTATACATTTGATGTTGGAATAATTTTATTAATACTTAATTCTTTTAGATTAGGAAAATTTTTATGTGCTAGTTCCAGTATTCCAAAACCAATACCAAATCCTGCATTAGTAAATTCTAAAATTAAATCTTGGCTTACAACTTCTGTTTTAGCAACTAAAGACACATTATTTTTTAATGTAAAAAAGTCTAAAAACTTTCTACTATTTGATTCCTTATTTTGAAGTATTAGAGGATAATTGTTTAGGTCTTCTAGATTTTTAATATTATCTTTAAAATAATTTTCATTATATACAAAGCCATGTCTAAGTCCTTTTATTTTCTCAGTTATAATGTTTTTTTCTTTGACGTCTCCTTCATTATATATAACAAAATCCAATTTTCCTCTTTGTAAATCTATAATAAGGTCATGGGTTAAATTATTTTTAATATTTATTTCTATATTCGGATAATCAATATGAAATTTTTTTATTGCATCCATTATCACAATTTTCGTTAATGTAGTTGATGCACCGATATTTATTTTTCCCTTTGAAAGATCTTTAAATGATGTAAACTCATTTTCTGCATTATTTATTAATTCAAGTGCAGATTTTATGTAGTTATAGAACATTTTTCCTTCACTTGTTAATTCCATTCCTTTATTACTTCTAATAAATAAAGTTCCACCAAGTTGTACCTCTAATTTCTTTATTGATTGACTAATTGCTGGTTGTGATATATGCAATTCCTCACTAGCTTTAGTCATATGTTTATTTTTAGCAACTGTATAAAAAACTCTATATAATTCTAAATCTATATTCGTTATAACTCCTCCTTATATACATTATAACATAAATATATTTTACTTATCAATAGAAATGGTGTAAAATAACGTTGAAAGGGATGAATAATATGTTTAATAATTTAAATGTTGTTGTAGGAATAGCTGGGGGAATTGCTGCATATAAATCATGTGGCATAGTTAGTTTCTTAAAAAGTCAAGGAGCAAATGTAGACGTAATTATGACAAAAAACGCTTGCGAATTTATTACTCCTTTAACATTGGAAACTTTGTCGGGAAATAAAGTAATAGTTGATATGTTTGATAGACCAGATCATATGGATGTAAAACATATTAGCTTAGCTAAAAAAGCTGATTTATTTTTGGTAGTCCCCGCTACAGCTAATATAATAGGAAAAGTCGCAAATGGCATAGCTGATGATATGCTTTCAACGACCATTATGGCTACTAAGGCACCAGTAGTTTTTGCACCCGCTATGAACAATGGAATGTATGAAAATCCAATTGTACAAAATAACTTGAAAAAATTAAAATCATACGGGTATGAAATTATTGAACCAGCTGTTGGCCATCTAGCTTGTGGATATGAGGCAAAGGGAAAACTTCCAAAAAATGAGGTAATAATAGAATTTATAAAAAATTTATTAAAGGAGAAAGACTGAGATGAAAAAATTCATTATAACTGCTGGAGGAACTAGTGAAAGAATAGATAATGTAAGAAAAATAACTAATTCATCCAGCGGAAAATTAGGAATGTTAATTGCTGATTGTTTGTTAAAAGAGCGGAATGATATACTAATATATTACGTATGCTCAAAAAATTCATTAAGGCCATCTGATGATAGAGTTCATGTACTTGAAGTAGAGGGAACTCTTGATTTAAAAAATACTTTGGAAGATTTGTTACTTAGTAATGAAATTAATTATTTTATACATTCTATGGCTGTTTCTGATTATATGACTGATTTTGTTACAAATTTAAGTAATATAAAGGAAAGTATTACAAAATCAAGTAATATAGATGAAGCTTTTGAAAACATTGAGGCAATCAAAGGAAACAAGATTTCCTCGTATGAGGATAATTTAGTTGTTGTTCTTAAACCTACTCCTAAAATAATATCCATAATAAAAAATTTAAGTCCATCTACTTATTTAGTTGGATTTAAGTTGTTAGACGGAGTATCAAAGTTAGAACTAATTAACACGGCAAAAAAATTAAGAGATAAAAATAGATGTGATCTAGTTGTTGCTAATGATTTATCATCTATAAGAAATGGAGAGCACATTGCATATATTATCGATAATGATAATAATGTTGAAGAGGCCCATGGAAAAATAAAAATAGCAGAATATATAGTTAGGAGACTCAGTTATGGAAAATAAGATTTTATTTGTAGGTGGAAATTGGGATTTAACAGGTGGAAGACGTTCTAAAATCGTTGAAAGTTTTGCAAATTATTTACCAAATGCCGATGTATATAATGGCGGAAATTATAATAATTTAAGCAAAATATTGGAATCTTGTATCAATTACGATATTGTAATTTGGTGGGCTAATGTTTCTAATGATTTACCTAAAATTAGAAATGTTAAAGAAATAAATTACAAGACAATGCTTGTTTCTTCAAAAAGGAATATTGATAATAAATATTCTTTTGAAGATTTACTACAAAGATCGCTTGCTTTAAAGTCAAACCTTGCTATAGAGTTTACTAAAGCTGGCCAATTGTATAATATGAGGTTGTTTGATCCACTTGGTAATGTATGGTATGAGGGAACAAATATTAAGGAATGTTCGAAAGAAATGTTAAGTAGGCTACATTTTATAAAAAGTATTACAAGGCAATCTACCATTTCAACTGAAGAAAATGCTGGAACTTTGGCACATTTTTTTAATATGTTTAAAGAAGAAATGTATTGCTCATCAAATAATCCTGTTGTTCCAATTAAAAAAGAATTCTTTAATATTGTAAGAGAATATGCATCAAAATTTGCTAAATCTATGTTTGGAACGAAAGATGTTAAAAGATTTTTAGGAAATGCATCATTTAGATGTCCTAAAGGTTTTCCATCTTTCAGACAAGGAAAGTACATCTTTGTAAGTAAAAGGAATGTTAATAAGGAATATATTGGAATTGATGAGTTTGTTCCAGTATATTTAGAAAATGATAAGTTATATTATTGTGGAAACAATAAACCATCTGTTGACACTCCAATTCAAGTAAGACTGTATCAAAAGCTTCCAAATATAAATTATATGATACATTCTCATTGCTATATAGATGGCGCGCCATTTACCAAGATTTCTGTGCCTTGTGGAGCAATAGAAGAAATTGGTGAAGTTGTTGAAATAATACATGAGTATTATGGTAATGACTTCAATAAGGATTTTTATTTAATTAATTTAATTGGTCATGGAAGTATTATGATGAGTAAACATCCAAATCAGTTAAAAAATATTAATATTATTGGAAGAAAATTACCAGAAAATATGTATGTAAAGAAATTTATATAAAATAAATAGTGAGTTAGAAAATATTTTTTCTAATTCACTATTTTTTCTATATTTTCGTAAATTAATATGGTATAATAAAAGAGTGTGAAAAAATACATTTTAAGAAATGATTAAATAATATAATATTAATTGTATTTGGGAGGATTAAATGTTAAAAAATGTAAAAGTCTTATATCATGCATCAATTGTGCTATATGATAATATATATATTGATCCATATAAAATTGAAAATGAGACGCATAATGCAAAGTATTTGTTTATAACACACTCACATTATGACCACTTTTCAATAGAGGATATCGAGAAAGTAAGAAATGAAGATACAATATTTTTTGTTACACCAGATTGTAAGGAAAAATTACTTGAAATTGGTGTAGATGAAAAAAGAATAGTTACTGTTGCACCAGATGAAATGTATAGATTTAATAAGATAGAGGTACAAGTTATACCAGCTTACAATATTGACAAGGAGTATCATAAAAAGGAATATGGCTGGGTTGGATATTTAATAAAAATAAATGGTGTTACGTATTATATAACTGGAGATACTGATGTAAATGAGGATATACAAAATATAAAATGTGATGTACTATTTGTTCCAATTGGTGGAACTTATACTATGGATTATAAAGAGGCGGCAGACTATACTAATAGTATTAAACCTAAGTATGTAATACCTATTCATTATGGAACAATTGTTGGTAAAAAAGAAGATGGTATTGAATTTGCCAAATTACTTGATACAAAAATTGAATGTTTAATATTTAATAAATAAAAAGGAGAAAAAATGGCTACAAATACAGTATTTTTTTGTAAAGAATGTGGGTATGAATCTGCAAAGTGGCTTGGAAAATGTCCAGGATGTAATAGTTGGAATAGTTTTGTAGAAGAGAAAATTAATAAACAAAGTAAATCAAAGTCATCTTCTAAAGGATTTTCAAACACTTTTAATAATAAATCAGAAGTTAAAAAATTAAATGATATTATAATAAATAAAAGTATAAGACTAGATACTGGTTATGCAGAATTAAATCGTGTTTTTGGTGGAGGAATAGTAGAAGGCTCACTTACATTGATTGGAGGAGAACCTGGAATTGGTAAATCTACTTTAATCATGCAGGTATGTAATAAATTAAGTAATCATGGAAAAGTACTTTATGTTTCAGGAGAAGAGTCAGAAACACAAGTTAAACTAAGAGCAGATAGGCTTAAGGTATCATCTGATAATATATTATTTTTAAGTGAAACAGACATATCACAAATAGAAAATAAAATAGAAGAAACTGAACCGAAATTTTGTATTATAGATTCTATACAAACTATGTATGATGAAGATATTTCGTCAGTACCTGGAAGTATTTCTCAGGTAAAAGAGGTAACAGCAAGAATGATGTATCTTGCAAAAAGAAAAAATATTACAGTTATTGTTATAGGTCATGTAACCAAAGATGGTGTCATAGCGGGACCTAGAATACTTGAACATATGGTAGATACAGTGTTATATATTGAGGGTGAAAGATTTTTTACACATAGAATAATTAGAAGTGTAAAAAATAGATTTGGTTCAACTAATGAAATTGGAATATTTGATATGCAAGATGTTGGAATGGTTGAAGTTACAAACATTTCAGAATTATTTTTATCTGATGAAAAAAATAATTTACCAGGAACGGCTATAGTTGCAACAGTTGAGGGAACATCTACTATACTTTTAGAAATACAGGCCTTAACTTCACATTCTTATTATAACAATCCAAGAAGAGTTGCAAATGGAATAGACTTAAATAGGCTAAACATGATTCTTGCTGTACTTGAAAAAAGATGTAATATTGGTCTTGGAACACAAGATATATATGTAAATGTAATTGGTGGTATTAGAGTTGATGAACCTGCGGTAGATTTAGCTGTGGCTATGGCAATTGTTTCTAATTACAAAAATAAAGTTATTAATCCTAAGACTGTATTTATAGGTGAACTTGGACTTACAGGAGAAATAAGAAGTATAAATAACTTTGAAAAAAGAGTAAAAGAAATAGAAAAAATGGGATATGAGAAAATATATGCAAGCAAAAGACAAGTTGAAAGACTTAAGGAAAGTATAAAAGATATAAATATAAAACTTATTGGAATAAATACTATTGATGAAGCAATAAGCTATGTTGTAAATGGGTGATGTTTATGAATGATAAAATGTTAGAAATACTTAAATTAGTTGCACCAGGAACTGAATTAAGGGAAGGATTAGAAAATATATTAAAAGCCAAAACAGGTGCTTTAATTGTAGTATCTGATAGCGAAGATATATTAAAAATAGCTGATGGGGGATTTAAAATAGATGAAGAATTTACATCAACTAATATTTATGAGCTTGCCAAAATGGATGGTGCAATAATATTAAGTAGTGATTTAAAAAGAATAATAAGGGCTAATGTTCAATTAAATCCGGATTTTAGTATATCAACTCGAGAAACTGGTACAAGGCATAAAACAGCAGAACGTGTTGCAAAACAATCTGGTGAACTTGTTATTAGTATTTCTGAGAGAAGGGGTATAATTACTCTTTTTAAAGGAAATTTTAGATATGTAATAAATGATACACAATCAGTACTTATGCGTGCAAATCAAACTCTACAAGCTCTTGAAAAATATAAAACTGTTTTTGATAATATGCTTAGTATTTTAAGTGAACATGAATTTGACGATATAGTAACACTAGATACTGTAATAAATTGTATTTATAGAAGCGAAACTATCATGAGAATGGAGACAGATGTAAAAAGAAGTATAATTGAACTTGGTGATGAGGGAAGAATTGTTAATATGCAACTTGAGGAACTTATGGCTAATGTTGAGGATGAAGAAAAATTGATTATACAAGATTATAACATAAACAAAGAAATATCAACTCAAAGTATTTTAGAGGAAATAAGGAAGATAGATAAGAAAAATTTGATAGTTTCAGAAAAAATAGTTAAATTACTTGGATATGAAGTTTCATCTGATATATTAGATACTAATGTTTCCCCAAAAGGATATAGAATACTTTCTAAAGTTCCTAAAATGCCTTCATCTATAATTGAGAAAACTGTTGAAGCATTTGGATCACTACAACATATTTGTTCTGCTTCTATTGATGAATTAGACGACGTAGAGGGTATAGGTGAGATAAGAGCAAGAATAATTAATCAGTCTTTAAAGAGGTTACAAGAGCAGTATATATTAAAATCTTACAATATATAGTTTTAAAGTATATCAAATAGCGATGTTTACATAATTTAGTATGAATTTAAATTTATTTTACCTAAATTTTCTTTACTTTTTGCTTAAATTATGGTATAATATAGATGTACTTAAAGTTATATCTTGCAAGGAGGGATGTATTGTGTTTAAAGTAGGAGACAAAATAGTATATCCAATGCATGGTGCTGGAACTATTGAGGCTATTGAGCAAAAAGAAATGCTAGGAGACGAGAAAGATTATTATATTATTCGTATGCCAATCGGTGGTATGAAACTTATGGTTCCAACAGATAAAGCTGATGATATTGGAGTAAGAGAAGTATCAAGCAAAAGTATCTCAGATGAAGTATTCGATGTACTTGAAAAACCACAAGATAACTATGTTCATGATGTAAACTGGAGTAAAAGATACAACATGAATGTTGAAAAGATAAAATCTGGAGATATTTTAGAAGTCGCTGAAGTTGTAAGAGATCTTTCACATAGACATATGGAAAGAGGTCTTTCAATTGGTGAGAAAAAAATGTTATCTACAGCAAAAGACATTCTTATAAGTGAAATGGTATTATCAGAAGGAATGTCACATGATGTACTTGACGAAAAGATTGAGGATGCTATAAAGGATTCATATAAATTAAGTGAAAGTCAAAATAATGATGGTAATGGTACAGTTAGTTTATAATAAAAAGAATAAGAGATGTAAAAATTTCTTATTCTTTTTTCTTTTAATTTCTATTGTATTTCATAACGCATAATGGTAAAATATATAAGTAATATAGAAGCATAAATATTAAGGTTTGGTGAAAAATATGCTTAAGGTATGTAATATAAAAGATAAAATGGAATATTTAAGGGAAGTTGCTATTTTAGAGCATAATGAATGGGCAAAGGATCCTCAAGAGTCTTTTGAAGATAGGATAAATAAAAAAATAGAAAAGGTAAAAAATAATTTAAATAAGAATGATTTTTGCAAATTAATATTACTAAATGATGATGAACTAATTGGATTTATATCATTATTTCCAAATGATAGCGATGAAAGATGTGATTTAGGTCCATGGTATGCTACAATGTATGTAAAAAAAGAATATAGAAATAAAGGTTATTCAAAAATTTTAAATAGAGAAATACTAAGTGAAGCACAAAAAAGAGGATATAAGAGAATATATTTAAAAACTGATTTAAATAATTATTATGAAAAATTTGGCGCAAAGTATATTGGAAAATTAAGTAATGGTGAAAAACTATATTATATAGATTTAAAGGAGAATTCATGAAAAAATATAAAGTTAGAGAATATATAAATAAATTAAAAGAAGATAATGAAATAGAAAGCTTAAATATGTGTGATGACATTCTTGACATAGAAATAAATTATATGACATATAATTCAAATAATGTAGATTTTAATACTATGTTTATATGTAAAGGTGATAATTTTAAGGAAGAATACTTAAATTCTGCAATAAAAAATGGAGCAATTGTATATGTAAGTGAAAAGAAATATAACGTGAATATTCCTGGGATTATTGTAAAAAATATTAGAAACTCTTTATCACTTCTATCAGATATGTATTTTGATTTTCCAGAAAAATATTTAACTAAAATTGGCATAACAGGTACAAAAGGAAAAACTACCACTTCTTTTTATACTAAATATATTTTAGATGAATATGCAAAAGAAAATTTGAAAAAGGATACCGCAATAATTTCTTCTCTTACAACATATGACGGTATTGAGAATTTTGAGTCACATATAACAACACCAGAATCTTATGAAATACATAAACATTTCAGAAATGCTGTAGATTCAGAAATTAAAAATGTTGTAATGGAGGTTTCATCACAAGCTTATACTAAAAAATATGGAAGACTTTATGGATTAAATTTCGATATAGGAGTATTTTTAAATATTTCAGAAGATCATGTAAGTCCAATAGAACATCCAACTTTTGAAGATTATTTTAGTTGCAAATTAAAATTATTTGAGAATACAAAAAGAGCTTGTGTAAATCTTGATTCTGATTATAGCGATAGAATATTAAAATGTGCAAAGAAATATACAAATGACATTCTTACTTTTTCTACTAAAGATAGTAATGCAGATGTTTATGCATATGATATAATGGTAGAAAATGATGGAACACATTTTAAGGTAAAAACTGATAAGTTTGATAGGGAATTTGTTATTCCTATGCCTGGTAAATTTAATGTAGAAAATGCACTTGCAGCTATTGCAATAACATATACATTAGAAATTGATAGTAAATATATGTATTTAGGTCTTAAAAGTGCTAAGACTGCGGGTAGGATGGAGTTATTTAAAACTAAAGATAATAAAATGGTATCTATTGTTGATTTTGCACATAATAAATTAAGTTTTGAAAAAATATATGAAACAGTACAAAATGAGTATAAAGATAGATATGTAATAACAGTGTTTGGATGTCCTGGTGGCAAAGCTCAAATAAGGAGAAAAAATTTGGGAGAGGTTGCAGGAAAAAACTCAGATATGGTATATATTACTGCTGATGATCCAGGTGTTGAAGAAGTATCTAAAATTTCTAGCGAAATTGAAAAATATTTAAAAGAATACACTGATAATTATGAAAAAATAGATGATAGAGAAGACGCAATAAAAAAAGCTGTAAATTATGCTATATCATTAGATAGAAATTCAATTTTATTAATTCTCGGAAAAGGAAATGATGATACCCAAAAAGTAATGAATGGATATGCTAAGTATAAGTCTGATATAGAACAAGTAAAAGATTATTTTGATGAATATGATAAGAGTATATCAAATATATAAAAAGGTGAGCCATTGACTCACCTTTTGTTAATTATTGTTGGAACATTGTGCATATTTTCTAAGTTTTTTCTGAACAAGATAGTTTATTGAATTTTTTTCATATTCACCTGTTTCAAGTAATTTACCAGATTTCATACCAGTTAATACTTCAATGCCTTCATCAATTGAAGAAATAGGGTATATATGAAATTTTCCATCTTCTACAGCTTTTATAATCTCATCACTAAGATTTAAATTTTTAACATTTTGTATAGGAATTATTACTCCATTCTCACCATTTAATCCTTTAGATTTACATACTCTAAAGAAACCTTCTATTTTATCAGTAACACCACCAACTGGTTGAATTTCACCTTTTTGATTTACAGAACCTGTAACAGCAAGACTTTGTTTTATAGGTATACCTGAAAGACTTGATAATATTGCATAAAGTTCAGTAGAAGAGGCACTATCACCATCAACACCATTATATAGTTGTTCAAAACAAATACTTGCAGTAAGTGATAATGGATTATCTTGAGCATATTTTTCACCAATATATGCAGATAAAATATATACACCTTTTGAATGAGTATTTCCACTCATAGAAACTTCACGTTCGATATTAATAACTCCAGATTTTCCAATAAACGTATTTGCAGTAACTCTAACAGCATGACCAAATGATAGATCTCCATTCATCATTATTGTAAGTCCATTTATTTGGCCTACTTTCTCTCCACTTGTTGATATCATTATATCTCCATCAGTAATCATTTGATTTAAATTATCGTTATATTTTCCAAAACGTTCAGCTCTTGTAACACATGCTTGTTTTACTTCTTTATCAGATACGGATTTCTTTTTACTTTGTTTAGCAATAAAGTTTGACTCAATTGCAATATCTGAAATATCTTGTAGTACAGCAGTTAGTTTATTTTTATCATTTGCACATCTTGAACTATATTCAACTATTTCTTTAACAGCACTTGCTAAGAATGGAAGTAACTTATGTTTCTTTTCAACAAAGGCAATATATCTAGCTAATTTTTCTATATTTTCATTATTTCTAGGATAAGTATCTTCAAAATCAGCCTTTACTTTAAATAATTTTTTAAAATCAGCATCCATAGCAGCAAGTTGTTGATAATGCATTTCAGAACCAATTAAAATTACTTGCATATTAATAGCTATAGGTTCTGGTTTTAGACTTGCAATAGTTATTGGTTGGGCAATATCACGTGAACTATCTATTGATAATTCTTGATTTCTAATTACTCTTTTAAAAGCTTCCCAAGTTGGTTGATTTGAAAGTACATCTCTTACATTTACAATTAAATATCCACCATTTGCTTTATGGACAAGACCTGGTTTTAATAACATATAATTAGTTCTTGTTCCAGCAGGAGATGTTTCAAATTCAAGTTTACCAAATAAATCATAATAATTTGGATTTTTACATTGAATAACAGGAGCATGCATTAACTTGTCATTATCAACAAGTAAGTTTACTCTGTAATTATCCCATGGCTTGTTTATAGCCATTCTTGACATTTGCATCATCATTTGTTGTGGAACCTGTTGATTATTTTTGCTTTGAGATTCCTCATATTGTTTTATATAATCAATATTTTTAATAACATCACTTTGAATAGAGTATAGGAAATTTTGAATTTTTAAATTATTTTTGTATTTTATTTTTAAATCGCTCATACACTGAGTAACGGCAAAAGTAGTTAAATTTGATTCCCATTCTTCAATAACTGATTTAGCTTCTTTATCTAAATTATCAAGTTTTTTTAATACTTGTAATGTTTGTTCTTGAATTTTAGGACCTTTTTCTTCAAAATATTTTTTTGATTTTTCATCTAGAACTTTGTATGCATCTTCATTTAAAACTACTCCGTTATGAACAGGAGAGAAGTATATTCCATCTTTGGTATTTCTTACTTTAAAGCCTTGTTCAAAAGTAGATTTATCAAATTCTTTCATTATTTTTTCTTTTGCATGTTCATATCTATCCAGAATATTTTTCTTTTCCTTTTCATACATATCACCAGTTAAATCCTTAGAAAGTCTATTTAGAAGGGAAGAGATAAATCTATTCATATCTCTCTTAAATTCAAGTCCCATTCCAGGTTCCAAAACTATTGAAATAGGTTCATTTGGATTTTCAAAATTATATACGTAGCAAATATCATTTGGAACAGGTTGATCTTTTGCAAGATTATTTACAACAGATAAGGCATATGCTGTTTTACCTATTCCAATACTTCCACAAAGATATAAATTAAATCCTTTTTGTGGTATTTGCATTGCAGTTTTTATAGCATTCATAGCTCTTTCTTGACCAATTATTCCATTAAATGGTTCAAGTTCAGTAGTTTTTTTAAATTTAAAATCTTCAATTTCACATTCGTTTTTTAAATCTTTAACATTTAATTCTTTAATTTTTTTCATATGTCCCCCTTAGATCTTTTGTAATCATATATCATATATATTGTATTATAAAGAAAAAAAATATTCAAGAGAATTTCGAAAATATTCGTAATAAAAAATTAAGTTGAAAATAACGTTAAAAATGAATTATATGATAAAGAATATTTTAAAAATGATATATATTGTTGTAATCTTAAAATTCATAAAAAAAGATAAGTACTAAAAATATAACGAGGACATGAAAAAGAAATTATTATTTTTCTGGACGATGGAGATGCGGTGATTGTGGCTTAGGAGTGAGACAATTGCCAAACAAAAATAATGTAAAAATTTCTATTACTGTTGATAAAATTATGTAAATGTGGTAAAATGTTTTTGTAAATTTTTTCAATCCTGTTTTTAAGGTTTAATATATATTAAATCTCAAATAAAATAATTATTTTAAGGAGGAAACAAATGAAAGTTTTAATTTTAGCCCAGAATTTGATTGACGTCTGGCTTGATGGTTTTGAGGCTCTTACTGATGATCGCATTTCATTTTACACATTTTTTACAGTAATTTTGGCTGAATGTGCTTATCTTTGGGGATTTCATGAAGCTTCAGTTGCTATTCCAATAACAGTTATTCTTTTTGGATACATGTTAAATGTTATAGTATTTTCTCAGCTTAAGTGGAAATTACGAGGTCCAAAGTCAGAAAAAGTAGTTTCAATTCTTTATGTAAGTTTTTTTGTTACACTTTTTGTAATTGGGTGCTTCTTTAATTTGGCTATAAGCGTTATAACTACTGCAATTCTTTTTGGAATTACAGCACTTTGGATAGTATTAAAATATTACCAATATTATCTTTTTGATCCGCCAAGGTCACTTTATAATTTTTTTTATTATTTTAGGATATTAGAACAAATTATAATAATTGGAAGTTCTTTTGTTGTATTTGTGATTTTCTTTGCTAAAATTCCTTTCATACCAACAGAACTAAAGGTTATTATTCCGTTGGTGTACTTAATTTTTTCTCCACTTATTGCGTTTTTTGAAGATGAGGTAGCATCATATAATATATTTGGATTAGCTTATAGTTTTACTTTGAGTAGAGAATTTGAAGAATATCGTAAGAAAATTAAAAAGAAGAAAGAAAAGATAAACAGCAAAAAAAAGTGACATAATACTTCCAATAATAAAAATGGGGGCTGTAAAAAAGTCCAAACGAAAAATGAGTGAAATTTTTCACTCATTTTTTGTTATAATTGTATTAGATTTTGTATATTCTAATGGTAAGTGTACCTCCATCATGAGAAGTAGAAATTCCAATAGAATAAGGATTATTATTTCTAAATACAAAATTACAACTTGGATATGAGACTGTTGCGTCCATATCTCTAGGAATATAATCTTGGGGTATTGCATGGCTACTGCGATCTAAAAACTCTATATCAGAGTCAGTCGAAATAACTGCGGCACATAATGTAGAACTTACTTGACAAATACCACCTCCATATCCGGTTACATATTCGTTATTTACTATTTCTATTGACTCTCTATATCCTTCATCCTTACCACATGGCCCCATATCTCGACACCAGTTAAATGTTGCTTTAGGAGAAATTATCATGTTATTTAGAGAGTCTGTTGCTTTTTCCAAATTATATGTTCTATTTTCCTCATAAGGTGAATAATAAGTTGAATATTCACCTAATAGATTTTCTTTTTTAAATTCCTTTTTTTCCGGACTTTTGTTATATCCATCATAGTCTTCTTTAGAAATAATAGTTACAATTTCTGATGAAACATAAACGATATTATCGTTTTCATTAAGTAAATACCAATCATTTTGGGTTGTACCAAAAATTTCTAATGTATCATTTTTTTGATAGATAGCCCAAATATCACTTTCTGTAGAAGGTAAAGTCCTGATATTGCCATATTCAACATTTAATACAGCATAAAGCTTTTCTGTGTTTTTCAGCTGATAATCTTCATATTCTTTTGAAGTTTCGTTATCAACTGCTGTTATATATTCAGAATATATGTATCCGTAATCATCATCAAGCTTCACTTTATAGAATTCATCATTAGTGTTATCAGTTTTAATAACTGGAACAATAGTGTTTTTATAATATGAAGTAAGGACTTTAGAATCTGTGTTGGGGGCTTCTCTAACATTTACCTCCTCTGCTGTAACTAAAAAATTAGATGTATTTTCATTTTCTACCCGATTTTTTGTTGTTACTTGCTGGGAAGTTTCAGAAGACGCCGAAGAAGTATCAGAACATGCACATAGAATATTGGAGCATATCAGTAAAGACATAATTACTAAAAAAATTTTTTTCATAAAATTTCCTCCTAAATTTTTATAAGAATTTTTAATATATTATGTAACGCACATTATACACCTGATTAATAATAAAGTCAATACGTTTGACAAAATAAGAGGAAAATTAACAAATTATAAAAAAATCCTTATAATAATAAACAAATTGAATTATGTTTATTTCTAAGGAAATTTATAATTACTTAATTTCTTTTTTTAAAATTAATGCATCTTCTGCATTTTCATAATATTTTTTTCTAATAGATATATTAGAAAAGCCTAATTTTCTATATAAAGATATAGCGCCAATATTTGATTTTCTTACTTCTAGGAAAACGTTATTAATTTTATTTTCTTTTGCAAATTTAAATATATAGTTTAGAAGTAAAGTTCCAATGCCTTGTCTTTGATATGATGATTTTACAAGTACAGATTCTATTTCTATATCAAAAATATAACTAAATGATATATATCCAATAATTTCTTTGTCATATACTGCCACAATACATTTAAAATTACTATTATTTATATCATTTAAAATATTTTCTTTTGATAGAATGTGAATATTTAAATTATTTTGAATACTAATAACATCGTCTACATTTTTAACATCAAGTGGTAAAATTTTAACTTGATTTAAATTAATTTCTTGCATTTTTCATCCTTTCAGCTTGTGATGGCCTAGCATAGGTAGCTTTTAATGTATATGCATTAAATATATAATCATCTAAATTTGAAATTTTATTCATTATATCTATGCAATCATTTGTTGAAGGATAGAAATTATATTTATCACATGTTAATTTTGTAAATTCACTTTCAAATTCATCTATACAATTACCTGAAATAATATATGTATTTTTGTTAATGTTTATAAAATCATTAATTTTTTGAGTGGCATCATCTATATATTCATTTTGAATTTCACATAGATTTTTCATTACTAATTTTTCATTTTTTATTGATATATTATATATACAAAAAAAAACTCTATCATTATTAGTTGATATTATAGATATAATATTTGTATTATTTTGAAGTCCTTTTTTTACAAAAGTAGTATATGCAATAAGTTCTAATGAATTTATTGAGAATATCTCTAAGTTTTTGACTTGAGCTATTGCTTTTATAGTAGAAAGTCCAATACGTATGCCTGTAAAAGAACCTGGACCATTTATGCATGCAAGTTTATTTACTTCAGATATTTTTAAATTTGCATTTTGTAGTACCTTATCAATAAGGGGAAGTAGTTTTTCAGAATGTGTTACTTCATTTTCAATTTTATCCGTATATAATTCTTTTTCTTTTTTTAGTGATACACAAGCAGTTTTAGTTGTAGTATCAATTGCAAGAATATTCATTTTATTACCTCCAAATTATTATTTTTCTTACATCTTTATCTTCTTTTTTAAATTCAATATGTATAGTATTTCTAGGAAGTATTTCTTCTATTATTTCTCCCCATTCAATAATACAAGGCCCCTTTGAAAAGTAATCAGTTCCAATTGTATCTAAAAAGTTATACATATCGTTTAATCTATATACATCAAAGTGGTAAATAGGAAAGTTTGGCGTATCATATTCATTAACTATTGTAAATGTTGGACTTGATATATCATTTAAAATATTAAAATACTTTCCAATTCCTTTTACTAAAACTGTTTTACCAGAACCAAGTTCACCACTTAGTGTAATAATTGTTGAAGAATTCATATATTTAGCTAGTATATAGCCTAGCATTAGAGTATCATTTTCAGAATTAGAGTTAAATGTATACATAAACTTAGATTTTTTATCTTCTAATATTTTTTGTATAACACTTTCAATATTTTCTTGTGTTAAGTTTTCCAAATTAATCACCATATAAATTATACCAAAATATATGTAAAATAGCAATGTTATAAAAAAGAATATAACTTAAAAATATTAATTTCCTGTTACTATTCAGACTAGTAGGTAGAATTTTGAAATTACAAAAAGTGCGTCAACGTGGTGTTACAAGCCTTTTTGAAATAATTATTATAAGTTTTAAAAAACTACAAAATTAAATTTATTATGTATATTATAATATAAACAAAAATTAATTTTGTGCTTTTAACTAGTCATAGTCTGAATAGTAACCAATTTATTTTTATAAATTTATTTAAATAGATTTTTTATATTGAAAAAAGTTTTAGTTTTGGTTATACTATAAATGTGGTTATATAAAAACAAAGGAAAGAGGAGAATGTGTATGAAAAAAAGAGAAAGAAGTAAATATGTAAATCTAACTGAGAAAAGAGGTATATCACTAATAGTGTTAATAATAACAATAATAGTGATAATAATACTTGCAGCAGCTGTAATACTTACAATAACAAAGAATAATCCAGTATCAAGTGCAAAAGAATCAGCATTTAAGGAAGATGTAAGAACATTTCAAGATGATTTAGCACTTACAGTAGCAAAAGCATATACAGATAAGCAAGGCCAAAGAGACGAGAAAATTTCAACATCAGATTTTAACAAAATAAAAAAATATATACCAAGCTTTACAGAAAAATACAAAGGGAAATTTATAATACAAGATGATCAACTTGTAGGAACAGATAGCTTAAGTGAAAAAGAAAAAACATGGGCAAATGATATAAATATTTCAATATTAGGTAAAGCATCAGATGAATCAGAAACAGACATAAACTGTTTTTTATGGGATGAAGATGGAACAACTATAATTGGGCTAGATGGAGAAAAATTATCTGGAGTAACTAAAATAAGGATACCATCTAAGTGTAAAGCAATAAGGTCAGATTATGCAAATAACATATCAGAAGATTATAGAAGCTTAATAAAACAAATGGTAAAAGTTGAAATTCCAGATACAGTTACGGAAATTGGAGAATATGCTTTTTATGAGTGGAAAAATCTTGAGAATGTAACAATGTCAAGTAATATAACAAGTATAGGAGATTCGGCTTTTACTCGTTGTAATAATTTAACGAATATAACAATACCAGAAAGTGTAACAAGTATAGGAACTGCTGCTTTTGGAGATTGTAGCAGTTTAACAAGTATAACAATACCAGAAAGTGTAACAAGCATAGGCGATTATGCTTTTGATGGTTGTAACAGTTTAACAAATATAAATGTTGAAAAAGAAAATTCAAATTATTCTTCAATAGATGGAATTTTATTCAATAAGGCTCAAACAGTAATAATAAAATATCCTGAAGAAAAAAAAGGTACAAGTTATGAAATACCAAATAGTGTAACAATTATAGGAAACTATGCTTTTTTCCTTTGCAGTAGTTTAACTAATATAACAATACCAGAAGGAGTAACAAGTATAGGTGATAAGGCTTTTGAGTATTGTGATAGCTTATCAAGTATAACAATACCAAATAGTGTAACAAGTATAGGAGAACGTACTTTTTTTTACTGTAGTAATTTAACCAATATAACAATACCAAGTAGTGTAACAAGTATAGGAAATAAAGCTTTTGAGTATTGTAGAAATTTAACAAGTACAACAATAGAAAAAGGTGTAAAAGTTATAGGAGATAGTACTTTTCTTTACTGTAGTAGTTTAACAACTATAATAATACCAGATAGTGTAACAAGTATAGGAAATAGTGCTTTTCATGGTTGTGATAAATTAACAAATATAACATATGAAGGAACACAATCACAATGGCATAATATAAATAAAGGTAGTTCGTCTTTAGAAAACTCAATTAAAACAATAACATGTACAGATGGAGTAATACAGATTAATTAGGTTCTGATATATATAAAGATATAATAGATTAAAGTTAAATTTTTGAAATTTTTAATATATAAGAAATTAGGTCTACTTAGTAGATTTAGTTTCTTTTTTTGTATATTTTAATGAGATATAAAAAAGGGGTGTTAAATCAATTTCTGTAATTTAATTATAAAAATGTATTGTAATTTATAAAAAAATAATATAATACACTTAAAATATGGAAGAAAAATTATGAATGAAAAGATAAAAAGTTATGGTTAGAGCTATATAGTATTGTGGATAAAATTTTAAAACTTGAACCTTGGTATAAACTTGCTAATAATAATTTGTTGATGTATGCAAGTGAAGAAAATAATGATGTATATTATTTTGTCACAATGGGTGGTTTAGATTTATACAAAGGTATTATGGTATTTGATTCTAAAGAAATAGGAAGAAATTTGGAGTTCTTTAATAATGATTACCCTTTAAGTACATTAAGAAATTATCAAGAAGGAATTCTATGTAATTTTTGTAGAAGAGATAATATAAGTAATGAAAATAAAAAAATTATAAAGGAATTAGGGCTTAAATTTAGAGAAACGTGGATTGCATTTGAAAAATTTGAAAAGTGCTATGAAGCATATAGTTTAGATATAGAGCAAGTTAAAATAGCAATTGATGCGTTTACTAGTTACTATGAAATGGTAAAAAATATAATAGAAAATGATATTAAAATTGATTTTGAAGCTGGAAAGACGCTTTTAAGAATTTTTAATAAAGAAAATCAATGTTTTATTGATAATGTTACAGATATATTTTTCCCAGATAGTGAATTTTACGTTATACAGATATCTGATCATTTAAAAAATCAGTTAAAAGAAATTCCAAAAACTGAACTATCAATTGAATATGAATTTTTAAATTATTTACCTATTAAGCTTAAAGAAAAAGATGGCAAGACAAATTTCCCAAGGATGCGTATTTTAGCAGATAGGAAATCAGGCTATATATTGATGCATGATTTGATAAAAGATAGCGATTACAAAGATGAAGCTGATTATGTTTTTGAGAGTATAGATAAGTTGATTGAATTTATAACAAAATATGGTAGACCTAAGGGAATTTACGTAAGAGATGAGAAAACAAAAGCTTTATTAAGTGACCTAGAAAGTGGAATTGATATAAAAATCAAATTAAGACCAAGGTTAGACGCTATTGACGGGGCATATGACCTTTTTGATATTGTGTAAAATTTTGGTAAGTATAAAACTTACCAAAATTTTTTCTTTAAATAACTTATAAATATATTGAAAAATGTAATAATAAAATATATAATTGTATGTGTAAAAAGTATATAAATATAATTAAAAGGTGATAAATTATGGGTGATAATATGAAATCAAAACAGGGAATTTCTTTAATAGTTTTAATTGTAACAATAATTGTAATGCTTATTCTTCTTTCAATAATTATAGTTAGTGTAAATAATGTATCTGGAAATTCTAAGCTTGCAGCTTTTGCAACAGATCTTTCTTCTGTTGAAGACTTAACTTCATCATATTACATGAAAAACAACAGCTTCCCTATAAAAGTTGAAGATTCTAAAAAAGAAGAAGATATGGTTATGAATCAAGGAGAATTGCTTTCAAGAGTTGGGGAAGAAAACAAGGATAAATTTATAGCTGAATTAAAATTAAATAATGATTATAATGATAAAAATGATAATTTAGGGGAATATTATCCAATTGATTTAAAGAAACTAGAAATTGAATCTACAAGTAGAGGTACAGAAGAAAAAGGTAATCTAAAGGATATATATGTTGTATCATATCCATCTATGAATGTATATTATCTTGCTGGAATAAAGGTAAAAAATGAAAAATATTTTTCACTTTCTTCAAAGCTAACAAATAAAGTAAAGTTAAATGATAATATGAGCTATCAAAGTGATAGTAGTACTTCTGTTCAAAGTATTGATGGAATTACTGTAAAAAAAATAACAAAAGGTTGGGCTAATAATATTGGCATTTATGTGCAAGCAAATTTAAAATCAGGTGAAGAGATATATTTAGAAGCAACAAATGTTCCAAAAAAGAAATTAGTTACAAATGAAGGAAACAATGAATTTAATTTTGACGATTTGAGTCAGTTAAATGGTTTTACACAAGAGGAGAGCAATGCCTTCAAATCTTCTGATCAAAAAAGCAAAAAAATAACATTTATAAAACAAAAGGATGGAAATTTGTTAGGAAAAATAGATGTTGATATGTCAAATTATGAAACTACATTACCAAGCTATATAATTGATTCATCAAATTTTTTGTATAAAGATGATTATAACATGGTCCCTATAAATGTTTCAGATGCAAATAGTGGTATAAAAGAAGTAAGATACGAATATTTATCAAAATATGATGGAAATGGTAATTTACAAAATTATTATACCAATATAAATGAATATGATATTGACTATTTAAAGAGTAAGGGAAGAAGAGCTGTTGCTGATAAAAATGGAAATATTACTTTAAAAATAGATAAAGATATTCAAGGAATACAGTTAATTGTTATAGATAAAGCTGGAAATGTGTTATCTAAAAATGAAAATGGTACACTTTTAAAAATTGGTTTGTATAATGAAGATAATAACATGTACATTGGAATGGATGTAAGAGAAAACACAAAAAGTTTACTGTTATATAACTTAGTTTTTGTAAATAAAAATGGAGTATCAACTTTTGAAGTAAGTACAAGTTCTGATGGTATTAACTATTCTAATGCAGCTACAACATCTGTAAATAGTTCTTCTAATGAAAAAATAAAAATAGTAGAGCAAAGACATGAAAATCCTGAAAATATAAAATATGTAAAAGTAACAGCAGTAGATAATTCTATATCTAAAGATAAATTTACTAGAATTTTTAAATTATCAAGTAATAATACTTTAGAAATAGGTAAAATAGCTAATGAAAATAAAACATTTAATCTAAAAAGTAGCGGTACATACTATAACCCTATTGTTCCAAAAGGTTTTGCTCCAATTAATGTTGGAAATGCAATATGGGGAAGTGCAGATGGATGGAATAATGGACTTGTTATAAAAGATGATAATGGAAATGAATTTGTTTGGATACCTGTTGAAAGTAGTAATGATACTGAATTTAATTCTAAATTTGTCACATATCCTTGGAATTTGAGTGAAGATGTGTTCTCAAAGTATAAGGAGACACAAGGTGATGAATTAAATTTAATGAAAGAAAGTGTTAGGAAAAATGGAGGCTTCTATATTGCAAGATATGAGGCAGGTCTACCTAGTGGTGCAGATAGAACAAAAGTAGATGGAAGTATTTTACCTGTTTCTAAGGGAAATAATACTGTATGGGATACGCCAAATATAGTTGCAGTAAAAAAACTTTCAAGAGCGATGTATGTAAATACAAGTAAAATATCTGAATATGATTTACCTTCAAGTTTATCGAATAATACAGGAGTAGTTTCTACTTTAATATATGGAACTCAGTGGGATTTGGCAGTTAAATTTATAGAAAAAAATTATCCGGAATATATTCAAAATTCTTATGAATATGGTAACATAGGAACTGGAACTTTAAATAAAACAGGAGTAAACAGTAAGTATTGTCTAAAAAATATTTATGATATGTCAGGAAATTATGAGGAAATTACAATGGAACTCTATACTGATAATGATAAAGTAGTTACAAGAGGAAATTCTGCATTTACATCAAAAAATGGTGCATCGGTTTATTCACGCAGTGGAATTAGCAATAATATTGCTGTAACGTATAGTTTTAGGGTAGCATTATACATTAATAATTAAAATATAATAGGAGAAATTTATGTGGACAGAAAAACAAAAAGAAGCAATTGATAAAAGAAATAGTAATATATTAGTATCTGCATCTGCTGGGAGTGGAAAAACAGCAGTACTAGTTGAAAGAGTTATTAATCGTGTCATAGATGATAATGTGGATATTAATAAACTACTAATTGTAACATTTACAAATGCTTCTGCAAGTGAGTTAAAAGAAAGACTTTTAAAAAGAATATATGAGGCATTAGACAAAGATAAGTCTAATGCCTTTTTAAAAAGACAAATACAAAATATAAATATAGCAAATATAGAAACAATACATTCATTTTGTTTAAAATTAATACGTTCAAATTTTGATGTATTAGAGATTGATCCAAATATAAAAATAGTGGATGAATCATATTCTAATGTCTTAAAAATTAAGGCTATAAATAATGTACTAGAAAAGTTATACATTAAAGCAAATAAAGATGGCTTGGAGAAGGAAAAATTATATAAATTTCTTGAATTATTTTCGTCAAAGGATGATAAACTAACAGAATATATTTTAAAAATATATTCATACATTAATAGCTTTTCCTATCCTTTTGATACGTTAAAAAGTAATATTGAAAAATACAATCAAAATTTAGATAATATAGACTTAGTAAAAACTGACTTTGGAAAAGAAATTTATGATGATGTTATCTCATCTTTAAATTTACTCCTTTTAGAAGGAAATAATAAATTAAAATTAATTGAAGCTAAAGAGGATTTTGTAAAGATATATGAAATATTAGATTCAGAAGTTACATATATAAAATCTATATTAGATAATGCAGACTCTTGGGACAAGTTATACACTATGCTTAATAATTTTTCCTTTTCTAGAATGAGTGCGTACAAAGGAGAAGATATTGATTTAAAAGAGGATGTGTTATATTTTAGAAATAAAATATTAAAAAAAGAAATAGAAGATTTGAAAAAGCAAGTATATGAAACTAGTAGTAATATTTTAAATGATAATAAAATAGCTTATGAATATGTTAGTTACATGTATGATATAATATTTGAATTTGATAAAAAATATAGTAAATTAAAACAAGATGCTGCTTTAATAGACTTTAATGACATTGAGCATTTAGCTCTAAAATTACTTGTAAAAAAAGATGAAAATGGTAATTATGAACTTACAGAAATAGCAAAACAAAAAAGAAGTGAATTTGAAGAGATATATACTGACGAATACCAAGACACAAGTATGGTTCAAGAAACTATTTTACAGGCTATTTCAAATAATAATAATAGATTTATGGTAGGTGATGTAAAGCAAAGTATATATAAATTTAGACAAGCAATGCCAGAGATTTTCAATGAAAAATACAAAAATTATGAAGTAAATAATGCTGATAGTAAAGGCAGTGTAAAAATTTTACTAAATAAAAACTTTAGAAGTAGAAAACAAGTAATAGATAGCATAAATAAAATATTTGAAAAGATAATGAGTGATAAGGTAGGAAATTGTAATTATTCTGAAAGTGAAAAATTAGAGTTTGGAGCAACTTTATATGAGGAAGACAAATCTTTAGACTATAGAGCAAAAATTAATGTAATAGATTTAAAAGATGAAGAAGAAAGTAACAAAGAAAATAATGATGGTGATGCGTATTTATCTGAACTTAAAAATTTTGAAATAGAATCTAGAATGGTTTTAGAAGAAATAAAAAATATTGTAGGAAAGTTTAATGTTTATGATGTAAAAGAAAAGAAGTTTCATAAAGCAAGATATAAAGATATAGTTATTCTTTTAAGAAGCATAAAAGATAAGGGAATGATACTAGAAAATGTATTAAAAGAAAATGGAATACCTGTATTTTGTGATGTTAGCTCTAGTATATTTGAAAGCGATGAGATAAAACTTGTTTTATCATTACTTAAGGTAATTGATAATCCTATCCAAGATGTGTATATGGTAAGTGTAATGTATAGTATAATTGGTAATTTTACTTTAGATGAAATGCTTGTAATTAAATCACTTGCTAATAATACATGTATGTATAATTCTCTTTATATTTCAAGAGATATATTAAAAGATAAGTTAAAAAATACAAACATAGAAGTTGATAATAAAATACTATTACAAAAAATTGAATATTTTATAACATTTTTAGAAGAATATATAAATATAAAAAAAATATATTCCGTATCAAAAATCATTTTAAAATTGTATAAAGAAACAAATATATATAATGAGTACTTACTTGAAAAAGATACAGCTAAAATGAAAAAAGCCAATCTTAACTATTTAGTAGACATAGCTATAAATTATGAAAATAATTTTGATGGTAGTTTATCTACATATTTAAAATATGTAGAAAGCTTAAAAGATAAAGTAGATAGTGGGAGTGCTACAGCAAAAATAATTTCTGAAAATGAAGATGTAGTAAGAATAATGACAATACACAAATCAAAGGGCCTTGAGTTTCCTGTTGTTATGTTATGTGATACAACAAGAAAATATAATATAAGGGATACGTCAGATACTATAGTTATGGAAAGTAGTCTTGGAATAGGTGTAAATGTTGTAAAAGAGGATTTAAATATAACATATCCATCTGTTATAAAACAAGCTATAAAAAATAAAATAGTAAAGGATAGCAAATCTGAAGAATTAAGAATGCTTTACGTTGCACTTACTCGTGCTAAAGAAAAACTTATAATATTTGGTACATTAAATGATTACGAAAAGTTTATTCAAAATCAAAAAATAAGTATAGAAAATGGTAAGGTAAATTACAAAATTGTAGAAAAAAATAGTGATTATTTTTCAAATATTTTACTTGCTATTTCAACTCTTAATGATAGTGAAAAAAATGAGTATTTTGATGTAAATATACTAAATAAAAGCAAAGTAATAGAAAGTATAAAATTAAAAGATAAAAATGAAAGAAATACTAAAAATTTAAGCTTAAAAATGAATATAGAAAACTTTTTAAATGGAAAAGATGTTGATAATGTAAAAATAAAGGAACTATCATCTATTATAGAAAATAATCTTGATTTTAAATATAAATATTTAGATGATGTTAATTTACAATCAAGAGTTAGTGTAAGTGAGTTAAAAAGAAAAGAAAATAATATAGATGTTGAGGAATACTCATTTGAAATTCCAGAATGTATAAATGAAAATAAAATACAAAGTGGAGCAAATTATGGTACAACAATGCATAAAATGCTTATGTATATTGATTATAATAAAATTAGTACTAAAGAGGATTTACAAAAATATATTGAAAATTTAATTTCTGATAATGTAGTAAAAAAAGAAAGTATAACTTCTGATATGATTAGAAAAATATATAAATTTTTAAATTCTAAAATTGGTAAAGAATTAAAAGAATGTAAAAAGATAAATAAAGAAAAGGAGTTTATACTTGTAGATAGTAAAATTTCAAATAGTCAAATACAAGGTATTATAGATTTATATTATATAAATCAAAAGGGAAATATTACACTTGTTGATTTTAAAACAGACAATTTGGAAGAAGAGGAAATGTTTATACAAAAATATAATATACAACTTGATATATATAAAAGAGCTCTTGAAAAATTAACAGGAATTAGTGTTGAAAAAACATATATATATTCATTTAAATTAGGAAAGGAAATAGAGATAAAATATGAGTGATTATAATAATAAAGATTTGATTCATATAAAAAATGGAGATTTTGAATGCCTAAAATTTAGAATATTAGAAAAATATAGTGATAAAATAACTCATATGATAACATTAAGACATGGTGGAGTAAGTAATGGAGTATATAGTAGTTTAAATATTAGAACTGTTGGTAAAGATAATATAAAAAACGTATATAAAAATTTGGATATAATGTGTAAAAATATGAAAATAAAAAGAGATGATGTGTATAAAGCAAAGCAAAATCACACTGATAATATTTTAATTTTAGATAATGATAATAAAAAAGAGTATAATTTTAATAATTTATCAGAGGAGTGTTATGATGGCTATATAACAAATAAAAGTAATATAAATACTTTAGTAACTACTGCTGACTGTAATCCAATAATTATATATGACCCTGTAAATAATATATTTGCAAATGTTCATAGTGGATGGAAGGGAACATTAAAAAGAATATCCAAAAAGGCTGCAGTGATTATGCATGATAAATTTAATTCTAAATTTGAAGATATGATTGTATGTATTGGACCTTCAATTAGAAAATGTTGCTTTACAAGCTTAGAAGATGAATTCAAAGATAAATTTGTAGAGGTATTTCATAATGAAGATGAATATATAACAAAAGATAAAGATGGAAAATACCATTTTGATCTTATATATGTAATTAAAAATGATTTAGAAAAGCTTGGAATAAAAGAGGAAAATATAAAAGTGGCAAATATATGTACATGTTGCAATGAAGAAGATTTTTATTCCTTTAGGAAAGCTACAATGAGAAATGATGATGATTACGCAACATTTGCTACTATTGTTGGATTAATTTAAAAGTTGCACAACAAAATAGTTAAAAATTGCACAATGAAATAGTTAAAATTTGCACAATAAAGTGATAAAAAATTGCATAATGTGTTGAAAAAATCTAAAAAATATGTTAATCTATATATAGAGGTGATAAAATGCCATTAACAAAAGCAGGCTACAAAAAGAGATTAGTTGATAAAGAAATAGAAGAAAATTTGAAAATTTTTGGCGCATTAAGTATTGAAGGACCTAAATGGTGTGGAAAAACGTGGACAGCGCTTAATCATTCAAATAGCGTAGCCTTTTTAAATAATACAGAGGATAATTTTAGAGAAAAACACTTAGCTGAAATGGACGTAAACTTAGTATTAAATAAGGAATTTCCTGAAACAATTGATGAGTGGCAGGAAGTCCCTTCAATTTGGGATGCAGTTAGATTTAAGTGTGATCAAGATAAAAATAAAGGAAAATATATTTTGACAGGTTCAGCTACTCCTGTAACAGATAAAATACACCATTCAGGTGCTGGAAGAATATGCAAAATAAAAATGTATACTATGTCATTATATGAATCTGGGGAATCTAGTGGTGATGTTTCGCTTTCAGAGTTATTTAAGGGGAAATTTACGAATAAATTAGTTGAAAAAACAGAATTTAATAAATTAGCTGATCTGATTGTTAGAGGAGGATGGCCTGAGGTTATCGATCTGGATACAAAATCTGCTATGAAAGTAACAAGAAGTTATATTGATGCAGTATTAGATAAGGATATTATTGAAATTGATAATATAAAAAGAGATAAAAATAAAATGGAAATGTTACTTAGATCTCTTGCAAGAAATGAAAGTTCTATTTCAAGTAACAGTGTTCTTGTTAAAGATATATGTGAGTCTTCGGATGAAAATGAATTAATGATTAGTAGAAACACTGTATCTGATTATTTAAATGTCTTAAATAGATTACACTTGATTGAAAATCAAGACTCATTTATGTATAAAATTCGTTCAAGATCAAATGTTGGAAAAAATCCTAAAAGGCATTTTACTGATCCATCTTTAGGATGTGCAGCACTTAATATAACACCTGAAAAACTAATGAATGATTTAAATACGTTTGGGTTATATTTTGAAGCGTTATGTGAGAGGGATTTGAGGATATATGCTCAAAATATAGGAGCAAAATTATATCATTATAGAGATAATGTTTCTGGATTGGAAGTAGATTCAATAATTGAATTATCTGATGGTGAATACGGTGCTATAGAAATAAAACTAGGCTCAAATATGGAAGAGGAAGCAGCAGATAATTTGAAGAAATTTTATAACTTTGCTGAAGTAAAACCTAAATTTATGTGTATTATTTGTGGGTTATATAATGCTGTTGTAAAAAGAAAAGATGGAATTTACGTTTTACCTATTACAGCATTAAAGCCATAAAGGATATAAAATAATCCTATTTACAAAACTAGACAGTAAATTAGACTGTCTAGTTATTTTTTTATTGCTAAAAAAATGATATAATTATATATATGGCAAAGATAATAAAATATATAAAAAATCATAAAATAATAACAGTAATTTTTAGCATATTACTTATTTTATTTAGTGTAATTTTTAAAGTATATAAATTTAATTATAAATACAAAATTACAGAAAATACTAGTAGAATTGAAGTGGTTGTAAAAGAAATAAATAGTGTAAGTGAAGATAAGATATCATATTTAGTAGGATATAATCGGTGATAAATTTTTACTAAATATTTACAAAAATAAATATTCAAAATCAGATATAAATCAAAATTTAAGCAAGTATGCAGGGTATAAATATGGAGATAAATTAAGCTTAAGAGGAAAAATAAGTGTTCCAGAAAAACTAGGAAATCCTTATGAATTTGATTACAAAAAATATTTAAACTCAAAAAACATTATAGGAACAATAACTACCTATGATGTAAAATTGTGCGATGTTAAAACAGCAAATATATTTGTAAAAATAATATTAAATTTTAAAGATAGAATATCAAATAATTTAGCAAGGGTAATGCCTAAAAGAGAATATAACTTATTTAAAAGTATGTTATACTCAGATGATAAATTCTTAGATGAGGATATTAAAGAAAATTTTGAAAAAAGTGGACTTAGTCACCTTTTGGCAGTATCTGGTTCTAATATAGCGATACTCATGTTTGTTGTATCATATATTGTAAAAAAACTAAATAAACAAACTTCAGTGATTTTTTGTATTATTGTAACCTTTGTGTTTTGTGTATTTTGTTCATTTGAACTTTCGATTGTAAGAGCAAGTCTTTTTTTGGTAATAACTAATATTTCAAAAAAACATGAAAAGAACATTAATACATATTTTAAAATTTTTCTTTCTTTTTATTTTATACTAATATATAACCCTTTTTGTATATTTAACATTGGACTTTTAATGTCATACATATCAGTAATTTCAATAGTTATGTTTCAAACTCAAATCTTAAGTTTTATTGATAATAGAGTAAAAAAATTACTAAGAATACAATATACCAAACCATATAAATTAAAAAAATTAGTATATAACATTTTTTGCTTTTTTACATTTCCATTTTCTATTACTTTAGCAGTGCAGTTTTTACTTTTTCCAATTCAAATATATTTTTTCAATTCATTTTATATTTCAAGTTTTATTTCAAATATAATAATTTCATATATAGATAATATATTTGGAATAATGGGCTTTTTAACTATTCTTTTGTCATTTATTCCATATGTGTTTGAAATTTTGGCAAATACAACATTCATTATTCTTAGAGTCATTATTTATATTTCTAGTTTCTTTGCTTGCTTTTCAGAATTTAATATAAAACTTGCATCCCCAGATATCATAACCATAATTTTATACTATTTTCTAGTTTTAAGCATTAATTATAGCAAATATTTAAGTCTAGTTTTTAAGATAAAATTTAGAAAAATTATATCTAACATTTTAAGTTTTGGTTATATTTTAGTAATTTTATATATTCAAATATTTTATGTATATACTAATTATTATTCAAATTATGCTATATATTTTAATGTCGAACAGGGAAATATGGCCTTTATTAGGTATAAAGGTACAAATATTGTAGTTGACATGGGATCTACCAAGGAAAATTTAGCTTCAAGTATTCTTTTAAATTATTTAAAAAAGAAAAATATTACAAAAATAGATGCGGTACTTCTTACACATTTTCATACAGATCATATAAATGGTTTAAGTGAAGAGTTATTAAGCAGCATTGATGTTTCAAAGGTAATATATTCGGTTCCAAAGGAAGAACAAAAAGAGTATTATGAATGTATAAAAATATTGAATAAAAATAATGTTGCAAAAGTTGAAGTTACAAGAAATGATGAAATAATTTTAGGAAAAATAAAAATTAAAATATTAAGTCCAGATATAAATATAAAAATTAAAGATGAAGATGTAGCAAATGCAAATAGCATTGTTGCAACTGTTATAGCTGGAAACAAAAATCTAATGTTTATGGGAGATGCTACTAAAAAAACAGAGGAAAACATTTTAAAAGATATTAAATTATTACCAAGTAAAATTGATGTATATCAGGTTGGACATCATGGCTCAAAAACTTCAAGTAGTGATAAATTTATTGAAAATCTAAATATAAAAGTAGGATTAATATCATCTAAGAAAAAAATATACAATCATCCGTCAGAAGATACACTAAAAACATTCAAAAATCATAATATACAAATAAAAATAACTGAAAAAAATGGGGCATATAAAATTAAAATTTAAAATTGGTATAAATTTCTATTTTTTACAGATTATAATAAAAAGGTGATGATATGAAAAAAAATATTTTGTATAGATTTTTAGTGTTTATTGTATTTGTATTTTGTTTAAGTCTTGGAATATATGTAGGTTTTAAGTATACAAAAAATGATGAAAATCTAACTGATTATACAGAAACTACAGCAGAAGAAGAGAAAATAAAAAATGACGATACAACACCAGTAAGCACTAAGACATATGATATTGAAGTTATATATAAAGATGAGTATATAAAGTGTGGTCATGTTATAGAAAATAAAAACATTATATATGGAACAACAATAGAGAAGGTAAAAGATGAAGAAAATAATAAACAAAAGAATAATGGAAATATATATGAAATAGAAGAAGAAAGTGATGAGAAGATTGTATACTCTAGAAAAATAGAACAAAATTGCCCAAATCATTTTTTAGTAAAATTAGAAAATGATGAGATTGTAATATCTAATATAGTAGATGAGAGTGCAACAATGGTATATAAAAAAATAAAAGTTGATTCGGAAATATTAAATCCAGAAATGTTAGAGGAACTAAATCAAGGAATAAAGGCTAATAGTAAAGAAGAACTAAATTTAATTATTGAGGATATTGAAAGTTGATATTGACAGGTGTTCAAAAAAATGGTATAATACGATTGTTAGTTAATAAAAAACCATAATTATAAATTAAGAAGGGGAGATAAAATTATGTTATTTTTTCATTTAGTTAGTCCGTCAGATGATTTTATCATAGTACCAGATGAAATTGTACTTGCTGATACTAGCAAGAAACGGATTGTAAAATCTATTTCTTTTATAGGAGCGGTAATTGAAATTTACTATAAAAAATTAAAAAGACTTTATCCTTATGGAAATAGTTTTTCTACAGACAGCGCATCGATTATTGAACTTAACGAGCCGATTTATCATTTTGGAAAGAAATTTTATACTTATGAGGGAGATGAGTTCAAAGAAATTGGAAATTTAAAAATTAAAACCAAAAATGAATTTAAAGTTAAGAAAGGCTGTAAGTACAGAATTTTTGAAGTACAAATTGAAAGCGATACAAAGTCAGGTATTGAATATATGGTTGAACCAAAATAATCAAAATGACACCAATTAATTTGGTGTCATTTCTCTTACTAGGATATAACAACTTTATTATCCTTAATATCTATAGTATATTTTTTATTTTCCTTAATTTCACCTTTTATAAGCTTAATTGCAATTTCATCTTCAATGTATTTTTGAATTGCTCTTTTTAAAGGTCTTGCTCCAAATTTATCGTTATATCCTTGTTTAGCAATAAATTTAGTTACATTTTCTGTGTAATCAAATAAAATTTTTCTTTTTTTAGTTTCTTCTTGTAATTCTTTTAGTAGTATATCAGAAATTACTAGTATATTATCAAAAGATAATTTGTTAAATACAATTGTATCATCAATTCTATTTAAAAATTCAGGTGAGAAAAATTCTTTTAATGCAGAATTTGCATTATTTTTTAACATATCATCTGCAATATTTAAATTTGCAAATCCAAATCCTTCATTTTTAAAATTAGTACCAAGATTTGATGTTAAAATAATAATAGTATGTTTAAAGGAAACACTTCTTCCTTGTGAATCTGTAAGTTTTCCGTCATCAAGTATTTGAAGTAGAAGATTATATACACTATGATGAGCTTTTTCAACTTCATCAAATAAAACAATACTATATGGATTTCTTCTTACTTTTTCTGTAAGTCTACCAGCTTCATCATAACCAACATATCCAGGTGGAGAACCAATAAGTTTTGAAACACTGTGTTCTTCCATATATTCAGACATGTCAAGCTTTATAACAGCTTCTTCATTATCAAATAATTCATAAGCTAAAGCTTTAACCAAGGCAGTTTTACCAACACCTGTAGGTCCAACAAATATAAAAGATGGGGGACGTTCAGTTGTACGAATATTTGCTCTTTTTCTTAAAATAGCATTTGATAATGCTTCAATTGCAGCGTCTTGGCCGATTATTTTTTTACTCAAATTTGATTTTAAATTTAAAAGTTTTTCTGTTTCTGCAGTTTTAATTCTTGAAACAGGTATTTTTGTCCAAAGCTCAATTACATCAGCTAGATTATCAAAACTTACAATTCTTGGCTTTAGTTTTTTTTGTAATTTTTCAAGTTCACTTTGAAGTTTGCATTTATTTGCTTTTAATTTAGCTGCTTTTTCAAAAGAGGACATATCACTTTCTTCATTTTTATCATTTTCCTTTGTACTATCTAAATTTTCCTCTAATTCTTGTTCCTCTTCTTCAATATTAGAGATTTCATTTTCAATTTTTTCTATTTTGGCTAAAGTTATATCATCAAGATTTACTCTTGCACAAGCCTCATCAAGTAAGTCAATAGCTTTATCTGGTAGAAATCTATCATGTATGTACTTATCTGATAGTTCAACAACACTCTTTAGTACATCATCTGGAATTACTACTTTATGAAAACTTTCATAATATTCTTTAGTACCTTTTAAAATATTAAAACATTCTTCAGGAGTTGGTTCATCAACAAGTATTGGTTGGAAACGTCTTTCTAGAGCACTATCTTTTTCAATGTATTGTCTATATTCTTTTAAGGTTGTTGCACCAATAAGTTGAACAGTACCATTAGCAAGAGCAGGTTTTAACATATTTGCCGCATTCATTGAGTTGTCATGTTCAAGTCCACCAACAATATTGTGTACCTCATCAATAGCAAGTATGATGTTACCAAGTGATTTACATTCATCAATCATACCCTTAATTCTTGATTCAAATTGTCCTCTAAATTGTGTGCCAGCTACAAGAGAAGTCATATCTACAAGGTATACTTCTTTATTTATTAGTTTACCTGGAACTTCACCTTTTGCAATTGCAATAGCAAGTGCATTTACAATAGCAGTTTTACCAACACCAGGTTCACCTATAAGTGCAGGATTATTTTTACTTCTTCTATTTAGAATTTGAATCATTCTTTGAAGTTCTTTTTCTCTACCAATTACCTTGTCTAATTTACCATTTCTTGCTTTCTCTGTTAAATTTTCACCAAATGTATCTAAATATTTAGTCTTTTTATTTTTCTTTTTTCTCTTTTCTTTCTCTTTATTATTATTTTTTTCACTATTTAAATTATTTGAGTTATCCTCTTTTTTATTACTAAAAGGCGAAATATTAAACATATTAGAAAGGTTAAAAAAGTTTCCTTTTTTTTCATTATCTCCATCATCATCTTCACTTTGATCATTTAAAGCTTCATCAATTGGTAAACCATCCATTCCACCCATATTATTAAACATGTCACTAAATTGATTTGACATTTCTTCCATTTCTTCTTCTGACATGTTTGAAATCTCTTTTACAATATTAGATAAAGGGTCAATTCCTTGCTTTTTTGCACATTCAAGACATAATCCTTTAACTTTACCTGTAGATTTACCTTCTTTATCTAAACTATTTATAAACACTACTGCCATATTTTTTTTACATACTGAACATAGCATAAAATTAATCTCCTCCTATAATTTATTATATATGCAATACTTTTATTATTAGCATATAACACGTGAAAGTATATCATATTTTATCAGTCATTACAATATTTTTAATTTAAATTTGTTTATATATATTAAAATTGGTGTTACTATTCAGACTAGGTAGAATTTCGAAATTATAAGCAGTGCGTCAACGTGGTGTTACAAGACGCTTTGAAATAATTATTATAAGTAAAAAAACTACAAACTTAAGTTTATTATGCATATTATAATATAAATAATAAACTAATTTTGTGCTTTTAACTAGTCATAGTCTGAATAGTAACAAATTATTCATAAAAATTAGTTATGTAGTATTGCATTTTTTTTTTTTAGTGTATACTGGGTGTGTTAATAATATATACAAATATGTTATACAAAAGAAAGAGAGGAAAAAGATATATGAAAAAAGTAGAAAAAGAAAAGCAAAAAAATAATTTTACAAAACTAATTCATAAAAGAGGTATATCACTAATAGTATTAATTGTAACTATAATAGTAATAATAATACTTGCAGCAGCAGTTATTTTAACAATAACAAAAAATAACCCAGTATCAAGTGCAAAAGAGGCAACATTTAAGGAAGATATGGCAAATATACAAGATGAATTATCAATGTATATATCAAAAAAATATACTGATAATCCATTAAGTTTTGAAAAATCAAACGTTAATTTATCAGGAGATAGTATGGTAACAGAGTTACCAAGTACAAAGAAGTATAAAGATAAAGTATCAGTAGTTGAAGGTAATTTAATATTAAATAAGAATAAAGTAAATTCAGAAGAGAAAAAATGGTTTAATGAGGTAATAGGGAATACATCAAATGTAAAAGAAGAATGGCAAGGTACAATAGCTAGTGTAAAATATGGAGTACCAATCCCTATAGGATTTACATATAAAGAGGGAACAAAAGATACAGGACTTGTTATAAAAGATGATAATGATAATGAATTTGTATGGGTACCTGCAACTAAGAGTACATATGTAAAAGATATAAGTTTTCTTTCTAATCAAAATTTTAAACCAACAGGTGATGATACTTTACCAAAAGGAATAACAGATGAAACAGCAGATGTAGTAAAATATGGAGGATTTTATATAGGAAGATATGAAGCAGGAGTACCTGAAAATCAAAGTAGTATAGATGGCAAATCATATAGTACTTCAAATGTAAAAGGTGTGCCAGTAAGTAAAAAAGGTGCAATAGTTTGGACAAATATAGACTATACAAATTCAAAAGCAAGTGCAGAAAATATGATAAGTAATGAATATGTACAAACAGGGTTACTTACAGGAAAAGCATGGGATACTGTATGTCATTGGATAAAAAGTGATGATGAATTGAAAGATAGCCGTACTTATGGAAATTATAACAACTCAGAATCACCTGCAAATGTATCAGGATATGGAACAAAACAAGTAGCAGGATATAGTGATAAATGGATGGTAAAAAATATATATGATTTAGCAGGAAATGTATGGGAATGGACGAGTGAGGCTCGCAGTTCTAATTTCATTTATCGTGGCGGTAGCTACGTTTTTGGCGGTAGTGGCGTTCCTGTTTCATGTCGTATCAACAAGGATGCCTCTAGCGCTAATGGCGATATGGGATTTCGTCATAGGCTTTATATCAAGTAGCACAGACCACTGTCTGGTGTACCAGACTTTTTGTATATACAAAAATGGAGGTATTATATAGTGTGTAAATTTTAAAAATAATAAAATTTATGCACTATAATTTTGTTGTGCAGAAAGAAGGAATATTTAAAATTAAAAAATCGTTAATATGCAAAAAGATTAAATATGAATTATGTTATTCACATTTAATCTTTTTTCTTTGTTTTAAGCACTATATTTATTATTTTATTTCTATTAGATACATATTGTTACTAAAATTTTAGATTCTAGTCTGAATAGTAACAATTATGTAGTAAAAAAATGTAAAAAAAGTCCTTAAAAGTTTGTATATTTGAATGAAATATGTTACAATGTACTAGTAGAAAAATATGAAGTAATTTGAGGTGAAAAAATGAAATTAATTGAAAAAATATTTGGCTCATATAGCAAAAGAGAAATAAATAAAATACTTCCTACTATTGATAAAATAGAGAAGATAGAAGAAGGTTTAAAGGATTTAACTGATGAAGATTTGAAAAATAAAACAGAGGAATTTAAAAATAGGTTAAAGAATGGTGAAACTTTAGAGGATATTTTACCAGAAGCTTTTGCAACTGTTGCAGAGGCTAGTAGTAGAGTCCTTGGAATGAGACACTTTAGAGTTCAGCTTATTGGTGGTATGATACTTCACCAAGGAAGAATCGCTGAAATGAAAACTGGTGAAGGTAAAACTTTAGTTGCGACACTTCCAGTATATTTAAATGCTTTAAGTGGAAAAGGTGTTCATGTTGTTACTGTAAATGATTATCTTGCTAAGCGTGATGGAACATGGATGGGAAAATTATATAAATTTTTGGGCTTAAGTGTTGGAATTGTACTTGGAGGAATGAATTCTGAGGAAAAGAGAAAAGCTTATGCTTGTGATATAACATATGGAACAAATAATGAGTTTGGATTTGATTATCTAAGAGATAATATGGCAATGGCTAAAAAAGACATGGTTCAAAGAGAACTAAATTATGCTATTGTTGATGAAATAGATAGTATCCTTATTGATGAGGCACGTACTCCTCTTATAATTTCTGGTATGGTAAATAAACAAAATGATTTATATGTAAGGGCAGATAAGTTTGCAAGAGGACTTAAGGCTAAGGTTATTGTTGAAAATAATGATAAGGAATTTGATGAGTCTGATAATGACTTTGATTATGTTGTTGATTTAAAGGCTCATACTGCAGCACTTACTGATAGAGGTACAAAGAAAGCTGAAGAATTCTTTGGAGTTGAATCTTTATCAGATGTAGATAATCTAACTTTATCTCATTATATAAATCAAGCAATTCGTGCTTATGGTATTATGAAAAAAGATAAAGATTATATCGTAAGAGATGGTCAAGTTTTAATTGTTGATGAATTTACTGGACGTATTATGGAAGGTAGAAGATATAGTGATGGATTACACCAAGCAATTGAAGCTAAAGAGAGAGTTAAGATTGCTTCTGAAAGTCAAACTTTGGCTACAATTACTTTCCAAAATTACTTTAGATTATATAACAAACTTTCAGGTATGACAGGTACAGCTAAGACTGAAGAAGATGAATTTAAAGGAATTTATAAACTTGATGTAATTGAAATACCTACAAACAAAGAGGTTATAAGAAAAGACTTAAATGATGTAATCTATAAAACTAAACAAGCAAAATATAATGCAATTATTGAAGATGTTAAGGCAAGTTATGAAAAGGGACAACCAGTACTAGTTGGTACCGTTTCAATTGATATTTCGGAAATTTTGAGTAATATGCTAAGAAAAGAGAAAATTCCTCATCAAGTTCTTAATGCTAAATTTCATGAAAAAGAAGCAGAAATTATAGCTCAAGCTGGTAAGTATAAATCAGTTACAATTGCAACAAATATGGCAGGGCGTGGTACTGATATTATGCTTGGAGGAAACTTAGAATATACTGTAAAAGAGGAACTTGCTAAAAAAGGATATTCTAGTGATGTTATTGAAATGGCTATTACTCCAATATCTTATAACAATGATGAAGTTACAAAAGCACAAGAAGAAATAAAGAAAATAGAAGAAAAGTTAAAACCAGAGTTTGAGGAAAATAGAGATAAAGTTATAAAGGCTGGAGGTCTTAAAATTATAGGATCTGAGCGTCATGAATCAAGGCGTATAGATAACCAGTTAAGGGGTCGTTCTGGACGTCAAGGTGATATTGGTGAAACTAGATTTTATATTTCCCTTGAAGATGACTTAATGAAACTTTTTGGATCTGATAGAATGAAAGCTATGGTTGAAACTTTGGGACTTCCTGATGATATGCCACTTGAACAAAAAATGTTAAGTAGTGCTATAGAGACTGCTCAAAAGAAAGTTGAAGGACAAAATTATTCTATAAGAAAGAGCGTTCTTGAGTATGATGATGTAATGAATACACAAAGAGAGATTATTTACTCTCAAAGACGTGAGGTACTAAATTCAGAGGATCTATCTAAAGTTGTATTTAGTCTTGCTGAAGCTAAAATAAACAAAGTAGTAGAACAATTCTTTACTCATGCAGATAATATAGATGATGTAGATTTTGATACTTTAAATATTATGCTTAAAAATTTATTTGGTATTGATAATTTTATAACAAAAGAGGATATACCTGAACTTGAAGACGAAAAAGTTAAAGCTAGTCTTATGAAAAAAATTGAAGATTTGTATGCTACTAGACATGAAGAGGCTAAGAAGTTAAATTCTGAAGAAATTCTTACTTCTATTGAACGTTATTTAATATTAAATACAGTAAATGAAAAGTGGATAGATCATATTGATGCTATATCTGCACTTAAAGATGGAATTGGGCTTAGAGCTTATGGTCAATCAAAACCTATTGATGAGTATAAAATTGAAAGTTTTGAGATGTTTGAAGACTTGGTAAATTCTATTCAAGAAGAGGCAATAAGAGCAGTATTTTCTGTTAGACCAAAGTCTAAAGAGGAAATGGTAAGTGTTGAGAATAAAGAGGCAAATACAAAAACAATTCTTAACATGAATACAAACGAAGATGGTTCTAACAAAAAAGAACCTGTTGTAAGAAAAGATAAGAAGATTGGTAGGAATGATCCTTGTCCATGTGGGTCTGGTAAGAAATACAAGAACTGTTGTGGTAAATAGCCCATAAAATAAAGGTTTGTGAGATTTTGAAAAG
>ERZ772889.529-NODE-529-length-41057-cov-12.688991_pt1 | contig 41057 bp, 38 predicted proteins | sample MGYA00512127_ERZ772889 | MGnify/ENA primary metagenome ERZ772889 (study PRJEB29015, sample SAMEA2737689) | human gut metagenome | biome: human gut; feature: human-associated habitat; material: faeces | place: China | collected 2012 ...
GAAATTTTAAATATAGATAATAAGAATAGGAGAAAACCAATGAAAAAAATCTTTTCGATAGTAATAGTAGTATTACTGTTAGTTATATCGCTGGCATTTACAACTACAGTTTTTGCTACAAATATTCCGTCAACAACAATTACATCAGTAAAAACAAAAAGTGAAGCATTTACGATTAAATGGAAGAAAAAAACAAATATTGCAGGATACCAAATTCAGTATTCTACTAACAGTAAATTTAAAAAGGGAAATAAAACAATCAAGATAAAAAAAGCCAAAACTGTATCGAAAAAAATAACAGGATTAAAACCTTCAAAAAAATATTATGTTCGGATAAGAACATATAAAATAGTTAATAAGAAAACATACTATTCAAGTTGGTCTAAAAAGAAAAATGTAACTACTAAGAATTGTGAGCATTGTACGAACAATAATAATCATAGTACAAGTTGTGGAGATGCTGGGATATGGGTTGCAAGCAAAAATGAATTTAAAACTTATTATGAAAATTATTGCGAAGAATGGAACAACAAATGGGTTAATGATGAAATAAGTAATGAAGAATATTACAAAAATTGTCCTTATGGATATGAATGTTGGTCTTGTAGTTATTGTGGTAAATGGACAGGAAATTATAAGTACAGATAAAAAATACTTGACATAATTGTTTGAAATAGTTAATATAGTATTTGAAGAAAACAGAAAAGAAGTTAAGGAAACTTGGCTTCTTTTTTTGTGTGTAAAAAAGAAGCAAAAAAACAACTAAGAATAAGGTTAAAAGCTTAAGGCAAAGAAAAAAATATTATGTTCGTATTCGTACATATAAAATGGTAAACGGTAAAAGGGTTTATTCTTCTTGGTCGAAGGTGAAGAACGTTAAGACAAAATAAAATCACGCAGGGGCGAACATTGTTCGCCTCTTTTTTATGGTTAAAAGTTACAAAAGTGTTACAAATATTAAAATTCGGTATCGCGTTAATTTGCACTTGACAATACCACTGTACCCTTATATAATGTAATCAATGGTGATAATTCCACTTAAATCCCATAGATTTCAAGTAAATCCCATTGAGATTACATCAAAATTCACGAAAGGAGCAGAAGTTATGCGTTTGTTTGTAGGTACTTTAGACGGTTATAAACTTGATTCTAAAGGCAGACTTTCTGTTCCGACTAAGTGGAGAGAACGCCTTGGAAAAGAGTTTTATATGGTAGCTGTTACCGTAAGGGGTTGTAAATGCCTTACTCTTTATCCTGTTGAACATTTTGAATCAACATATGATGCAATGCAGCAGGGTACTGAAAATCAGAAATATGATGCCACTACAAGCTTTCTTGATAATGCAGAAGAGGGCGTACTTGATGCCCAAGGCAGATTTACCGTCAACCAAAGGCTCAAGGAAGCTTCTGCTCTTACAAATGAGTCAACAGTTGTATTTAAAGGTAAAGGTGCTGTAATTGAAATTTGGAATACCGACGAGTATGAAAAAATTTATAACACTTATGACCATACACAAGGTATTTATGACTTGATGGATAAAGTCAAGGGGAATGAGCAGTAATGGAATTTGTTCACAAAAGTGTGCTTTTTGATGAAGCAATAAAGGCACTTGATTTAAACAAAAATAAAATTATAGTTGATGGCACGGCAGGCGGCGGAGGCCACAGCGGTGAAATTGCAAAAACCGCTAAAAGAGTTATTTCAATAGACCAAGACCCCGACGCAATAGAAGTTCTTAACGAAAGACTCGGAAATAAAGAAAATGTAACTATCGTTCACGATAATTATTCAAATATAAAAAACATTGTTTCAAATCTTAATATTGATAAAATTGACGGCCTGCTTCTTGATTTAGGAGTAAGTTCGTTTCAGCTCGATACTGCCGAGAGGGGATTTTCTTTTCATAAAGATGCCCCGCTTGATATGAGAATGAGTAAAAGCGGACTCAGTGCCTATGATGTTGTAAATAATTACGATGAAAAAGAACTTGCGGATATTATTTACAGATACGGAGAAGAAAAATTTTCACGAAGAATCGCGGCAAATATAGTTAAATCAAGAGAGGAAAAGCCTATTGAAACAACTTTTGAGCTTGTAGATATAATTAAGGCCTCAATGCCGCAAAGGGCGATGAGGGATTCGCACCCTGCAAGAAAAACATTTCAGGCTATAAGAATTGAAGTTAATGCGGAACTTGATGTGCTTAAATCAACACTTGAAGACGCATTTGAAATTCTTGCACCGGGTGGCAGAATTGCTGTAATTACTTTCCATTCATTAGAAGATAGAATTGTAAAAGAGCAGTTTTCAAAATGGTGTCAGGGTTGCACCTGTCCAAAGGAATTCCCGGTTTGTGTATGCGGAAATAAGCCGAAAGGCAAAAGTTTTAAATCAATTTCTCCGTCTAAAGAAGAACTTGATGAAAACCCGAGAGCAAGGTCATCACGACTTAGAATTTTTGAGAAATTTTAATTTGAATATATAGGACTATAAAAACGAGGAGGAGTAAAAAATGACTAATACAGGCGATTTCAGACGCTATTCATACAGCACGGACGCCGCATATGCCGTGCAGGCGTTTAACTATCAGCGTACTTCGGCAGCTCCGTCTTATGTTCCTACGCCAAAAAAGGATTTTAAGGTTAGAGAAAGAAGCCAAAGAAAAAGCAAAGCCCAACTTCTTCACGAGCAGAAATTGGGCTTAAAAAAAGCTTTGCAAATTTCAGTGGTGGCGGCTTTGTGCCTTACTATGCTTTTTGCAGTGCTTTATACTAATGCCAAAACTAACGAATTAACACACGAAATTTCAGATTTGCAAAAAAATCTTTCTGTTTCACAAAGTGAAAATACACGCCTTAACAGTGAGCTTGACAGCCTCGTGTCAATGAATATGATTGACCAATATGCTGTCGAGAAACTTGGTATGACTAAAATGAAATCCAATCAAATTAAGTATATTGATGTTTCACAATATAAGCAAAAGCGTATGGCTGCGGCACAGGCGATTTTGAATCAAAAGCAGGCGCAATCCAAGGCAGAAAAAAAGACTGCCGCCAAGTAATAATATATATTATTACAGCGTAAATCTATTATGAGAGTTAAGAATATTTACTTAACTCTCATATGTTATTATTAAATAAGATAACAATTGCGAGGGAGATGATTAAAAGTGAATACATCAAAGAGAATGATGAAAAGAATTTTGATAATGTCGTTGGTAATCATCTTTCTTATGACAACAACAGCGGTGCGAGTTTTTTATTTAACAATCGTCAGGGGCGAAGAACTTGCACAAAAAGCTGAATCACAGCAGCTTAAGGATACAGAGATTTCCGCAATGCGCGGAACGATATACGACGCTAACGGAAATGTTCTTGCACAGTCGGCTTCGGTATGGAATGTGTTTATCGACCCGTTGAATATTAAAGACGATGAGGAAAGGCAACTTATCACAAATGAATTTGCCACTCTTTTCAAATATGACGACGAAGCAAAAAAAGAATTTTACGAAAAAACAACTCATCAAAATCATTATGAGTTAGTCGAAAAAAAAGTCGAAAATAACATAAAAGAGAAACTTTCAAAATTCGTGTCGAAAAATAAACTCGGCGATTGCATAGGAACGGAGCAAACCACCAAAAGATATTACCCTTACGGTTCGCTTGCTTCAAGTGTTATCGGTTTTACCGGTTCTGATGACCAAGGCCTTTCCGGAATAGAAGCTTACTATGACGAAGATTTAACCGGAACAAACGGAAGAATCATTACAGCAAAGGACGCTGTTTCAAACAACATTGCAAACGATTATGAAACAAGTATTGCGGCTTCTGACGGTAATTCGGTTGTCCTTACAATTGACCAAACAATTCAGTATTACCTTGAAAAAGGTTTGAAAGAAACTATGAATGAATATCAGGCAAAGGGTGCTTACGGTGTTGTAATGAACTGTAACACAGGTGCGGTGCTTGCAATGTCTTCAATGCCTGATTATGATTGCAATAACCCTTATAAGCTTACATACAGCAAAAATAAAAAAGCTATTAAAAAACTTACTGATAAAACGGCTAAGCAGGAAGCTGAAAGTGCTGCGGTTCAAAATCAGTGGAGAAACTTTACGGTATCGGATACTTATGTTCCGGGTTCTGTTTTCAAAACTTTTGTCGCATCTGCCGCTTTGGAGGAAAATGTTGTAAATTTAAACACAACATATACTTGCACAGGTGCAATCCAAGTTGATAAGTACCGTATGAAATGCCACTATCATCCCGGCCACGGAACAGAAACACTTACACAGGGACTTGAAAATTCGTGCAACCCGTTTTTTATCACAATAGGTCAAAAATTAGGTGTTCATAACTACTTCAAGTATTTTGACGCTTTTGGATTCACACAGAAAACAAATATAGACCTTCCGGGTGAAGCTTCACCGCAGTATTACAAGGAAGACCAATACGGTATAGTTGAACTTTCATCTGCATCATTCGGTCAAACAAACTCTCTTACTCCTATTCAGGTATGCACCGGCCTTTGCGCTATTGCTAACGGCGGTAAGCTTCTTCAGCCTTACCTTGTTTCAAGTATTGTTGATTCAAACGGAAAAACTGTCAAAAAAACTCAAACTAAAGAGATTAGACAGGTAATCAGTTCCGATACATCCAAAAAAATGCGTGCTATGATGAAATCTGTTGTAGATAACGGTACAGGTAAAAACGGTTATGTGGCAGGTTACAGTGTCGGCGGTAAAACGGGTACATCCACTAAGCTTGGTGAATCAAAAGAAGGCGAGGGTGATAAGTACATTGTTTCATTCGCGGCTATTGCTCCGAGTGATGATCCTGAAATTGCAATGCTTATTATTGTTGATGAACCTAATCAGGATTTAGGCGGCGGTGCTCTTTGCGCACCGATTGCGGCTCAAGTTACACAGGAAGCTATGAATGTTCTCGGTATCGAGCCGAAATATGATGAAAAAGAAATGAAAAACCTTTCTAAAGAAACACCTAATGTTGTAGGAGAAAGCCTTGATGATGCAAAAGCTGCTCTTAAGGAAAATAACCTCAACTATGTTGTAATAGGTGATGAGTCAACTGTAACAAGGCAATGCCCGTCAGGCGCAGATGCAATTCCTAACGGCGGTACAGTTTATCTTTATACAGATGAAAGCGAAAAGGAAACTGTAAATGTTCCTGATTTTACAGGTCTTACGGTTACGGAAGCTAAAGACCTTGCTTCAAGCAGTTCTTTAAATATTCAAATTGCCGGTAACAGTATGTCGAGCGGTACGGTAGTCGCTTACCGCCAGAGCGAAGAAAAGCAGGCAAAGGTTGAAAAAGGCACAGTTGTTACAGTGACTTTCAAAAATACACAATCAGTTTTAGACTAAAATCAATTTTGATTAAAGATATGGGGTTTTAAAATGAGGCTTAAAGATTTATTAAAGGGAATCAATGTTCAAAATGAATTTGATGATGTTGAAGTTTTGGATGTTACACAGGATTCGCGTCTTGTAAAAGAAGGTTCGCTGTTTATATGCATTAAAGGTGCGGCATTTGACGGCCATTCGGTTGCAAAAGAAATGCTTGATAAAGGTGCTGCTGCGGTAGTAGTTGAGCACGATCTCGGAATTGATAAGCAAATTATTGTTGAAAATTCAAGGGCTGTGTATTCACCGATATGTGCAAATTTCTTCGGCAATCCGGCTGATAAATTAAAACTTATAGGTTTAACCGGTACAAACGGTAAAACAACTACAACTTTTCTTATCAAGCAAATTCTTGAAAATGTAGGCAAAAAAGTTGGCCTTATAGGAACGGTTCAAAATATGGTGGGTGATGAAATTTATCCTGCAAAATATACAACTCCTGACCCATATGAACTTCAAAAGCTTTTTTCACTTATGGTAAAAGCAGGCTGTGAATATTGTGTTATGGAAGTTTCGTCGCAGGCTCTTGCTCAAGGCAGAGTTAATGGACTTCGTTTTGCACTCGGTGCTTTTACAAATCTTACACAAGACCATCTTGATTATCATAAAACTTGGGAAAACTATTTTGCTTCAAAAAGAATACTTTTTGAAAATTGCGATATTGCAGTTACCAATGCTGATGATGAACACGGCTTGAAAATAATTGACGGGCTTGAATTTGATAAAGTAGTAACTTATGCTGTTAATACAAATGATGCAACATATACCGCCAAAAATGTCAAGTTTAAAGCAAGCGGCGTTGAATACGAAATAGTATCTAATGATTCTATCGGCAGATGTACTTGTCCGATTCCTGGTAGATTTTCGGTTTATAATTCACTTTGTGCCACAACTTGTGCGCTCGCTCTCGGTATTGATTTTGATGATGTGCTTTCAGCTGTATCAAAATCGCAGGGTGTAAAGGGCAGAATTGAAGTTGTGCCAAGCAATAGGGATTTTACAATCATTATTGACTATGCCCATTCACCTGACGGACTTGAAAATATTATTACTTCCCTTAAAGAAATTGCAAAAGGCAGGGTAGTTACACTTTTCGGCTGCGGCGGTGACAGGGATAAAACAAAAAGGCCTAAAATGGGCAAAATTGCCGCTGAACTTTCTGATTACTGCATTGTAACATCAGATAATCCTCGCAGTGAAAATCCAAGCGCAATTATTGATGATATTCTTGTCGGTATGAAAAATATAAAAACTCCTTATAAAGTTATTGAAAACAGGCACGAAGCTATTGAATATGCAATAACTCACGCAAAGAAAGATGATATTATTCTTCTTGCGGGTAAGGGGCATGAAACTTATCAAATCCTGCCAACAGGAACAATTCATTTTGATGAAAGAGAAGTAATTGCCGAAGTACTCGGTAAAATGAATTAAATTATGGAAACTTTAACTTTAAAAGAAATTGCTAATGCACTCGGCACTCAAACAAAGTTTGATACGCAGGTTAATGCTGTTTGCATAGATACAAGAAAAATTACAAAAGGTTGCCTTTTTATTTGCATTAAAGGTGAACGATTTGATGCCCACCAATTTGCAAATGAAGCCTTAAATTTGGGCGCGGCGGCTGTTATGATTAGTGAAGATATTGAAGTGGCAGGGCCTTATGTAAAGGTTGATGATACTGCAAAAGCACTTCTGTCACTTTCTGGATATTATCGTTCAAAATTTGATATTCCCGTTGTGGCACTTACCGGCTCGGTAGGCAAAACTACTACCAAGGAATTTACTCACCTTGTAGTTAATTCGCAGTTTAATGCCATTAAAACACAGGGCAATTTGAATAATGAAATAGGACTTCCGCAAATGCTGTTTCAAATTGACAGCAGTACCGAAGCGGCGGTAATTGAAATGGGTATGAACCATTTTGGCGAAATTCATCGCCTTGTTACAGCAACAAAGCCAACAATTGCGATGATAACAAATATCGGTGTATCGCATATTGAAAATCTCGGTTCAAGGCAGGGCATACTCAAATCAAAGCTTGAAATTCTTGACGGACTTAAAGCAGGTTCGCCTTTTATTATAAATTGTGATAACGATATGCTTAAAACGATACTTGATAATGATGAAATTATGCAAAAGTATAATGTAATCACATTCGGTATTGAAAGCGACGCTCAATTTAAGGCGGTTGATATTAAGGAAGAAAACGGCTCAACTTCTTTTGATGTTAAATACTCAACTTTGAAAATCATTGATGAAACCGATGGGCCGACAGCTCAGTTTTCTTTGTGGTCACAGCATATATCAATTCCTACAATAGGTATTCATAATGTTTATAATGCACTTGCGGCTTTCACAGTCGGCATAACTCTCGGTATTGATTCCAAAAAGGCGGCCGGAGCTCTTGCAAACTATGTTCCTGCAGGAATGAGGCAGAAAAGCGTAAATGTCGGCGGTATAATTTCTATTGAAGATTGCTATAACGCAAGCCCCGATTCAATGAACGCGGCAATTAAAACACTGGCTAATGTAAATGCAAATAAAAGAATTGCTGTTTTGGGTGATATGCTTGAACTTGGTGATTTTTCAAAAAAAGCACACTCAGATGTCGGCAAAATGGTTGCCGATAATAATATAGATTACCTTTTGGCTTACGGTGATGACGCAAAGTACATCGTTGACGGTGCTAAGCAAAATGGTATGAAAAATGCCTTTTATTTTGATAATAAAGATGAACTTTCAAACAAACTTTTTGAGCTTGCACACAAGGGTGACGCAGTTATATTTAAAGCGTCAAGAGGTATGAAGCTTGAGGATGTAATAAATAATGTGTACAACAGGTGGGAAAAATAAATGAACAGTACAATTGCTTTAATAATCAGTGTAATAATAGCTTTCGGTGTAACCGCAGGCCTTGGATTTGTAATAATTCCGTGGCTTCGCAAATTAAAATTTGGGCAAACAATTCTTGATATAGGCCCAAGCTGGCATAAATCAAAGCAGGGTACACCTAATATGGGCGGAATTATGTTTATTATCGGCATAGTTCTTTCATTTGGAATTACTGCTTTAATCTATTATCTTTCAGGCGGAGAACTTGAAAGCGATTATTCTTCAATTATGAATGGTCGTGAATTGGTTCTTCTTTTCGGTGGGCTTCTCTTAGCTCTCGGCTGCGGCCTTGTAGGCTTTATTGATGATTTCACTAAAATTAAGCTTAAAAGAAATGAGGGCCTTTCACCAAAGCAAAAAACACTTGGTCAACTTATTGTTACTTTAGGATATATCACTACTCTTTGGGTATCACATAATACAAGCTGGTATATTCCTTTTATCGGTACAGTAAATTTTGAAAAAAATATATTTACGGCAATTGTATTTTGGATTTTATCTCTGTTTATTATATATGGCTGTGTCAATTCGGTTAATCTTACAGACGGTATTGACGGACTTTGCTCAAGTGTAACAACTACTGTTGCAATTGCGTTTATTGTTATAAGCTATATTCAAGGTTTTGCAGGCCTTAATATTTTTGCAGGCGCACTTTTGGGCGGAGTTCTCGGTTTTCTTTGCTGGAATTGGAATCCTGCTAAAACCTTTATGGGTGATACAGGTTCGCTGTTCCTCGGCGGAATGGTTGTAGCTCTCGGTTATCTTTGCAAATGTCCGATTATTCTTCTTCCAATCGGTATTGTTTATGTTTGTGAAACTATGAGTGATATTATCCAAATAGGATATTTTAAAATCACACACGGTAAGCGCATATTCAAAATGGCACCTATTCATCACCATTTTGAAATGTGCGGCTGGAAAGAAAAGAAAATCTGCGTTATATTCTCAACAGTAAATGCAATCGGCTGTGCAATTGGCGTGCTTCTTCTTTACTTCGGCAATTTTGCAAAATGATTTTATTTTAAATTTTAATTGAAAGGAGTGTTCTTGTGCCAAAAAATGATAACGAGCAATTAGTTGTTAAGCCAAGCAAATGGAAAAATTTTAAAGACACCTATTTTCTTGTCGGCAGTATTGATATTCCGTTTTTGGGGTTAACAATAGCACTTTTAACAATCGGTTTAATAATGCTCTTTTCAGCGTCATATCCGTATGCGTATTATTATAAGGACAGTTCATATTACTATTTTATTCGCCAGCTTATTTTTGCAGTTGGCGGCCTTGTGGGAATGTTTTTCTTTTCAAAACTTAACTATAAGGTACTGAAAGCTTTATATAAAGTCATATTTTTTGTAACAATAGGTTTTTTGATAGTTGTATTATTCTATCATACTGATTTTGGCGATTTTAAGCGCTGGATACCAATCGGACCGTTTACTTTTCAACCGTCTGACCTTGCTAAATTCACTATTATATTAAGTCTTTCGGTTTATATAAATGACCATTACAGAAAAATGAATTCGCTTAAATACGGTATTGCAATTCCGATTGGAATTATATTGATTTTCTGTGGCCTTATTTATCTTGAACATCATTTGTCTTGTACAATTCTTATGTTTTTAATCGGTGCTACTTTAATGTTTGCCGGTGGCACAAATTGGAAATTATTTGCATTTGGACTTGCAATAATCACACTTGTCGGCTTTCTTGTTGTAAGCTTTCCTAATCTTATTGAAAACTATGCAGGCGCGCGTATTGAAGCTTGGCTTGATAAGGATTTTGATCCTACGGGTGCAAGGTGGCAAACAAATAATTCGCTTTACGCAATCGGCTCAGGCGGATTTTTCGGAACAGGCTTGGGCAATTCAAAGCAAAAATATCTTTATGTTTCAGAACCGCAAAATGACTTTATTTTTTCAATTGTGTGTGAAGAACTCGGATTTTTCGGTGCGGCTGTAATAATACTTCTTTTCGCGGCACTCGTAGTCAGAGGTTTGATAATTGCGTCAAGGTGTAAGGATAAGTTCGGCTCACTTCTTGTAATCGGTGTTGTAGCACAAATCGGTTTGCAGGTTGTGTTTAATATACTTGTAATTACAGACACACTTCCTAACACAGGTATTGCACTTCCGTTTTTCTCATACGGCGGTACAGCTATATTTATGCTGCTGCTTGAAATCGGAGTTGTGCTGTCGGTATCGCGAAAAACAAATCAACAAAAGGTATAGGTAAATCAAATGAAAATATTATTTGCAACAGGCGGCACAGCCGGCCATATCAACCCAGCACTTGCTGTTGCCTCATATATCAGAGAAAAATATCCTGAAAGTGAAATTATGTTTGTCGGCACGGCAGACCATATGGAATCACGCCTTGTGCCAAACGCAGGTTTCGATTTTAAAACTATTAAAATTTCAGGTTTTCGCCGTTCATTTGCACCAAAGGCAATTTTGCATAATATTAAAACTGTTTGCCAGCTTATAACATCAAACGGCGAAAGCAAAAAAATTATCAAGCAGTTTAAGCCTGATGTCGTTGTAGGATTTGGCGGATATGTTTCAGGACCGGTGCTTCAAACAGCGGTTGATATGCACATTCCTACTTGTATTCACGAGCAAAATGCTTATCCCGGTATTACAAATAAAACTCTTGCCAAAGAGGTTGATAAAGTAATGCTTACGGTTGAAGATGCAAAAAAGCATCTTGAAGCAAAAAACGAAGTAATCGTAACAGGTCTTCCTGTTCGTGGCGAACTTCTTAATGCACGAAAAGATTTATCACGAAAAAAGCTCGGTATTCCTAATAATAAATATCTTGTTCTTTCATTCGGCGGTTCACTCGGTGCAAAGCCTCTCAATGACGCCATGTATGATATTCTTCTTGAAAGTGCCGAAAATGATACTTATTATCATATTCATTCAGTCGGTACTAATGGCAGTGAATTTCTTGATAAATTTAAAGAACAGGGTTTTACCGAGGGTGAAAAAGGTTTAATTAAAGGCAATGTTGAAGTTAGGCAGTATATTGATGATATGGATACCTGTATGTCTGCCTGTGACCTTGTAATCGGCAGAGCAGGCGCATCAAGCCTTTCTGAAATCGAGGCTATGGGTAAGGCTTCAATCCTAATTCCGTCACCGTATGTGGCAGAAAATCATCAATTTCATAACGCTATGGCACTTGTTAACAGAGGAGCCGGCTCGATTATTGAAGAAAAAGATTTAACTTCGCAGTCACTTAAAGAAGCGATTGATTCAATGCTTTCAAACCCTGCCAAGCTTATTCAAATTGAAGAAAATGCCAAAAATATGGCTATTACCGACGCAAGAGAAAGAATTGCAGATATTATTATTTCACTTGCCAAATAGGTAAATAACAAAATAATCACTTTTGCATAGTATAGCGTGCAGAGGTGATTAAATGGAATATTTTAAAATTAACGGCGGCAAAAAGCTATTTGGAGAAATATCGGTTCACGGAGCTAAAAATTCTGCTTTACCAATTCTTGCATCAACACTTCTAATTAAAGGTGAGAGTGTTATACATAATTGCCCCGATTTAAGCGATGTAAAAGTTACACTTGATATTCTTGCATCCATTGGTTGTAAAGTTAATAAAGAAAATGATACTGTAATAATTGATGCAACAAATGTTACAGGCAGCGAAATCAGTGAAAATACAATGCGTACAATGCGTTCATCTATAATATTTTTGAGTGCATTATTATCGAGGCAAAAATGCGCTTCGATTTATTATCCCGGTGGTTGCGAAATAGGAACAAGACCTATTGACCTGCATTTAAAAGCACTTAATGATTTAGGAGCGAATGTCAGCGTTAACGGTTCATCCATCAGTGCTTGTGCCGATTTTATAATCGGTACTAAAATTATACTTCCTTTTCCAAGTGTTGGTGCAACAGAAAATATTATTATTGCATCAGCCATATCAAAAGGTAAAACGGTGATAGTCAACCCTGCAAGAGAACCTGAAATAAGCGACCTTGCTGATTTTTTAAATCATTGCGGTGCTAAAATTTACGGTGCAGGAGAATCAACAATAGTTATTGACGGTGTAAGTAAGCTTCATCCTTGCGAACATACAATTATTCCTGATAGAATACTTGCATCAACTTATATGTCACTCGGTGCGGTATGTTCGGATGAATTAACTGTTAAAAATATCAGACAAAGTCATTTATCTCCGATTTTTCCTGTTTTTACAGAAATGGGATGTAAATTATATTTAAGCGATAATTCGCTTACTCTTGTTTCACCTAAAAGATTAAAACGGGTAAGAAGTATTAAAACAATGCCATATCCCGGATTTCCTACTGATTCGCAATCTCCCATTGCAGTTGCACTTGCACTCGCCAAGGGAACATCTATATTGCAGGAAACTATATTTGAAAATCGGTTCAGATATGTCAGCGAATTAAACAGATTCGGTACAGATATTGAAATCAAAGACAATATTGCTGTTATTAACGGTGTTGATAAACTTCATCCTGCAAATGTTCACGCCACAGATTTGCGTGGCGGCGCGGCACTTGTGGTAGCGGCACTTTGTGCAGACGGTGAAAGTAATATATATTGTATAGAACATATTGACAGAGGTTATGAAAATCTTGAAAAAGCACTTTCATCAATAGGTGCGAATATTAAGAGGAGTAAAAATGAAGGAACAACAGAAAAAGAAACAGGCGAAACGAAAAGCATCCAAAAAAAGCAAACCGAATTCTAAAATAGACAGCGAATTTTTAGACCTTGGTATTGAGCCGCCAAAAATTTATCGTGAGTCACAAAAGCGTATTACGCAGGCGCAGGAGAAGAAATCACGCCAAAGCAGTGATTTATATTCAATGACTCGCTTGGAACGCAGGCAGAGAGAAAGCAATAAACGAAAAAAGAAAAACAAAGCACGAAAAGTGATGAGCTGGATAGGTGCTGTACTTATAATTATTGCAATAGGCACAGTTTTATGCTTAACGGTATTTTTCCAAATAAATACAATATCCGCTTCGGGTAGCAAAATATATCCATCAGATAAAATATTATCACAGTGTATTATTCAAAAGGGTAAAAACCTTTTTACCGTAAATACGGATGAAGCCGCTTTGAGAATTGAAGAAAATCTGCCTTATGTTTATAAAGCAGAAATTAAGCGCAAACTTCCTGATACTATTGAAATTAAAGTGACAGACGCAAAGGTAGCATATTCGCTTTTGTGTGAAGATAATACTTACATTCTTCTTGATAATAATTTTAAAGTCCTAGAAAAAGGCGCACAAATGGCAACGGGAATTATTATCAATAAAACAGATGTAAAATCTGCGAAGCCCGGCCGTAAAATTCAATTTAAAAACAGCGATGTAGGCACTTGCCTTGAACGAATGGCAAATTGTATTAAAGAAAACAATTTTACGGAAATCACATCAATTTACAGTAAAAATATAAGCGATAATTATGTTGTTTACGATAATAGAATTACTTTTAAACTCGGTAACAGTAAAGATTTAGATACAAAGATAATGAAGGGCTTGGCGGCTTGCGATAAGCTTAACAGTTCAAGTCCTAACGCAACAGGTACAATGACCGTTTCAACTGACAAGTCAATTTACTTTACAGAGGAATAGCTGTGAAGTAAAATACTTTACAGAGAATGTGACAATTGTCGGAATTTGTGCATACCTGACAAATAAAATAAAATTCGATTGCAAAACATTGTCAAAAAGTTTGAGAATAATTCAAAAAAAGTATTGCAATTTGGTTACAATCTTGTTACAATATCATATGTAACGAAAACCTGTATAGGGGTATATAGACTGAAAAATAAAATTAAGGAGAATCATGCAATGGGACGTTATGAAATTGATACAGATGACTCAAAAGTAGTACAAATTAAAGTAGTAGGTGTCGGCGGCGGCGGTGGAAACGCTGTTAACCGTATGGTACACTGTAATATTCAGGATGTTGAATTTGTAGCCGTTAACTCTGATAAGCCGGCACTTGCAAAGTCAACAGCAACACATAAAATCCTTATTGGTGAAAAGGCTACAAAGGGTATGGGCGCAGGTGCAAGACCTGAAGTTGGTACTCGCGCAGCTGAAGAGAGCAGGGAAGCTCTTACAGATATTCTCACAGGTGCTGAAATGGTATTCATCACTGCCGGTATGGGCGGCGGAACAGGTACAGGTGCAGCCCCTGTTGTAGCTAAAATTGCTAAAGACCTCGGTATTCTTACTGTTGCAGTTGTTACAACTCCTTTCGCTTTTGAAGGTAACAGAAGAATGAAGCAGGCACAGGAAGGTATCAAGGAGCTTGCACAGTATGTAGACTCAATTATGGTAATTCCTAATGAAAACTTAAAATATGTAACAGAAGAAAAAATTACTCTTCTTAACGCATTTGAAATTGCCAATGATGTTCTTCGCCAGGGTGTTCAGTCAGTATCTGACCTTGTTAACGCAACAGGCCTTGTAAACTGTGACTTTGCCGATGTAACTGAAATTATGAAGGATTCCGGATATGCACATATGGGTGTCGGTCGTGCTAAAGGTAAGGATAAGGCTGAACTTGCAGCTCAGCAGGCTATTTCTTCTCCTCTTCTTAACACTTCAATTGACGGCGCTCGCGGTATCCTTATCAATATTACTGCTTCAACTGATATTGGTCTTGAAGAAATTGATGCAGCATCATCAATCGTAAGTGCTGCTGTTCATCCTGATTGTGAAATCATTTGGGGTGCTAATTTTGATGAAGAACTTGAAGATGAAATGATTATTACTGTTATTGCTACACGCTTCGGCGATGAAGGCCCTGGCGCACCGATTAAGTCAACAACAGCTAATAAGGAAGTAGCTCCTCCTCAGCCGGTTGCTCCTGCATTTACAGCTCCTGCTCCGGCAGCATCATCATCAACTTCTCCTGTTTCTACATTTAATGATAATGACGATGATGCTTTCACCGACATTGTCAACTTCTTTAAAAAGTAATAAACTTTAAATGAAAAGTGCGTCTTTTTAGGACGCACTTTTTTGTTTGTTATAATATTAACAATATGTATATTATAATCGACTCGTGTTTATTAAGTGGAAAACTTTTCCTGTCAAGTAATTTGCTTTACATTTTTAACATTTTCCACAATGTTTTTAACATTTTTTGTTGTTGTACGCTCGACTTTTCCACATTCTTAACATCGTTTTCCACAGCGTTTTTAACAATTTGTATTTGTAAAGTTTATTGCCATTACATTTAAAAAAGCGGCTAAATATACAAATTATGTATATTTAGCCGCTTCTGCGTTGTTTACCATTCACTTTTTGTGTATGACCTGATAATGTTAGTTATTAAATTATCTCTTAAAAATCCTTTGCCTTTACCACCGTTGTATTGGTCTTGAATTTTTCCGGCTCTGATAGTTATTGCATCTGTTTTATCGGTGATTTTATCAATCGGCGGTATTTTGCCGAAATCGTAATTATCATCAACTATGTCAATAACATTATCTGCAAGGTTTGTAAATTCTTCCTTTTCAGCGGATGTCATTGCAAATATAACCAATTTGTTATTGTTAGGGAAGCGTAATCGCTTTTTGTTTTTCACATTAAGTGAATATAAGTACATTCTTGCTTTTTTTACAAGGTTACCCTCAGGATGATGCAAGTGGGTGAATTCATAGCCGAATGCTGTTTCATCATCTGTATGAGCTGTTTGCCCAAGTCCGTACATATCCCATTTGCTGTATGGTGCTGTCATTGATTTAAAATTGATGTTATAATCTTTTCTGTCAATTTTAAATGTTCCAACAATGTCTTCTTCACTTACTGCACCTGCGAGTATGTAAATTTGGTTATACTTACCGTCAAGATTTATGCTTTGACCCCTGCAAGCTACTGCGTCATATTTAGGCTTCTTGTTCTTTCTGTTACCGTGTGGAATGTAAAATTCAATTCCGTTGACTTTTATGTTTCTGTCAATCAAATCAATAGGAAGTGAATATCCGCCGCCTTGTAATATGATATGCTTCATATTATCATAATTTGTGAAAGCCTTAACATTGTAATTAAGCCTCATTGGTGAATATGTATTATTGTTTTCACATTCTTCTGATTTTGCAAATTTGATTTTTAAAGTTATTGTTTCAAACGGCTTTAATGTAACACGAATAACTTTACCGTTAACTTCTGCGTGATTTCTAATAAATTCTTCGCTTGTATTAACTTCTTCAACCTTTTCAAATTCACGGTAAACACTTAATGCCGCATTTTTTTGCTCAATTGCGGTTGCATTGTTAAGCCTTACTATTAAAGCGTTTTCATCATCTTCGCTCATTTTTACAGCTCTTATAACAATGTTATCGTGTGTTATTTTTAATAAGCTTGCAATCTGTGAGAATTCGCCCTTGCTTTCACTTTTCTTCACTTCGCAGGTGATAAGCTTTCTTGCAAAGTTCATTGATTCTTTGTTAGTTCCGTTTTCAATATCACCCTTATGGCCATAAATACCAAAGCTGAAGCAGTTTCTTCCAAGGTCTTGCAAATCCTGCCTCGTTTCTTTCGTAAATGCACCTAAAGGTGAGTGAATACAAGTGAGGCGCAATGTGTTGTTGTCAGGCTTATCCCAACCGTGCTTGCAATCTGTAAGTATACTTACACCGAATTCGCCACTCGTATCGGTAATGTCCGCCCATTTTTGAGCAGGTACTTCATAAAGTTTTTCGTTGTTGTTTTCTCTTTCTGTATATCCTACTCCGGAATCATACTTCGCAGTGTAATTTGATGCAGAAAGCGGAAATACAGCTTTTAAAAGCGTTCTTCTTGTTCTCCATTCAATTTCGTTGTCTACTCTGATAACTTTGCTGCCAGGGTAGAGTGAAACTGTTTGAATTATTGTTGAATATTCGGCTTCTCTTGTAATTTTAATTGCAATTCTTGCAGGCCCGTTTTCAACTGTTTCAAATGTAGGCGTGTTTGCATAGCAGTAAGGTTGTTTGTCAATATCTTCTTTCCTCAGTTCCCAAGACGGGTATGCAAGCGAACCTGTATCGTGAAGTAAAGCAAGCTTAATCGGTGCTTTTATAAGCTGCTTGTTAAGCTCTTTATCAAACAGATGTGCAAGGTCACCGTTTTTGTTGAAAATAACTTTATATTTACTGTTTTCAAGCCTGTGTTCGCTGACTTCAAGGTCATTTTTTATTTTGCATTCTTCGTCACTCGGTACTACCGCATAAATGTGTACTGCATATGACGGTACATCTGCAAAAAATATAATTTCAAAATTCTTGCCCGTTTTTTTGACGACTTGGCTTGGCACTTCCTGCTTCTGCTTATCAATTACCTTAACAAAAGGAGTGTTTACATTTAATTTGATTTTTGCTTCAACACTCTCTTTTCTTCTGTATTGTGTAGGGTTTGATACAGAAATTGCAACTGCATTTTCAGGTATCCAAGAAGTATCCATATTTCTTGAAAGAGCCTGAATGGAAGATGTTAATTCACCCTTAAATTGAGCTATTGATGAATAATAGTCATCCCATGCGTCATTGTACACTTCCATCAAGGATGTGCCGGTAATATCATCGTGAAATTGATGTTTAATCGAGCGCTTCCAGGCTTTGTTAAGATTTTCTTTAGGATATTCGTAACAGCCGCAAAGTTCGGCGAATGAGCAGACAAATTCTGCACTGTGCGCCATTTGCTCACTTTGATAATCTAATCTTTTGCTTTGCGTTCTTGAAGTGTAACATCCGGCACCGTGATTTGTCATAAGTAAATCACCCTTATACCTTGGGATAAATACGCCGTTTGAACCGTTATTGTATTTTTTAAGCTGTGTAAATACCTTATCGCTTCGCGCACTTTTTACTTTGAATAGCTTGTTTTCTTCTTTAGCATTTGCCTTTACGCTTTCGCAAACACTTTTAACACTTTCTTCAGTCGGTGAGCCGCCCCAGTCACCTGTTCCGTAAAGGTGATTTACCCAAGGAAGCTTCATATTGGTTTCCATATAAGCTTTGCTTATTCCGTCAATAACGCTTAAATCGGCACGCACATCACCGCTGAGTTTATATCTGTAACTTTTAGCGTTTAATGATGCACCGATTTCGTTTCCGTCAGCACCTACCCACATACCTATGTCAAACGGTATGCCATATGCACTGCCCCAAGAAAGTTTTTGTGTACTGAAACCTAAAAGGCCCGCGTCATTTATGATTTGCGGTAATTGCGCACCAAAACCGAAACAATCAGGTAAAAATATATCCTTGCTTTTTATACCGAATTTTTCATAAAAATAGTTATTGCCGAGAAGTATGTTTCTGGTAATAGCTTCAGGTGAAGGAATGTTAACATCACCATTTTCATATTCGGAGCCGGCAGGATTCCACTTATTTATTCTTACATATCTTTTGATTTCTTTAAATGCTTTTGGATAATATTCTTCAATAAGTTCATATCTGTAAGCACCCTCAAAATTAAACAGATAGTTAGGATATTTTTCAATAAGGTCAAAGTTTTTGCTTAATGTGTCCGGAATGAATTTTTCAACCGTGTCTGCAAGAGTCCATCTCCAAACTGTATCGAGATGAGATGTTGCAACCATATAAGCTGTTTTCGTCTGCATAATTATACCTGCTTACTTTTCAATAATTTCATATGTAAATTCGTACTTTTCCTGAAGAGCCTTAACTTTATCTTCATTGTCTTCAATAAATGTTTCGCTGTAAACGCTTTTTCCGTCTACCGAATAATCTTTAACAATTTGGTTGAGTGCTTCCCACGCTTCAGCTTCCTGTGCGTAACCGTCCTCAAATCTGATTAGGAATTCTCTGTGCTTAGGTAAAATAACTTTCATTTTCTATAACTCCTTAATTATAATATGCTATTGTATTATATTATTTTTAGGAAAATATTTCAAGCCTTATTTAAATCTTTAATAACAAGTTTAGCTTTTTCGTAAAGTAAGTTGTCGGCATTTTTTATCGCGTCTTCTTTGCTTATGTTTTTTTCGACTAAACTGTACATTTTATCTCCGAGTTTTACATTTTCAATGTCTCCGCTCATAACAATACATTCTTTGTCGTATTTCTTGCAAAGTTCACTTATTTTGAATACCAATTTTCCCATTAAAGTTTGCTTGTCCGTTTTTCCCTCGCCGGTAATTACAATATCACTTGCTTTGATTTTTTCTTCCAAATCCGCCGCTTCACTCAATATATCAAATCCGCTTTTGATTTTTCCGCCGTATACAGAATAAAGAGCACCGCATATTCCGCCGGCACTTCCGCCGCCCTTTACATTTCTGATGTCACGCGGTAAAAAAGCGTTAATCATTTTAAGCCCGTCATCAAGCTCTTTTACCTGCTTATCATTAGCTCCTTTTTGCTTTGCAAATACATATGCCGCACCGTTTTTGCCAAAAAATACATTTTCTACATCGCAGGCGAATGTAAAGTTAATATCCTTTACAATATTTGTGAATCCTACACCGTAAATATTATTCAAATCTTTGCCGGCAGGGAAGTCGATTTCATCACCGTCTATATCGCGGAATACTGCACCGAGTGCGGCCAGTGCGCCGGCACCTGCGTCGCAGCATCCGCTTCCGCCTAATCCGAGTATAATATTCTTAAAACCCTTTGATACAGCGAACTTTATCAGTTCTCCCGTACCATATGATGTGGCGTTCATTACATCTTTTTTCTTTTGCAGGCCGCTTGCTGTGGCTGTTTCAATAATTGCGGTGTCACCGTAAGTGTATATATGCCCCTTAACCTTTTTTAAGTATATGTCACTGCAATATGTGTAAAGTATATTGCCATTACAAAAATCACATAAGCATTTGCCAAATCCTTCACCGCCGTCGGCAAACGGCAGGCAGGTTATGTTGTGCTTTTGAATGCTGTCAATTCCTGCTTTTATATTTTCACACACTTCTTTTGATGATAGGCTTCCTTTAAAGCTGTCAGGAACGATTAAAATGTTCATTCAGTATACCCCTCAATGCTTTTTCAAATTTTTCGTCTTGCTCTTTTGTTCTTTTTGCCGGGCCTTTTAAATACTTGCCTGCTCTTCTTGCTTTCTTTGCAATGTGGCGTGATGTTAAAAGCGTGTCAATGTTATAATCGTTTATAATCAAACCGTTTTGGTTAATTATTATTGCACCTTTTGCAAGTGCCATTGCCGATAATCCGTAGTCTTGTGTTATCACAATATCTCCGGCTGTGCATTTGTTTACCAGTGCAAAGTCGGCACTGTCATTTCCTTTTCCTACTGTAATTATCGTTACGCTTTCAATATTAAATTGATGGCTTGTATCGCAAAAAATAATGCTTTCAATGCCAAATTCGTTTCCTATTTCTATTGCCGATTTTGTAACCGGGCAACCGTCTGCATCAATTAAAATTTTCATATTTTAATAATACCATAATTGTATTAACTTATCAAATGTGATATTATTTGAGTGGTGATATATATGAAACTTATTATTATTCGTCACGGTGATCCTGATTATGAGCATGACTCATTAACTCAAAAGGGTGTACGCGAAGCGCAGTTGCTGAGTGACCGTATTTCACAACTTGATGTTAAGGCTTTCTATTGCTCGCCGCTCGGCAGAGCGCAGGATACAGCGTCTTACACTCTTAATAAAATGAACCGCACTGCTGAAACTTTGCCATGGCTTTGCGAATTTGAGGGTAAAATCGTGTCAGGCTTAAAGCTTGTTTCCTGCTGGGACAGATTACCGAGCGTTTGGACTAAATATCCAGAGCATTATGATTATGATAATTGGTATAAGTCTAAAATTATGCGTTACGGTACAGTTGAACGCAAATATAAAAATGTGTGCGAAGGTATTGATGAATTGTTAAAAAAGCACGGTTATGAGCATGACGGCAGGGTATATAAGGTTAATAATTCCAATCACGATACCATTGTTCTTTTTTGCCATTTTGGTGTTGAATGTGTGCTGCTGTCACATATTTTTTCTTGCTCTCCTATGGTGCTTTGGCACAATTTTGTTGCACTTCCGACTTCTGTTACCACTTTGATTACCGAGGAAAGAGAAAGGGGTATTGCATCTTTTCGCTGCCAGCAGTTTGGTGATATAAGCCATCTTTATAAGGGCGGGGAGGAACCTGCGTTTGCGGCACGCTTTTGTGAATGTTTTGATGATGATACAAGGCGCTGATTTATTATAAATGAATTTTTATACCTATTTTGTAAAATATAATATTGTAAAATAAGAAAAATTATTGTATTATATATTTTGTAAGAGTTACACAAAAATATCTAATAAAGGATGAATATTATATGGAAAATAACAAAGCAATTAAACCATTTGGCTTTAAAGACAAAATAGGCTATATGTTTGGTGATTTCGGTAATGATTTAACATTTCTTCTTTCTTCAAGCTTTCTTTTAAAATTTTATACCGATGTAATGGATGTTGATGCATATGTAGTCGGTATAATTATGATGATTGCCCGTTTTGTAGATGCTTTTACAGATGTGGCAATGGGCAGAATTTGCGATAAAAGCAAAATGACTCCTGCCGGTAAATTTAAACCTTGGATAAGAAGAATGTGCGGCCCTGTTGCAATCGTTTCTTTTTTGATGTACCAAAGTTCACTTTCAGGTTTGCCAAAACCTGCTAAAATTGCATATCTTTTTATAACATATATTCTTTGGGGTTCTGTTTTTTATACTTCAATCAATATTCCTTACGGTTCAATGGCTTCTGCCATTTCCGGAAATCCTGATGACAGGCAGTCATTATCCACTTTCAGAACAATGGGCGGCGTACTCGCCGGTGCTATTATTATGGCTGTTGTTCCTCTTATTATTTACAATAAGGAAAACGGCAACGAAGTTATAAGCGGTACTAAATTTACTCTTGTTGCAGGCATTTGCTCCGTATTAGCAATCATTTGCTATCTTCTTTGCTATCATTTGACTACCGAGCGTGTAAGGCCTGAAATTTCACAGGAGCAATTAAAAAAGAATAATATCGGCAAAATGCTTTCAAATGCATTTAAAAACCGCGCTTTAATTTCTATTATTGTAGCAACAATTTTTATGCTTATTTCTCAGCTTACCATTCAGCAAATGGCGAACTATGTATTTCCGAATTATTACGGTAATGCTAAAATTCAGAGCCTTTCGGTTGTAATGATGGGCGGTGGCATGATAATTGCGGCGGTTATTGCCAAACCTCTTGCAAAAAAGTTCGGTAAAGCAGAAATAAGCGTTGCTTCAAATATGGTTGCCGGTATAGTATGCTTTTTGCTTTATTTTATCAGGCCTCAAAATGTTTGGGTGTATGTTGCATTCCAATTTTTATGTTGGTTCGGTTTAGGCATTTTCTCTATGGTTGTGTGGGCGCTTATTACAGATGTTATTGATTATTCGGAAATTAAAAACGGTATCCGCGAAGACGGTTCTGTTTACGCCCTCTATTCTTTTGCAAGAAAACTCGGCCAAGCTCTTACATCAGGGTTATCGGGTGCACTTCTTTCAATGATTGGTTATAAAAAATCAACAGCATTTGATAAAAATGTTGTTGAGGGTATTTTTGATATTTCAACTCTTCTTCCGGCAATCAGCTTCATCTTGCTTGCACTGATACTTTGGTTTTGGTATCCGCTTAAGAAAAAGCTTGTTGATGAAAATGTTGAATTTTTAAGGCAAAAGCACAATAAATAAAATACTGCAAAATAAAAGACGATGCAACGCATCGTCTTTATTTTTATTTTTATTCCGGTTTACTTATTCTTTTAATTGCTTCAAAACTTTCGCTTGAAATAATGTGTTCAATTCTGCAAGCGTCTTCAACAGCGTTTTTTTCATCTACTCCTATGCTCATAAGCCACTTAGATATTGTAGTGTGCCTTTCATATATTTTTTCGGCAATTTGCCTGCCGGAATCAAGCAATGTAATGTAACCTGACGGGTCAACTTCTATGTATCCGTTTTCCCTAAGGTTTTTCATTGCAACGCTGACACTTGGTTTTGAAAAGCCTAATTCATTTGCTATGTCTATTGAGCGAACTGCTCCGTTTCTGTTTTTTAATACTAAAATTGTTTCAAGGTAGTTCTCTGCTGATTCTTGGATTTTCATATTGCACCTTCGTCTTATTACATAATATACAATTTATTATAACATTAAGCTGTGTTTTTTTCAAGTTTTATAAAAAGTTAAAATTTTTTCTTGACAAATCAGTTAGGCAGTGCTAACATATAAACGGTTAGAGAACACTAACAATCGTTAGCAGAACCTAACATAAACATATTTTATGTGTAAAGGATGTGTGTATTATGATGCCTATTACTTTAGCAGACGCAGGTGAGGAATTTACCATTCAGCGTATTGCAGGCAAACCGGAAATTAAAGCCCATCTGGCTGACCTTGGTTTTGTTGTTGGCGGAAATGTTACGGTTATATCATCATATTCAGGTAATGTGATTGTTAATGTTAAAGGTGCCAGAATTGCTATCAGTGAGGGAATGGCACAAAAGATTTTTGTTTAATTTTTATTTTTAATAAATATTAAGGAGGAAACAGGATGAACACTTTAAGGCAAGTCAAGGTTGGGCAAACCTGTGTCGTTAAGCGCGTGCACGGTGAAGGTGCATTGAGGCGCAGAATTATGGATATGGGTATCACCAAGGGCGTTGAAATTTATGTGAGAAAAGTTGCACCGCTCGGTGACCCGATTGAAATCACTGTAAGAGATTATGAACTTTCAGTTCGTAAAGGTGACGCTGAACTTATTGAGGTAGAATAAGGCTTATTTTTTAGCACCCAAGTTAGTCAAAGCTAATAAAAATTAGGAAGAACTAACATAATGAATAATGTTTTAGTATGAAAGGATATACATAAATATGAGTATTAAAATTGCTCTTGCCGGTAACCCGAACTGTGGTAAAACCACTTTGTTCAATGCACTTACCGGTTCTAACCAATATGTCGGCAACTGGCCGGGCGTTACGGTTGAGAAAAAAGAAGGTAAACTTAAAAAGCACAATGATGTAGTTATCACTGACCTTCCGGGTATTTACTCACTTTCTCCATACACACTTGAAGAAGTAGTTGCCCGTAACTATCTTATTGATGAAAAACCTGATGTTGTTCTTAACATCATTGACGGAACAAACCTTGAAAGAAACCTTTATTTAACAACTCAGGTCGTTGAACTCGGCATTCCGGTTGTTGTTGCTGTTAATATGATGGATATCGTTAAAAAGAATGGCGATAAAATCAATATTAAAGAACTTTCCAGGCAGCTCGCTTGCCCGGTAGTTGAAATTTCAGCTTTAAAGGGTACAGGTGTTATGGAAGCAGCCGAAGCAGCTATTGAAGCAGCAGGCGGCCCTGCAACAATTCCTCAGCACGAATTTTCAGGTGCTGTTGAGCATGCAATCGCTCATATTGAAGAAGCTGCTCTTCATAATATGCCTGAAAATCAGCAGCGCTGGTATGCCATCAAAATTTTTGAAAGCGATGATAAGGTACTTGAAAAGCTTAACATTTCAGATGCAACTCTTGCTCATATTCAAAAGGATATTGAAGCTGCAGAAAATGAAATGGACGATGATGCCGAAAGCATTATTACAAATGAAAGATACCTTTACATTTCTTCAATTATTAAAGCTGTATATAAAAAAGCTCATAAAGGTAAGCTTTCAACTTCAGATAAAATTGATAAAATTATTACAAACAGAATTTTAGGTCTTCCTATTTTTGCTCTTATTATGTGGGGTGTATATTTCATCTCAATGCAGTGGATAGGCGATATGGGAACTAGCTGGGTAAATGAAGTTCTCTTCGGTGAATGGGTACCGGGACTTCTTGAAAAATTCCTTGAACCACATCTTGCTCCTTGGCTCTTTGGTCTTATCAATGACGGTATCGTAGCCGGTGTCGGTGCAGTTCTTGGTTTCGTTCCTCAAATGCTTGTTCTCTTCTTCCTTCTTGCAATTCTTGAAGGTTGCGGTTATATGAGCCGTGTAGCATTCGTAATGGATAGAATTTTCCGTCACTTCGGTCTTTCAGGTAAGTCATTCATTCCTATGCTTATCGGCACAGGCTGCGGCGTTCCTGCTGTAATGGCTTCCCGTACAATTGAAAATGAGCGTGACCGTCGTATGACAATTATGACTACCACATTCATTCCTTGCGGTGCTAAGCTTCCAATCATCGGTCTTATTGCCGGTGCTTGCTTCGGCGGAGCCGGCTGGGTTGCAACATCTGCTTACTTTGTTGGTGTTGCCGCAATCATTGTTTCAGGTATTATGCTTAAGAAAACAAAGAAATTTGCCGGTGACCCTGCTCCATTCGTAATGGAACTTCCTGCTTACCATATTCCTACTCTCGGCACAGTTCTTCGTTCAACTTGGGAGCGTGGCTGGTCATTTATCAAAAAAGCAGGTACAATTATTACACTTGCAACAATCCTTATTTGGTTCCTTCAGGGCTTCGGTGTAGAAAACGGTGCCTTCGGTATGGTTGAGGATATGGATAACTCAATCCTCGCTAAGTTTGGTAATTTGTTTGCATGGCTCTTCATTCCACTTGGCTGGGGTGGTTGGAAACCGGCTGTTGCAGCTGTTACAGGTCTTATTGCTAAGGAAAATGTTGTTTCAACATTCGGTGTTCTTTATCACTTCGCAGGCGAACTTGCTGAAAATGGTGATGAAATCTGGGTTAACTTTGGTAAAGACCTTGCAAGTCTCAGTGGTGGTCATGCTGCTCTTGCAGGTTATTCATACCTTATCTTCAATCTTCTTTGCGCTCCTTGCTTCGCAGCAATCGGTGCTATCAAGAGAGAAATGAACAATGCTAAATGGACTTGGTTTGCAATCGGCTATCAGTGTGGTTTTGCTTATATCATTTCACTTATTGTATATCAAATCGGTCTTGTATTTGCCGGTGATATCAATGTTATTGGCTTTATTGCTGCTCTTGTTTGCCTTGCAGGTCTTCTCTATATGCTTTTCAGAAAGAATAAGTATGATGATAACAGACTTACAATCAATACTAAAACTTCAAAGAAAGATAAAGTTAAAGCATAATTTAATTTAAAGAAAGGAAGTATTTGTATGCTTGCGTTTTTAAAAGCAAATATTTATAATATTATTGTTATTGCGGTTATTTTGCTTGTTGTTTTCTTAATCATACGAAAGATAGTGAAAGATAAAAAGGCAGGCAAGAGTGCGGTTTGCGGCGGCGATTGCAGTAAGTGCCATTCAAATTGCAGTCACAAAGGCTGACCTTTAAATTAGTATAGAATTATCCGTCTGTATCTGTTATAATGATGCAGACGGATTTTTATTTTTAGGAGTTCTTTATGATTAAAACAGTTTTATTTGATTTGGATGATACCATTCTTGATTTTAATATGAGCGAAAAAATCGCCCTTATTAAAACATTTGAAAGTTTCGGCTATGATGTAACAGGCGAAATGATTTTAAAATACAGCCAATATAATATTTCACAGTGGAAAAGGCTTGAGCTTGGCGAAATATCACGAGAAGAGGTTAAAGTTAACAGATTCAAACTCCTTTTTGATGATTTGGGCTTGGATTTATCACCTAAAAAAACAACTTTGGTTTATGAAGAAAATCTTGCAAAAGGTCACTACTTTGTTAAAGGGGCAAAAGAAATGCTTAATTCTATTTATAAAGATTATGATTTATACCTTGTTTCAAACGGGGCAAAAAAAGTGCAAGAGGGAAGAATGAGTACCGCAAATATTTCCCATTGCTTTAAAGATATATTTATATCTGAAGTGGTAGGGTATGAAAAGCCTAATGTGGAATTTTTTAATTATGTTTTTTCAAAAATAAAGGATTTTAACAGGGATGAAACCGTTATTATAGGCGACAGCCTTACATCTGATATTTTAGGCGGAAAAAATGCAAAAATAAAAACCGTTTGGTTTAATCCAAACGGTAAAAAATGCGAAGATATTGTGCCTGATTATCAAATTTCAAGTTTAAACGAAGTAAAGTCGCTTTTAAATTCAATTTAATTATTTAATCTTTTTTCAAGCTCCTTGGTGCTTAAACAGTTGGCACTTTTAAGGAGCTTTTTGTATCGATCCATATTATATTGCGAGTGTTCCGTTTCCTTGCTCCAAAGATGCATTACCCAACTTTCTTCACCAAAGTATGTAACAATCAATACACCTATCACTGCCATTTTGATTTTTGATAAAACATCATAATCGTAAACAGCCAGAAGAAAGTATTTGAATAAAAAATACATTGCTATTTGCTCATTGTATATTTCATTTGATATTTTATTTTCTTTTCCTGCTTTTACTTTTTCTACCCATTCTTGATTTATTACTTCGGGGTTATCAAATACTTCAAAAAAGTCAATATCATCATTTCCCTCGTCATATGTGTCCAAATCTTTTTGTATTTCTTTTCCATAGTCCAAAAGTTCAAGCAGTCTGTCTTTAATATGCTTGTCCCTGTTTTGAATGATTGAATATGCTTGCTTTCTTGCTTTAACCAAATAGTAATATGTTTGCGCGTCAATTTCGTTAAGCTGCGGTAATCTGTCGTTTGCTTCATCAACAAATGTCATTTTTTCTTTAAGGTTAAATATCATATCACTTGCCACCGGGCAGGAAAACGAAATACCCATTTCTTCAGTACCGCCGAAATCGTTAATAAATCTCGGGAATGTTCTGCAAGTGTATGGCGTATGCTCACCGCCTATTGCAATGTGCATATCGCATAAATTTTGTTCGTTTAAAAACGGACAACGCTTTTTTTCTGCTAATTTAAAAATTGTGTTGCCGAATTCATCTTTAGAAAGTACGCTGTCTATTCTTTCTCTTATTTCACCCGATATTGTTTTGTAATATTTAAGTGATTTTTCATCTGCGTCCACTTCCCAGCCTTGGCAGCAAGAGTCCGGGCAGGCGCCGGCAATACATTTAAAATCTTTATAAAAACTTGGTGTTCTTAATATCATATTTATCCCTCAACACTGAATTTATATATTTATTTTATCACGGAAATTAAAAAACGCAATATAATTTTATTGCATACTTTTGTTATTGATGATAATATAAAAGTATACTGTAATTGTTGGGTGATTTTTAATGACGAAATTTCTTATAAATATGATAAAAAGTAAATATGATGTTTCGGCTTCTCTCGGCCGTGAAAAAGTCGGCACAATGAGTGGCTGGTGCGGAATAATTTGCAATGCTTTTCTATGCATTGTTAAATTTATTATCGGTACTGTGTCCGGTTCTGTATCAATTACGGCAGATGCGTTTAATAATTTGTCTGACGCAGGCTCAAATGTTGTTACTATCGCCGGGGCTAAACTTGCAAATAAGCCTGTGGATAAGGAACATCCTTTCGGTCACGGCAGGCTTGAATATATATCCGCTTTGATTGTATCGTTCATTATTCTTTTAATGGGGGTTGAACTCGGTAAATCTTCTGTTATTAAAATATTTAAGCCTGAAGAAGTAAGCTTTAGTATAGTTTCATTTTTTGTTTTGCTTCTTGCAATTTGCGTTAAGCTTTGGATGGCTTATTTTAATAATAAGCTTTATAAATTAACGAATAATATAAATCTTAAAGCTGTTTGCCAAGACAGCCTTAATGACTGCATTGCAACTTCTGCTACAATTATTTCACTTGTAATATCTCATTTTACGGGCTTTTACCGTATTGACGGAATTGTGGGTATTTTTGTTGCTGTTGCGATTATTATGTCCGGTGTCGGAATTCTAAAAGATGTAATGGGGCCGCTTCTCGGTCAGCCGCCGTCTGCCGAACTTGTAAAAAGTATTGAAGATTTAATTTTGAGTGAGTCTGAAATAGTCGGCGTTCACGACTTAATAGTGCATGATTATGGGCCGGGCAGAATTATTGCTTCCGCCCATGCAGAAGTACCGTCAAATGAAGATATAGTTCATATCCACGATGTTATAGATAATGTTGAAAAGAAAATACAAAAAAAACTTAATATTGTAATTTGTATTCACCTTGACCCGATTGATATTGATAATGAAGAAGTAAATAAATATAAGTCAATAGCTCAAAAAATAATTAAAAGTTATAACAGTGAATATTCATTTCATGATTTTAGGCTTGTAAACGGTGAAACTCATAAAAATCTGATTTTTGATCTTGTGATTCCTTTTGATAAAAATAACGATACTACAAAAATATTGAATGATATTATGGCTCTGTTTAAAGAATATGATGAAAATATAAATGTAGTTATTACTATTGAACACTCGTTTATTTAAAGTTTATAATTATTTTATAATTTTGTTGACGGATTATATCTTAACTGTTATAATATACTTAATAATTTAAGGGGGATTTTTATAATGAATGTTCTTATTTTCGGCGGTACAGGCCTTTTGGGTTCTGCTGCTGCTCAAATTTTTATTGACCGTGGTCATAAGGTTAAAACTATTGCTTTGCCTCCGCTTCCTGAAGGTGCACCTATTCCTAAGGAAATGGATATTGAATTCGGTAACTTCCTTGAACTTACTGATGAAGAACTTGAAAAAGCTATGACAGGTATGGATGCTTTTGTCTACGCAGCAGGTGTTGATGAAAGAGTTGAATTCCCTCATCCTGTTTATGATGCATACAAAAAGTATAATATCAACCCAACCGATCGTTGCTTGAAAATGGCTAAAAAGTGCGGCGTTAAAAGATGCGTTGTTCTTGGTTCATATTTTGCTTGGCTTGCAAAGGAAAGACCTGATATGCAACTTTGCGAGAAGCACCCTTATATCCGTTCCCGTGTTGAGCAGGAAGAGGTTGCTTTTAAATATGCTGATGATGATATGGGTGTTGCAGTTCTTGAACTTCCGTATATCTTCGGTACTCAGCCGGGCAGACGCCCTGTTTGGGTTATCCTTATTGAACAGCTTCAAAGATTTGAAAAAATGCCTTTCACTATGTATCCAAAGGGAGGCACTGCAATGCTTACAGTTCGCCAGGTTGGTGAAGCTATTGTAGGCGCTGCTGAACAGGTTAAGGGCGCAAGAGCATACGGTATTTCTTGCTATAATTTGACTTGGAGAGAATTTCTTAAAATCGTTTACAGAGCTATGGATGGTATTCCTGACCGTAAAATTGTTGACTGCCCTAAGGTATTCTTCCAGATGTTCGGCCATGTAATGCGTAAGGATTATGCTTCCCGTAATGTTGAAGGCGGTATTGACCCGGTAGGCCTTGCAGATATTATGGGTATGAATCTCTTTATTCCTACCGATGATACTAAAGAACTTGGCTGTACTCCTGACGATATTGAAGCTGCAATATTCGATTCAATTAAGCTTTCCAAGGATTCATTTGAAGGTAAAGCAAAGCTTCTTGAAATGAAGGGCGAATAATTTAATATTACATATTATAAAAGGCGGCTTTTGCCGCCTTTTTCATTTATCTTTAGGTCGGCAGATAAGTGCTACTGTAAGTCCGCTGAGCATTGCAACGGTAATTCCGACTGCACACGCTTGAAGTCCGCCTGCCACTACACCCATAAAACCGTCTTTTTGTACGGCTTCCTTTACACCTTTTGCAAGGGAAGCACCAAAACCTGTTAGCGGAACTGTTGCGCCGGCACCGGCAAAATCAATCAAATGTTGATATATTCCGAGTCCGCCGAGCAGTACGCCGATACATACGAATAAAACAAGTATTTTTGCAGGAGTCAGCTTTGTTAAATCTATAAGTAATTGACCTATAACACAGATTAAACCGCCAACTATAAATGCTTTTAAAAACATCATTTTTATATCACCATATATAATTTTTGCCATTTTGATATAAATATTCATTTGCATTTTAAATTTTGCAAAAAATAAGGAAATTTGCGAAATTTAATATAGCTTATGTTATTGATATGACTTGACAAGTGTGATATAATGATAATTAAGAGAGGAAAGATATTTTAGGAGGGTTTATACTATGGCAATGACATACGATTCAGTTGTTCAGGCAACAAGAAAGAAATTTTTAAACACGGATGTTTCTTCAGTTCAGGGAACTCTTGCTTTTCAAATCAATCTTATCGGTAAAGTTGAGGGAATTTTCTATATTGAAATTAAAGATGGTCAGGTTCATGTTGAGCCTTATGAATACTATGACAGAAATGCAATTCTTACCGTAAATGCAACTAACTTTACCAAGCTTATTAACGGCAAGCTTGACCCTGTAATTGCTTTTACAACCGGCAAGCTTAAAGTTGACGGTGATGTTAATGCAGCACTTGAACTTATTAAGTTTATAAAATAAAATTAAAAAGGACTGTATTAAAATCAGTCCTTTTTTTATTGAATTTATAGTAGGTGATTTTATGTTTAAAGAAATCAAAGCAAGTGATATTAAAGAAAATATTTGCGATTTGCTAAAAAACAACTGGGGGCTTGTTACAGCAGGCAACAGCGATAAGTTTAATACTATGACTGTTTCTTGGGGCAGTATGGGTGAACTTTGGGGGAAAGACAGTGTGACTGTATATATTCGCCCGCAAAGATATACGGAAGAATTTATGAATTCTAATGACCATTTTACCCTTAGCTTTTACCCGCTTGATAAAAAGCAGGCTATTCACGGAATTTGCGGTTCAAAGAGCGGCAGAGATGTTGATAAGGTTAGGGAATGTAATCTTACACCTAATTTTGATGAAAACGCTCCGTATTTTGAAGAAGCACAGCTGGTGCTTGTTTGCAAAAAAATGGCAAAAAGCAAGTTCGAACCAAAAGATTTCACAGATGCTTCAATTGACGGCAGATGGTATCCTGAAAAAGATTATCATTATATTTATTTTGCAGAGATAGAAAAAGTCTTGATTTCTGAATAATTATGTAGTATAATACTTTCACAAAAGGTAGGGGTTATTCCTTATTTCATAGTGTAGCGTACGGGCCCTGTGCAACGGGATGCTACGAACCTTGTCAGGCGGGGAACCGAGCAGCAATAAGTGGATTATTCTGTGTGCCGCAGACAAGTCTGTGCGTTACATTATGAAATAAGCTGTCTCTGCCTTTTAATTATATTAGTTAAGTGTAGGAGTGATGAAGATGTATCAGGTATTGTACAGAAAATACAGACCTAAAGTTTTTGCTGATGTATACGGGCAGGAGCATGTAACTTCTACGCTTAAAAATGAAATTAAGGAAAACAGAATTGCTCACGCTTATCTTTTTACAGGTTCGCGCGGTACAGGTAAAACAACTTGTGCAAAAATTTTGGCAAAGGCTGTTAATTGCGAAAACAGTGTTGACGGTGAGCCTTGTAATGAATGTGAGGTTTGCAAAGGGCTTGACAGCGGTACTATTTATGATGTTGTTGAAATAGACGCCGCTTCAAATAACGGCGTAGATAATATCCGTGATTTAAGAGAAGAAGCTAATTATACACCGAGCAGGGGTAAATACAGAGTTTATATTATAGACGAGGTTCATATGCTTTCTACCGGCGCATTTAATGCTCTTCTTAAAACTCTTGAGGAACCGCCGGCTCATGTAATATTTATTCTTGCCACTACCGAGGTGCATAAGCTTCCGGCAACAATTTTGTCACGCTGTCAAAGATTTGATTTTAAGCGTATTCAGCCGGAAACTATGTCAGTCAGGTTGAAGCAGGTTGCACAGCTTGAGGGTATGGAGCTTGATGATGATGCGGCAATTCTTATTGCCCGTATTGCAGACGGTGCATTGCGTGACGGACTTTCTATTCTTGACCAATGCGCAGGCAGAAGCAAAAAAATTGATTCTGCCCTTGTAAGTGAAGTTGCAGGTTTGGCAGGCCGTGAAGCTTTGTATAAACTGACGGATTGCATTTGCACTCAAAACAGCTCATCTGCTATGACTGTTATATCCGAACTTTATCAAAACAGTTATGATATGGAAAGGCTTTGCGTTGAGATGATAAATCATCTTCGCAATTTCCTTATTGTTAAAACAGTTAAAGACAGCAGAGGCTTGATTATTTGCACAGATGATGAGTATAATTCCATCATATTATCGGCAGAAAATTTTACACTCGAAAATGTAATTTTTGCTCTTGATTTGTTTCAGGATGCTTTAACTAAAATTAAAACAGGGGCAAATGCAAGGGTTGAGCTTGAAATGGCATTTGTTAAGCTTTGTGAGCCGAAACTTGATGTAAATATTGATTCCCTTGTTGATAGAATTTCAAAGCTTGAGCGTGCAGTTAACCGTGGTGTTAATGTTTCGCAACAACCGGCGGTTGTTGAAGGTGCAAAGCCTGTTGTTGAAGAAAACAAGCAGGAGGTTAAGGCTGAAAAAGCTGTTGAAGAAATTAAAAACGATACTTTGCCGCCGATAACATCTTCTAAACCAAGCATTGAGCCAAAAGCTTTGCAAGGTAAAAACGAAACTGCGGTTAATAAGCCGCAGCAAACTGTAAATACAGATGATTCCAATACCCAATATGAATTTGAGCATTGGGGTGATTTTATGGATGTTATTCATAAGCAAAATATAGCCTTGTTCGGCGTACTTGCGGGTTCACGCGGATATATAAGAGGGGAGTATTTCTTAATTGACAGTCCGAATCCGACAATCATTCAGTTTTTAAAAACTCCTACTTATTCTAAAGCAATTAAGCAGGCACTTTATGATGTTACAGGGCAAAGCTTTAAACTCGGTATTTTTAAAAAGAAAGCAACAGACGCACCTAAAAGAGATTTGCTTGAAGATTTAATTCATCAGGCAGAGGATAATATCAAAATAAATTTTGAATAAAATATAGGAGAATTAACTATGAAAGCAAGACTTCCTCAGGGAATGGGCGGCGGTCCGCAAAATATGCAAAATATGCTCCGCCAGGCTCAAAAAATGCAAGAAAATCTTGAAAACAAAAAGGCAGAACTTGAAGAAAAAGAATATGTTGTAACTTCAGGCGGCGGTATGGTTGAAATTACCGCAAAAGGTGACCATACTATTAAAGCTATTGGTATCAACCCTGAAGTTGTTGACCCGGAAGATGTAGAAATGCTTGAAGATATGCTTGTTGCCGCTCTTAATGAAGCTATGCGTCAAATAGATGAAGAATCAGAGCGTGAACTTGAAAAGGTAACCGGCGGTCTTAATATTCCGGGACTTTAAGTTTAAACTTTATAATAACATTATATTTCTAGTTACAGAGGTAATAAAATGGGCTTTGACCTTGCACCACTTCAAAATTTAATAGACCAATTTGAGCGTATGCAGGGTATTGGGCATAAAACTGCTCAGCGTATGGCATTTTATGTTCTCGGTCTTTCTGATGAACAGGCGCGCGAATTTGCACAAGCCATAACCGATGCACATACAAAGATTAAGCAGTGTAAAGTTTGCTGTAATCTTGCAGATGATGACTTATGCCCTATTTGTAAAAGCAAGACAAGGGATAAATCCACTATTTGTGTAGTGCAAGACCCTCGTGATGTTGTTGCAATTGAAAGAACACATGAATATAACGGTACATACCATGTTTTGCACGGTGCTATTTCACCTATGGATAATATCGGGCCTGATCAAATTCGTATTAAAGAGCTTGTGGCAAGGCTTGGCAGTGAAGAAGTGGAAGAAGTTATTATGGCAACAAACCCAACTGTTGAGGGTGAGGCAACAGCTATGTATATCAGCAGGCTGCTTAAACCTATGGGTATTACTGTCAGCCGATTGGCTTATGGTGTTCCTGTCGGTGCTGATCTTGAATATGCAGATGAAGTTACACTTTCCCGCGCGCTTGAGGGAAGAAGTTTAATATAAATTAAGGAGTGGTAGACTTGGATAAAAATCAAAAGCAAATAATTGCAAATAATAAAAAAGCCTATCACGATTATTTTGTGCTTGAAACTTATGAAGCCGGTATAGAGCTTTTCGGCACAGAAATTAAATCTATCAGAAACGGCAAAGTTAATCTTAAAGATAGCTTTTGTTCGATTGATGACGGTGAAATGTTTGTTATCGGTATGCATATTTCCCCTTATGAGCAGGGAAATCGCTTTAATCGTGACCCAATGCGTAAAAAAAGACTTCTTCTTCATAAAAAAGAAATTATGAAACTTTTCGGTGAAAGTCAGCAGCAGGGGCTTTCAATAATTCCGCTGAAATTATATATTTTCAAGGGCAGAGCCAAGCTTGAAATCGGGCTTTGCAAAGGTAAAAAGCTTTATGATAAGCGTGCAGTTCAGGCAAAGAAGGATTCTGACCGTGCCATTGAGCGTGCTATGAAAGGCAATTATTGATGAAAATCACTTGCAGTCAATGCGGCAAAACATTTGAACTTACTCAAAATGAGATAAATTTTTATAATTCTAAAGGGCTTGATTTACCAAAACGGTGTAAATCCTGCCGTGATAAAAACAGCGGAAAATATATTGTGGCTTATACTCAAAAGAAGCCTGAAAATTTAGTTTTTTCGGTTCTTTTCTTTGCGCTCGGCGTTGCAATTTCATATTTCACTTTTAAGATGAAAACACTTTCGGGTATTGTGCCTGTGGCAATCATTGTCTGTTCGTTTCTACTTTCTTTTGCTTTATTAGTTAATGTACAAAAGCGTAAAACAGTAGATGTTTCGTTTAATGAAAAATATCAATATAAATTTTATGATGCTCAAAATTTTCTCAAGCATTATTATAAGCATAAAAACGATGTCGGTGTAACAAGCTTGGAAAGTTATTTGAAACTTGCAAATAAAGTTATAACAGATAAAAAATCAGTGCATAAAACCATTTCAAATGGCGATATAATATATTATAATAAGCAGACTCAATATTTTGTTGTTCTTTCAAAGGCAGGCTATATTCGCAGTTTGTATAAATCATCATATAATCATTATTTAAAGCAATAATATGGGGATGAAAGGATTTCGACAGGGTTGGTGAGCCTTGATCAGCGAGTAGAGGAGTTGCACCTCTTTAAAAGTAACACTTTAAAATTAACTGACAATAATAAATCAGTAGCTCTTGCTGCGTAATTAGCAGCTTGCGTTCTCCCAAAGAATGCCACGACTTTGGATAGAGCGTCGACTTAGTGGTGAACATGAACGAAAGTATTCCTCGTCTTTCGTCAGGTATTAGAGGATACCGTAGCATATAGGCCGTTTACCGCCGATATGTGAGGGGATAACTCAAAAGGTAAAATACACTCGTAGAGCCCTTGGTAAGCCGATTTTGGACGCGGTTTCGATTACCGCCATCTCCACCAACAAAGAATAATCCGAAACTTGTTATCATCGGTAACAGTTTCGGATTTTCTTTATTTTTAGATAAAGTCAAGGCAGGGTATTAACCCTGCCTTGATTGCTAATCATTATACTTTGATTTTATGTATTCGGATACCGAATCTATTTCTGGAAATAATGTTGATTTGTTTATCGACAATAAGTCTAACTCTTCAAGTATTTTTTGTTTATTAGTCACCAATAAAAGAACCATTTTGTTATCATGAATCAATCGCAAATTCTCATTTATTTTCTTTTCAGGGTGATAATTTATCCCACAAATAATAAAAGCACCATCTTGTTTCACGATTCTGTTGTTGTCTTTTTTAGGTAAGACGACAAAACAGTTATCCATATCATAGTTTCTTATTCTGTTTACAAATCCAGGCTTTTCTGTTTTCACCTCATGAATGAACCTGTTTACGATTTCTTCGTTACCTTTACCAATGTATAGATAATCCATTAGCTCTCCTTGATCTTCAAAAGAGAAAAGTGGTAGTGAAGATAACATTGCAACAGTGTCACTATTTTCATATTTTACACTGCTTTTTTGTGGAGAAAACACTATGATTTCCCCGCTGTTTTTTGGATTACTACAACAGGAGAAATATAACGCCACTAACGGATTTTTAGTAATATCAAGTAATCTTGTTGGCAAACCATAGTGTTGCATTTTCACTAAATAGTCAATATGATGAGTTGCATTTTTAAAGTCGTTCGGACAATTTATAAGCAATTCCTGATAGATGTGATTTTCGTTTTTAACAAGATTATCATTTCTTAATATTGAGGGACTTAATTTGTATGATGCTTTTGAATGTCCACGATAGTATAAATCTTTTTGCTCAGGTAAATCATCTAATGTTGTTAGTAGGTCGGAAACATTTTTGATAATATGAATTTCTATTTTGTCCGTACAATAAACAACGGTGTTATATCTACTGTAAGAGATTTCCTTTAACTCTTTGTGAAGATACTCAATGAAACAATCCATAATTTTTTCTGTATGCTTTTCAAATTTCATTTTACTTTTAAAAATTTTAAAGCACCAGAAAAGAATTGCAAATGCTTCTTGTCCATCGATATAATCATTAATCTTGTTTGAGTATAATTTATATACTGTATGCAAATCATTAGAACTTTTAGGATAGTTATGGCTATACAATTTAACTAATTCTTCCGAATATATATTAAAAGAACTTTTTATATCATTTTTTCGTATGTTATCAGAAAATAATTCTGCGACATCACAATATCCATTAGTTCCCATTTTATCTTTAAAATAGACTTCCATACATTTTTTTATTATTGTAGATTCATCAAGGTCGAAAAAGAAGAAAAACATATTATCACCACTTTCAACTTGATTATACTACTCTTGAAAACATATTGTCAAACAAATATGAAGAAGAGCAGGGCGTTAACCCTGCCTTTCTTCGTTTGACTCGCTCTTTTTCTGTTCTTCTTCAAAGTCCTTTTGAATTTGAGGTAGTAGAAATCGTGCGAGCTTTTCTATTTCATATTCCGGAATGTTCCATTTGATTTCGGTCGTCATTTGGAATCATCCTTGCGTTATTCTTTTATTTTGGGCATCATCCTTTCTGTGTGTTTGATAATTTGGACATGGTTTTTGTTATAGTTTTCATAGCTTTGTCCTCCTTTGCAAACACACAATACCGCGAACTGCTTTGTAAGTCAAGTGATTTATAAATAATATTGAAGGGATATGTTTATTGGTGTATACTAAGCTTAGGTACTCAATTGCAGAAAGGATGTTAGACTAATGAAAGATATAATTATTGTTCGCGAACCAACTATGGAAGATATGAAAAGAAACATAATTGATGCTGGAGGATTGTTTTACCAGTATAGACCTTGCAACAATAACGCATCTACTGTTTACGACATAGAAAATATTAAACATAATGTTTTGTATGCTCAAACACCATTGAATATGAATGATCCTTTTGACTCTAAAATAGGATTTTGTACAGAAGAGTTTTATGAAGATTGTATAAATATGATTCTAGATGCTATGGATTTAGATAACAACTTAAAAGTGTTTATGTCTGTAGTATTGAAGTATAGAATGTTGGGGAATATGATAGAACTTATTGATAAACTAAATGAATTGAAGCAATATTTAATTTCAACAAAAAAGAATAAACATTTAATGGGATTGTCAGATACCCAATTCATAAACAACCATATCAAGAGTTTGTTTGGAAAAGCACCAAAAGAAATCAAACATATTTTTCCACAAGAATTATTTCGAACACTTGGACTAATGATAACATCTATTGAGTCAGATGTTATCACAGAAGAAGTATTAGAAAGTGCTTTAAATTTACAATCATATATGGATGATTTTGTTCAAGAAATTGAAAACATAAAGAATAATAAATATTCACCTTTATTTAAAAAGTTCCTTTCACAATTAACCATAACTTGTTTAACTGCAAGTGGTTGGGACAATCAATTGATGTGGTCACATTATGCTAATTCCTATTCGGGAATATGTGTAGAATATGATTTAACTAAAATGGATGATTTCTTTGGCTTTTTCTACCCGGTTCAATATACTGAAAAGAGACCAACGGTATCACTTGCCGATTTAGGAATTGGTTTAGAAGTTGTAGATGGAAAATATAATGTTGTTCAAAAAGAGGTTGATATTGTTCCGTTAATGAATTACTTGCTTTGCAAGAATAAATGTTGGGAATACGAAAAAGAATGGAGAATCATTAATATTGGAGAAGCAAATACACCACATTTTATTAATTTTCCTTTTATAAAAACAATCACTTTTGGATTAAATATTTCTAGTGATATAAAGAGTGTTCTTCTAGACGTTTGCAAACAAAAGAAAATTGATTGTTACGACTTGAAGTTAGGCAAAGAAAATTATTCCCTTACAAGAGAACTAATTGATTTTGATTCTTTGTCTTACGAAGAGGAATCTGAAATTCAGCATGTGGCAGTTTTAGTTGAGAATATTGTTAGATTATCAGAGTACATAACGGAAAAAAGTGAGATGATAGGAGAAAAGATTTCGGCTGAATGTTTTGATTCAAAATTCGCTGTCGATTATTTAGAAAAACTATCGGATATTTTGTTAGATGCGTATCATTTTAAAATAACTATTAACAAAATTGTAGAAAATACAAATGAAGATATATCTGTTTTGAAAGAGGACGAAGGAATCAAAACAGCTAAAAATGCCATCGAAGAATTCGTAGTAGTTGCAAGTTCTTTATCGAACACTTTAGAAGATACACTTAAAACAATAAGATATGGATTTGTAGTTCCGGATAGAGAATTTAATTTGATGAAACAGTACAAAAAAGACTTGCGTGATTTGTCAAGTCAAATTTCAAATATTGAATGGAAAATATAGAGTAAATGTTTTTGAGAGAGATCCAAGCTTACTTATAGCTTGGTCTTTTCTTTTCGTCTGTTTGATAACTTTTCCATATTTAAGTTGCCTGTTATCTATTGAATGTTTTAATGCTTATGGATTGCAACCACTAATTTTACTGGTAGTGGTACGCTTAATAGAAATGTATTGGTTTCCATTATATCTTTACAAAGAAAAAGGGGTGCGGGTCTCCCGCCAATAAAGGTGTTTGGCGGAACGCCGAACGCTCTGCTTGCCTCAGCTAAGGCTGAGCAAGGGCAAGTGCAAAATTGGAATACTCAACTTATCCCTAAATCATTGAGAATTTTTGCTTTTTTGTTGTAATTTGGAGCAGAATCGGAACAGCACTATCAAAAATGGAATACATTTCAAAATCCCCGAACGGCACTGCCGTACGGTGTTTATCAGAGTGTCCCGCTTCAATGCGGGATACTCTTTTATCCTGCTTCAAAATCGACGGCTTGAAATTTGCCTCAAAATCCACTCAAAAGCCATCAATTTTCGTTTCAAAAATCATAAAATTTCAAAATCAAAGCCTTTCATATTCTTTGTCGATAAACCCTAAAGCACGGTGCATTAAATCTTGTTGACCGTGTATAGATTGCTCTTTTGCTCGCCGCCGATAAACCGCTTTGAGATCGTTATGTACCCACCGCTTTCCAACGAATGCAAAACTTTTCTGCAAGTAGATGCACACATCGAACAGCTTTTTGCAATCATCGGCACCGACCAAAAACTTTGCCCCGCCGAGTCCTTTGCCCGAACGAGAAAAGAATAAACGATAAACTCGTTGGGCGATAACCGTTCATCAAAAATCCTGTTCGGCAAAAGAAAAAATTGACCGCTGCAATTTTTATGCATACGAAAACCTCCTTTAAAATTATTCGAGAGAATATTTTGCTGAGTGAAAACCAAAAAGAAAAACACTTTTCAAAAAACTCCCTCTACTATACGGAGAAAAATTCACGTTTTGTTCGGGTGTTTTGCAAAATTCTTTACACCTTGTTTACATTTAATTTCACCAAAGAAAAAAATACCCCTCTATAATACGGAGAAAAATTCAAGTTTTGTTGATGTGTTTTTAGAAAAA
>ERZ772889.570-NODE-570-length-39224-cov-13.242105_pt1 | contig 39224 bp, 33 predicted proteins | sample MGYA00512127_ERZ772889 | MGnify/ENA primary metagenome ERZ772889 (study PRJEB29015, sample SAMEA2737689) | human gut metagenome | biome: human gut; feature: human-associated habitat; material: faeces | place: China | collected 2012 ...
ACCCCTCTATAATACGGAGAAAAATTCAAGTTTTGTTGATGTGTTTTTAGAAAAAATATTTAACTTAGTACTAAAATTTACTCGTTTGTCGTTTACAACGTTGTTTATGATATAGAATTATGATATAATAATCACATTAAGATATGACTAAGGAATCGAGGAAGAAGTATGAATAACAATCCACGATGCTTATATAATAATACTTTTGATAAATTTATAAATGAAGATGCAAATGCAATATTAGGTGAATTGTGTGACCGCTATCACGGTAACGCTTTGACCACAACGATTGAAGCATGGAAGAATGAAATTACAATTATGCAAGACGTAATTTCGCAATTAGAAAATTATGACGGCAAAATTATATTTGAATATGACATACCACGATTAGGCAAGAGGGTTGATGTTGTTCTTCTCTTAAATGGAATCATTTTTTGCTTGGAATTTAAGAATGGCGAGAAAAATATTCTTGAAAATGATATTGACCAAGTGCTTGATTATGCTCTTGATTTGAAAAATTTTCATAAGCTGAGCGAAGATAAAATTATAGTCCCTGTATTGATTGCAACAGAGTATAAAAATCATACAGACACAATCCAAATGTCTATCTATGATGATAAGGTTGTCAACCCTTTAGTTACAGGTAAAACAGGGCTATTAGATGTCCTTTCTAAAGTATTGTTATGTTATCCAAACGAGTCAAAAGTTGATGATAATTGGATTATAAGTCCTTATGCGCCAACGCCGACAATCATTGAAGCGGCAAGGTCTCTTTACGAAAATCATTCCGTCGAAAATATAACAAGGCATGAGGCGGATAAAGTTTCAACTGACAGAACAATATCCTATATTCTCAAGGTGATAAACGATAGTAAAACAAACGGAGAAAAGAGTATTTGCTTTGTAACCGGTGTTCCGGGAGCAGGCAAAACACTTGTTGGACTAGATGTAGCAATTAAACAAACTTATCAAGGACAAGATGTTCCTGTTGAAGACGAAGGCGCAGTGTACCTTTCCGGTAATGGGCCTTTGGTCGCAGTTTTAACTGAAGCTCTTGCACAGGATAATCGTAAAAAATGTATAGCGTCTGGTGAGAAAAAGAAGCTCACAGACTCCAGAAGAGAAGTTAGCAAGTCTATCCAAATGATTCACAGATATCGCGACAATATGCTCGCTAAAATAAAAAATCCCGTTGAAAACGGTATATTGGAAATTGATCCTGAAAAAGCAATTAAGCTGGAAAAATCCGGCTTTGGTGAAGTGGAGCATGTTGCAATATTTGACGAGGCACAACGCTCGTGGACACATAAAAGGTTAGCAGATTATCTCAAACGAGGCGGTACTTATGGCAACAAATTAAAAGTGCCTAATTTCCCAATGTCAGAAGCGGAATTTTTGATTTGGTCATTAGATCAAAGAGAAGATTGGGCAACTATCGTTTGTTTAGTTGGCGGTGGTCAAGAAATAAACACCGGTGAAGCCGGCATTTCAGAATGGATTAACGCCTTAAATCATACTTTCCCTGATTGGAAGGTGTATATTTCACCAAAATTGACCGAAGCTGAATATGCAGAAGGTAAAGTAAACGAACTTTTAGAGAAAAATAATCATGTTACATATTCAGACGATTTGCATCTTGGTGTATCTTTAAGATCTTTTAGAGCAGAAAAATTGTCCGCCTTTGTTCATTCCTTGTTGAGTTTTGAAGATAATGCGGCAGAATTGTATCAAGAAATCAAAGATAAATATCCGATTGTTTTAACACGAGATATTCAAAAAGCTAAAAGCTGGTTGCATCAAAAAGTTAGAGGCAGCGAGCGAACGGGCGTGTTAGTGACAAAAGAGTCTGCTCGTTTCAAGCCGCTTGGAATTCATATATTGCCTTCTGGCGATGAAAATGCAGTTCATTGGTTTTTGGATGATAAGGTGGATACCAGATCTTCAAATTATCTTGAAGATGCCGCAACGGAAATTCAAGTGCAAGGATTGGAATTAGATTATACGTGTTTGCTTTGGGATGCCGATATGCGATATGAAAATGGAGAGTGGCATTTTTACAAATTCAACGGCCATTCAAAATGGAATGAGCAAATCGCAGCAGATAGTGAAAATAAAAAAGAATTGCAAAAATATATGCTCAATGCATATCGAGTTTTGTTAACTCGTGCAAGGGCGGGTATGGTGGTTTGCGTGCCGTATGGTAATGGCAATAAAACGTCTACCGGCTTTTGGGAGGACAGCACACGTCTGCCGGAGTATTACAATGGAACTTATGAATATTTGAAAAGCTTGGGAATTGAAGAAATTTAACGGTTGCTCAAAATTCTAAATTTGCAGAGGTACAATATGAAAATAACATACATTAACCACAGTGGATTTTTGGCTGAAACCGAGAACTGCTATTATGTTTTTGATTATTACAAAGGCGAGTTGCCGAGGCTTGACAAAAGCAAGGAAGTTGTCGTCTTTTGCAGTCACTTTCACCAAGATCATTTCAATCCGAAAATCTTTGAAATTCTTGATGATATGGGTATGAATTATCAGGCTGTTTTAGCAAAAGATATCAGCAAAAAGAGGTATCCTGCCGGTGTGAAAGTCACGACTGCTTATCACGATCAAACCTATATTCTTGACAACGGTACACAGGTTAGTACGCTTCTTTCAACCGACAGCGGTGTTGCTTTTATCGTCAAGACAAGCGAGGGCAAGATTTACCACGCAGGTGATTTGAACGATTGGCATTGGGAGGGTGAGACGGAAGCCGATAACCGCCATATGACCTCCATGTACCGTGCAGAGATTGACAAAATCAAGGGCGCTCATTTTGATGCTGCATTCGTTCCCCTTGACCCAAGGCAGGAGGAGCATTATGCCGACGGTATGATTTATTTTTTGAAACATGTCGATTGCAACGCCGTTTTCCCTATGCATTATTGGAACGAGCCAAGCGTGATTGATAGGTTTATCACCGAATATCCGCAGTATAAATCACGAATAAAAAATACAGAATCAGCAAAAGGAGAAGAAATATGAGCTTTAGAATGATTCATGAAAACTATAATGTTTCCGATTTGGACAGGTCAATTAAGTTTTATGGCAATGCGCTTGATTTGCACGAGGTCAGACGAAAAACCACCGATGATTTTATTATCGTTTATTTGAGCAATGATTCAAGCGATTTTGAGCTTGAGCTCACTTGGCTAAAAGAACATCCGCAGCCGTACGATTTGGGTGAATGTGAATTCCATTTGGCATTTAAGGCAGATGATTTTGATTTGGCACATAAAAAGCACGAAGAAATGGGTTGCATCTGCTTTGAAAATCCTGAAATGGGTATCTATTTCATCGAGGACCCGGACGGCTATTGGCTGGAAATTTTGCCGTGATTAAGTTACACTATAATAAAAAGGGGCTGTAAAAAACAGTCTGAAAAAAAGATGACTGCAAGAACTCCGAAAGGAGATGCTTGCAGTCGTTTTTTGTGGTATAATTGAGTTGATGAAAAACAAATATAACCAACAAAGACATAATACACCATATCAGTTAAAATTACCACTGGAAATTTTAATAATAATAGAAATTTCCGATCCGGTATATACATTCAATGAAGTTTTTCATCATATCGACCTAAAAAAATACCTTGCCGTTAAGAAAAGCAGGACAGGTCGCAAAAGATATGATAGTGAAACCTTGATGAAAGTAATACTGTTTGCATTTATGGAACACGGGTATGTTTCAGTTCGAGAGATAGAAAAACTTTGTAAAACAGATATACGCTTTATGTGGCTGTTACAGGATAACCCTGCACCAAGCCATATGACAATAGATAACTTTATGAAAGATTATCTTGTTAACTGCATAGATGACATTTTGAGTGAAATAAATTCATATATCTTCAAACAAGAACAGTTGGACTTGTCACACATATACATAGACTGTACAAAGATAACCGCCAATGCAAATAAATACAGCTGGGTATGGAGAAAGAGCAGCGTAAAAAACAGAGATAAAGTATTTAACAAGATTATCGAATTGCTAAACGAAATTAATAAAGTTACTTCTATGCAAGGCGTAAAATTTGAAATCCGTACAGAATATAGAGTATATGGAACAAATAACCTAACAGTATGTTAAATTAGCTTGTATAAAGCCGGAATGTATTGTTAGAGCAAAGGTCACAGAAAAACACCTGATCAAAGAAATTATGACAAGTTTGTTGAATTTACTGAAAAACTAAAGAAATATGCAAAACACATAAATACATGCGGTGAAAGCCGAAACAGTTATTCCAAAACAGACAGTGATGCAACTTTTTTCAGAATGAAAAGAGATTACATGGGCAACGACCAATTATTACCCGTATACAATATTCAGCCTTATATATGTGATGAATATATTGCAGTATATGATATAAAGCAGTATGCATCGGATATGGACTGCTTTATACCTTTTGTGTAAAAATTCAAAAAGATACACGGCTTTTATCCTAAATATCCCGTTGCAGATGCAGGATACGGAAGCTTTAACAATTATCTTTCAGATGTTACTATAATTGGTTAAACTATATTATGACATAAATCTTGCCTAGATTTAATGAACCTTTTAGCGCATTGTTAGAGTTTAGTAACAAACTAAAATCATCCATTACATTTCTACTTATAGCTGCTATACTCCAATCTACAATTGTACTGCTGCTATCAGAGTTAACATCAAAAAGCATAATATAATCAAGATTTGTAAATCTCGAAGGACACGGGCCTTTGCCTCCTATACCTATATTGATTTCTGACACCGTATCTCTTTTGAGAATTTTAAGCGTTAGTACAGTAAAACCTTTTTTCAATTCGGGGTTTGACCTTATCTCATTTAGCTTTATAACATCGTTACCCGATTTTGATAAGTAATCCTTTGCTTCATGAAGATAAGCGTGAATATTGCCTTCTACATCTATCTTATATGAAATGATATCAATATATTCTCGCAACACATTTCTTCCTTCTCCGTGAAGAATACATCTATCACCTTGAGCTCCAGGATAACTAATTGCTAAAATATCAAGATTTGCTTTTTTAAACAGCATCATACTTGCATATGAAACAATGTCCTCATTTATTTTTGATGAATCTAATAATGAAGTATCAGTTATTTCATAATTATAGTTTGATAGTGTCGAAAGATATTTGAAGATAGGCTCGTGATTATACTTTATCTCTAAGATTAGCTTTCTGTTTTTGTCAGTTAGAAGTATGCTTTTTGAGAGAATAAAAATTGATTTGACTGCAAAACCATTGGCCTGTGCTAGATAACGGTTTAGCATTTCATCTGGAATAAAAACAGTATTACCTTCTATTTTTAATCCATAAAAATATGAATCAAGATTTAAACCTCTTAGAAAAACAAAGAGCGCATTTTCAGCAGTAAAACGATTGTGTTGACTAATAAAAATATCATTCACATAAGAATATAATTCTCTTTGATGTGAAATGCCATCGAATAAAGACTTATAGCCCATTCTGTTATTAAGCGAAGTGCGTTCGACTTGAAATTCTGCAGATAAATTGTGATAACTTAATAACATATTCATAAAATAGACAATGCCTCTGTCTGGGTCAAGTGCGTGGCCAAACCTATTAATTTTAACAATGGCGGTATCATTATTCCAATTAAACCTGCTAGAATTACAGAACATATTTTTAACTTCATTAACACCAATATCAGTTAATAACCCTGAATGGATGTGCTTGTATTTACTTAGCAGTATTTCATAATAGTCATAATGGCCTGAAGCAGAAATAATAGTATCAAACATCAAATGAATAACGGCGTGCAATTCTTCCGATTCAGCAATGCACGAAAGTCTTTCTGGATTAACAATCAACAAATCGTCCTCATTTGATTGCCACTTTATCGTGAAATAAATAGCGTTATTCTTTAATGCTGCTCGTTTTTCTATTGAATCTGTGATCTTACTTCCTCCACCATGTTGCGCATTTACACCTTTCGTCTCTGGCGAAATCTTTATAGTTGGAATTTTGTAATTTGCGCCCCAAAATATTACATCGGAGCGCTGCATAATATGGTCATCAGTTCGTACGGCAGTCGAGTATTCTATTAAAGAAACAGGTATTTCATAGTTACCGCTGATTATTGTTATCATAACATCAATGTCTTTTACTTTTCTAATACGGATAACCAAACTCTCGTTATCACAAAACTCACCTCTTATTTTTTTTGAGTAAATGAGCTTTATCTCGGCTTGGACACCAAGTTTTTCCATTGCGTTGATAACATAGTGCTTTAAATCTTCGCCTTGTTCTAATACCTCGAAATATATTCTTACTTCATCAATTTTCATTACCGTTCACCTTTTCAAATATCATTATATGTTCCTTTTTTCCAAGTGTCCTAAAACTCTTTTGAAATGATTTACTTGTCTTGTCGAGATTTGTATAAGAATAGTCTAATAATTCCCAACCGATTTCTTCACATATTTTTTTCGTGTGTTCGTATGAGTCGTATTTTTCGCCTTGAATCTTACCGTCGCCAATTATAATGACTATTTTGGCATTGTTCTTTAATACAATATTACAAGAAGAAAAAATTTCAAAAAGGTCTTGGTCAAAATTATCTTGAGAATGCTTTAAGCTTGAAAACTCACGCCGTGAGCCGATTTCCTCATCTCTTGCTAATTGAAAATCTTCATCTAACCATAACATCCTATGTTTATGATACAAATAATAATCATATGTGTTTGGATAAGGCGGAGAGGTAACAATTAAATCAACACTGTTTTTCTTAATTACTTCATCACAATTTTTAGAATTGTGCAAAAAGACATTTGAATTAGCTAAAACTTCTTCGTTCCTTTTACAATTAAGGAGTATTTCTGAAAAAACATGAAGCTTTTTTTCGTAGAGTTCAATCACATAATCTACTGTTATCCCTTCTTTTATAACAGCAGCATATCTAGTATCGCTTTCCTGATTTGAAACTGTATTAATAATTGATGATAGAGTCAATCGAGAAAACAAAAGCAACCTTTCATTATTGTTGAAAAAAGAAACTATATTGTTTTTTATGCAAGAAAGCCCAATAATAGCTTCATCACAAAACCAATGATTAATGCTATTATACTCTACCAATGGACCGTAGTTTTCGTTATGTGCATCGTTTTTAATGTTTTCTATGAATTTCTCTAATTCAATTAAATCTTCTCTTGTCAACTGCAGAAGTTTAAACTTAGAAATCATTATTGCAATGCCGTTTATATCCAAACCCACTCCATAACGATTACAAGATGACGAAGCTAATACAGTTGTTCCTGAACCAACAAACGGGTCTAGAACAGTATCAAATTCGTCACTGTATTCTAATATGAATCTTTCGGCTGTTGTTATGGGGAATTTTGCTGGGTATGGATGAATTTTATCTAATTTTTCATACCATTTACTGTTTGTCATTTTCTTAACACCACTATATAAGAATGATTCTGATTGACATAAAATACTGAAGGATAGCCTAGCAAAACAAGTTTTCTGTGTTGATTCTGGTCCCATATAATTAAATCGTGATATTTGAAACCAGCCTTTTCCCCTGTATAAGCTATTTTTGAATGTAAATCAATGTATGGTATTTTGTTCTTTGTGTCCCTAAAATCCTTAACAACCCACGCATTATATCCTCCTGGTTTTGTAACACGATATAATTCAGACATAATAATTTCAACCTTTTTAATATACTCATCCATAGACATATTACCAAGGTCTTTTTCATCGTCAGAATATATATTTGTTGTAGCATTATTCTCAGTAACAAATGCTGAGTTTTTGTGATGTAGAGTTCTATCTTCCACGACTTTATGAATCAAATCAGCATAAGGTGGTGATGTAATTGTTAATTGCACCGTATCATCTTCAATGCTTTTTAACACTTCACAACAATCGCCTTTTCTTATATCTGCAGTACCCAAGTCTTGTCCGTCAGATAATAACGATAGCTGTGAGGAATTAAGCACTTCGTTTATGGAATCTGTTGCAACGGAAAAGAATCTTTCTGTAAGTTCTATCCCAATACCATTTCTGTTGTTTTTAACGGCAGCAACAACTGTTGTCCCCGTTCCAAGAAATGGGTCTAACACAGTATCTCCTTGTTTACTATACATACTTATTAATCTATCGCATAGTTTTTCAGGATAAGTTGCACCATGTTTTAAATGCTTTTTTTGTCTGGCAGAAGAAACATCATTCCAAACACTCCTACTTAGAGAAGCCCATTCAGACGCAGATAAGCCGTTAAATGTTTTTGCTCTTTGTTGTGTTATTTTTTCATCTTCTGTTTTATTATTCACGAGTGTAATCTCCTGTATATGTTTGAATTGTTTATATTATAGCATAAAGCGAGGTTTATGTAAATTGTAGAAAACAAAATAAAAAAGATTATAATTGAATCGTTCGTAATATTGGACGGATAAGAAGTATTCTAAATTCACATCTCTAGTTACTTGCGGACAACAATCCCTACGTTCCCTGATTTTTTCTTGCTTTTTCCTTATAAATCCGCAATAATCATTGCTTTTATGCGTTCTGTGTGATATACTAAACTTGTATAATTGTAACTATCTGAAAGCGAGGAAAATCTAATGGATTCTAACATCGAGCGCTGGTACTCAATGAAAGAAATATGCGAATATCTTGGCGTCAGCCGTGATACCGTACTTGATTGGATAGAAAGAAGAAATATGCCCGCAGCAAAAATCGGACGCCTTTGGAAATTCAAAGTCAGCGAAATTGACGCTTGGATGAAATCGGGTATTGCAGCGGATAAATAATCAAATTTCGGAGGCATATATGAGTTTTATTGAATCTTACAAGCATCTTGATAAAATATGCGGAGAAATGTTTGAAACTCAATATGGAGTATCTGCCTATATAGAGGAAATGCTAAACAATCCTCGTGGCTCTTTTCTTGTCAGAGGATGGGAAAATGATTTAAAACAACTAAAGCACTATCGTTGGATTAGGAATCAAATCGTACACGAACCCGATTGCTACGAAGAAACTATGTGCGAAGCCGGAGACGATGAATGGCTTGATGATTTTGTGATAGCGAAATTGAAGTATTAAATAATTTGTGGTTGATAAAATTATTTTTAACACAAACATAGTAATATGTCGAAACTATTCTGTATTTGACATTTCCATTTTAGGAATGCCTTGGTTATCTACAATTCTCTCGTTGGAACTCACTGTTTAATTAACAAATTGAAATTTCTTCTGAAAAGATTTTAATATGGAAAGGAAAAAATATGAAGTACTTGTCGATGGACGAATATATTCGAACAATTGAAAATATCCAAAACGGAGCATTAAGTGTATTTTTGGGAGCTGGTGCATCTATTCAATCAGGTGTTCCATCCGCAAGTGATATGGTTTGGGAATTCAAGCGTAAACTTTACTGTACAGATAATAAAATTTCTGAGGAGTATTATAAAGATTTGCAGTCCGAAGCAACAAAAACTTCGCTTCAGAATTATTTTAACGGCTTATCTGGATTTCCTGTATCTGGAAACGGTCAAGAATACTCCTTTTATTTTGAAAAATGCTACCCATCAGTAGAATCAAGACGAGAATATATACACAATAAATTAAGTGAAAAAAAGCCAAGTTTAGGATATCTTTGTTTGGGCTCTCTTATCCATCAAAAAATTATCAATACAGTTTTAACAACCAATTTTGACCATTTAATTGAATCTGGAATAAAATCAATTGATCCATTGCAACAAATTGTTGCGATTTCATCATCTTTAAATCCGCAAACAAGTATTATTGAGAATGTCCCCCAAATTATAAAAATGCACGGAGACTATTTATATGATCGGATTCAAAATACTGCAGCGGAACTTCAAAAGCTTGAGCACCACATAGGTCAACTATCGGCCACAAGATTATCTGACGGTCATCTCCTTGTTATTGGCTATGCGGGTAATGATTTATCAATATTGAATTGGTTTGAAAGCAATATAGACAATCCTCTGTTTGCTTCAAAAGGGATTTATTGGTGTACCATTAAAAATCATGAAGTAAATGAAAAAGTTATGCAACTACTAAAAAAAATTGAGAAATGTGGTCGTGAGGTTGGAATTGTTGAGATTTCAAATTTTGATGATTTTTTATATAGAATTTACAAGTCCAAATGTACATCAGAATCAACTATATCAAAATTGGGAGAGACACGATCAAAATTAGAACCATTTATTTTTGCAAGCACGCCAAGAAAGAAACCATTCATAAAATATAACGCATTTATCTCAGAACAAGATGATATCCCAAAAACAATACATTGTGCCAAAACGTCAATTACAAATTACAAATCCTTGAAAGAAATAATTGGAAAAATGCCGATTGCAGCCGCTCTGAAAAAAGGAATGATTTATTTTGCTTGCGAACCGCAACATGTCGAACACCTTAAGCCATATCTAACAGATACAGTTCGAGAAGTAAATTTTAATGGCGCCTTTGTGAATCGTGACAATTCTGTTGAAATATCTCTTTTGTATGAAGTGATTTTTATTTCTTTAACAAATGTTTCTTTTTTACAAAGAATAGGGAAAAGAAGAATTATTAATACCAACACATTAACAATTGCTAAAAATAAGCAATATAGTTTTTATGAAGCAGCATTGTTATCGTTACAGTATAACAAGAACAAACTATTTTTAATCATTACTCCTACAATTGAGGTTATTAAAACTAACGGGGCAGAAATTTCAAAAGAAGAAAGGAATATAATAACTAATTCTATTATCTCCCAAAGATACAACAATAAATTTGGGGATAATTTGTTATCGTGGCAAAAAGTTATTAATGAAAACACTAACTTTTCTTTTGCTCTAGGCGATTTTAAACTGAAATTTAATAAAATTGCTGTAAGTAATGGTGGATATCTCAGGAAAAATAAATGGCCCTTTTTAGAAGCCTACGAGTTTTCTGAACCTAAAATGCAATTGTCAAAACAATGTTATATTAATCAATTAAAAGGTTTGGTGGAGGATGGTCCATTTGATGCAATGTTTCCAGGTGAGCGTCCACCTGTAAGATTAGCGATATTGTCACACAAAAAAAGCTTAACAGCAATCATTAAGCATTTATATCAACTGCTTAATGATTGCAAATCTGCTAAATCAGATGGATTTCTTGTTGAATATCCTGGTTTTGAAAAAGCCTATAGGAGATATTTGGAATTACCTAAAATGGGTAGTCCATTGATTTTGACATATGAAGATGATTTATTATCTATAGAAAATGCATGCTGCTACTATTCTTTGTTAACATCTAAAATTAATAGTTTTTTCGATAAAATTGACGATTTTGATGTATTAATAATACATATACCAAAGCAAGCTTCCCATTTGCGTCAGGCGGATGGATTCGACTTGCATGATGCACTTAAGCTGTTTTGTGCAAACCATCATATCAAGGTACAAATCATTGAAGACAAATCAATGATCAGTAATCAAAAGTTAAAAGTGACCTGGGGGTTATCTACAGGTATTTTCGCAAAAGCTAACGGCGAATTGTGGCGTCCAAGATATTTTGATGATGAAACAGCATTTATAGGTATTAGCTATTCAATGCTGAGCAATGGTGGATATTATGTAGGATGCAGTCAATTATTTGATTCTTGTGGAAACGGAATGAGATTGATTATTAATCAACTCAAAGATCCTAAAGTAATTCGAGAAAATCCTTATATGAGTAAAGAAGATGCACAATATGTTGTTGGAAATCTTTTAAGGGCTTATTACCGATCTTCTCCTACAGCAAAACTAAAAAGAGTTGTTGTCCATAAATCATCGGATTTTCAACAGTCCGAAATAGATGGCATTAATATGGCATTAGCAAGTATTGAAAATGTTGAACTTCTACAAATTCAAGAATATTCTGATTGGCGTGCTATACAGTTTAATGGCGAATACAATGAGGGTATGAGTGGCTTTTCTGTAAAAAGGGGGTTAACTACCAAAATTGATGATGATAAACTCCTTATTTGGACACATGGTTGCATTAAAGATGCTGAGCTTTTAGGTAATATGAACTATTATAAAGGCGGCCGAGGAATACCTGCACCCATTTTAGTAAAGCGTTACCAAGGCAAAAGTAGTGCCGATTTAATCGTTAATGAAATACTGATGCTTACGAAAATGAATTGGAATAGCGGAGATTGTTTATATAAGAATCTACCTGTTACTGTTGATTTTTCGAAAATTGTAGCAAAAATGGCAAAACAAAATATCGCACTATTAAATCAATCATATGATTTTAGATATTTTATGTAAATTTTAAAGGGAGGAATTACAGTATGAATTTAATTGTTAGCACAGATAAATATTATTCTGATGAAATAAGTAAAGAATTAGTTGACTATCTAAATAGCGAAACACTAGATCATGATAATTCAATTGTTTATTACGAATATCCTATATATATGGACATTGACGAGCAGCCTCTTTCACCAAAAATCCTCTTTATTTCTCCAACTGTAGGCGTTTTAATATTGAACTGCTCGCCTGTATCAAATACTGATGAAGTTTCTAATCTTGATGAAGAAACTTCTCAAATTGAGAACTATCTATTTTCAAAATTTATTAAAAGCAAGATTTTAAGAGGAAAAAATAAGCGAGAGCTGTCTTTTGTTTTGCAGTCTGCATTATATCTACCTCTTGCAAAATCAATCAGTTATGATGTAGAGAATGTTATATGCAAAGAAAAAAGCGAAGTACTATCATTAATAGCTGTTGAAAATAGTCAATTAACCGAAGATATGGTTAATGAAATATGCTCTATTTTAGAGGGATCCAAGGCTATATTAAAACCAAAAGTTAGAGAAATATCACACGATGACACAAAATCAAAAGGGTACATTCTTAACAAGATGGAACAGCAAATGGCATATTTAGATAAAAATCAAAAACAAGCTGCTCTATCTCAGATTAATGGTCCGCAACGTATTCGTGGATTAGCAGGTTCTGGAAAAACTATAATACTATGTATGAAAGCGGCACTAATTCATCTTAGAGATCCCGAAAAAAAACTATTGTATACATTCTTAACTAAAAGTTTATATGATTACATAGAAACAATGATTACCCGTTTTTATAGACTTTTTGGTGACGGCTCGTTACCCGATTTCGACAAAATTCAAATTAAACATTCATGGGGTGGTGAAAATGTATCAGGCGTTTACTATTCTACCTGTAAAAGCAATAACGTCATACCATTAACTTTTAGCCAAGCTAAAGAAAAGTCTTTCATTGGAGATCCATTTGACATTGTTTGTGAAGATTTGTTAGAGAAAACTTCAGGAAATCTTGCTAAAGAATATGACTATGTACTTATTGATGAAGCTCAAGATTTTCAACCACCATTTTATCAGTTATGTCGTGCAATAGTAAAAAATGATTGTTTGGTCTGGTGCTATGATGATCTTCAAAATATTTATGATGTTAAAATCCAAGATACTATTAAAACATTTGAAAATAAGTATGGGGCTAAAGGCATAGATTTAGCAAAGTTGAATGAACAATACGATGCATTAAATAATGATGTAGTTCTTGCAAAAACCTATCGCAATCCAAGAGAAATACTCGTACTTGCCCATGCAATAGGATTTGGTATATATAATGATTCGCTTATTCAATCGCTTGAAAACAAACAACATTGGATCGATTTTGGTTACAATGTTATAGAAGGAAATTGTCGACTCGGAGACAGAATGGTAATTGAACGCCCTAGAGAGAACAGTCCTCTTATTGTATCAGATTTACAATCTCCTGAACAAATTATAGAATTAAAATCTCTAGAATCAAGTATACAAGAAATCAAATGGATCGCAGAGAGCATAGAACACAATATTCAAGAAGAAGCGGTTCGCCCAGACGACATCATTGTTATATGCCTAGACGATAAAAATAGTAAAGGACATCTTCGGGCTTTAAGTACTGCATTAAATGATAAAAATATCAACACATTTAATATTACAGATTCATTTTATTCAAAAGGCTTTATTGAGGAAGGATCAGTAACTCTATCAACTGTTTATAAAGCTAAAGGAAATGAAGCTGCTATTGTATATGTTATGGGAACCCAAGTTTTTGAACAAGGAAGGAATAGACGTTCAATGCGCAACAAAATATTTACAGCTTTTACTAGAGCGAAAGGTTGGCTAAAAATAAGCGGCGTAGATATAGAAAATAGTCAACTATGGAAAGAGATAAATCAAGTAATTACTGACAATTTCACCTTAAAATTTACTCAAACAGAGCCGAAATTCACTGTTGAAAGAGGGAAAAATACAGATGTAGGTGCCAAAATAAAACAAAAAATAGAAGAATTAAAGCAATCAGGATGTAACAAAGAGGATATTTCTTCTATGCTTGAAGAAATATATGGCGATGTAAAATGAAAACTGCAAAAATTTTAACTTCAATCGAAGAGGCATTAAAATATCTTGATATGGTTGCAATTTCATATGAGACAACATATAAGCGAAAAGAATTACAACCACGCAAGTATTCAGACAACTACTATCAAACTTTTCATGATGAAAATTACGAAAAAACATTTATAGTCGCATCGGAAAACAGAGACTTTGATATTATGTTGGAAGATGGTAGTTTATTTCAATTCACCGCAAGAGATGAAAACGACATTCATTACTCCTTTTTGCACAGAATTGAAAACAATATGTCTTTTGACGACTTTTTTGACAAATATGCAACAGACGAAAATATCGATACAATTGGACAGGATTATGAATACTATTTGACTGGAAATAAAGAACACATTTATTCCTGTCCAATTAGATATGATGTTGCTGAGAACGAATACACAGAAATGCATCATGCTTATGCACATTTACATATCGGTATAGAAAATGATATTCGAATACCTGTTGATAAAGTATTATCTCCAATGCATTTTGTTGACTTTGTTGTAAAACATATGTATAAAGCAAAGTGGGATAATGCATATGTAAAAAATGAAAAATTCAAAGCGATAGTCAATTGTTTAAAATCACAAGCAGAGAAAATTGCAAATGAACACTTTACCTCGGCAGAACAGAACTTGTTGTATATTGGATAAACAGTTCTGATTATAAAAAATATTTTTGGTTATGAATATAACTGTTCATTTATAGATATTGTTTATTTTATGTGACTGTAAATTACCTTTTAATTTTTCGTTTGCATTTTCCCTATTTAGTATGTTTTTTACCAACAAATAGAGAAATTGTTATAATTGATGTTTATATCACTTGTTGTGTGCATACATCTTCAAGTTGTATGAATAATATTCCCTTCTACAAATATATGAACTTTAGATTTTCATATGATTGAAAGTGAAAATTCAACAAATATTTGCTTTTATTCATCAATATATAACGAAAAACATAATAAAACATACACCAAAGTATTGATATGATACTTTACTAAAAGCGGTGAAAACAATTCACATTCAAAGTTAACACTGACTTTTATAAGGCTTTTTGTATCAACTAGAGTCGAACAGCTGCTTTATATATATAGATAATTTCATTATTTACAATTTCTGTCACTCTACTACGAATGTTATTCATCTTCCGCACCCAGAGCATCACATTGGTGGCTTTGAGTTGTTTGGTGACACCTTCTTTTTCTGCGTATTGTTTTACCAGCCGAGAAAAGAGTTGTTGGGCTTGTTCTTCGGTATCGGCAAGGTGGGAATGGAGTTTGCCGGAAGTAAGCAGATTATAATACAAAAATTTGCGGTGATGCTTTAAGTAGCTTAACCTGCGTTGTCCCCACACTCCGATATAACCCGGTTTCTTCTTCTGCCGGTAAAATTGAATTTGGCAAAAGGTAATCGCCCTGCTTAGTATATGTACCGCCAAATTGTTCAAATAATGTTTTTTTCATTGTAAAACCTCCTTTGGTACTCAAATTGTACCAAAGGAGGTTTTCTTTTGCGAATGTGCGATTTATAAATTTAGTCCGTGCCAAAAATTACAACGAACTTTTGTAATCTGTGCCACTTTTTACGGCGAATAATGTGTGCTTCGGATTTTTCGTTATGTTCGTTATATTCGTTTGGTATTCGTTATTTTACTTTTTCTTTTACCACTAATTTCGTTGAAATATGAAATTGATTTGTCGGGAGTGAATTTTATCGAAAAAAATAATTGATACAAATTATGATGCACAATTAAAAAGGCGTTGGAGATTGATTTCTCCAACGCTTTTGTTTTATATTTCTTTCATAAAAATATTATCGATATCACCGTCATAATTTTCGAGTTCATCGATCTTGCAAAATCCGTATTTTTCGTAAAGACCGATTATATTTGACGGAATATATACTTTATCAAATCCAAACATGCGAGCGTTATTTATTGCAGATTGGATAAGCTTTTCACTGATTCGATTTCCTCGATATTCTTCACCAACAAAAATTGAACTTATCCAAGGAAAATAGCGATTTTCGGGATAGTAGTCCGTTTCAATGAAAGTACAAAATCCGATAATATTATTACCACTCAAAGCTATAAAAACGCCTTCAAAATCTTGAAAATCATCTTGTTCCAATAGCTTGGCTAAATGCCTCCCGACATTCCAAGAGCAATTATTCGCATAGGCAATCGTTTGATTCCAAAGGTTACTGTTACTTTGCAGTTTTTCGATTTTAATTTCAAAATACTCATGTCGTTCGTATTTCATATAAAAAAATTGTATTAATTCGATTCTTTCTTTGCAGTTTTTTCTATTTGCTTAATAGTCTGCAAATACGCTTCTTCTACAGGTGAAAGATTTTGATTCACATATTTTTTGTATTCCTCGTTTGCTTTTTCAAGTGCTTGCTTGTGGCTGATTTTTCCTGCATTCTCAAGCACTTTTCCGCCTGTTACTTGAATTAAATTATCAAGTTGGTCAACATAATCGCTCATATATACGGGATTGTGTCGCATAGCTTGAATTTCCGCAAAATCGAAATAACCTGAAACAATATTATTGAGCACCTTTAGCTCATCTTCATTAAGATAATTTTTAGCAACACAAATATCTTTGGCAGTTGGAAAATCGCCGTTAAAAGCATTCATTCCCATAAACGGTTTATTTGCATCTGCACGCTCGTAAATAACTTCGGCGGCAGTATGACAGTGTGCCGCATAATGCAATTTGTTTTGAACCATTTTGAAAAAGGCAACAGTTTCGCTGCTTTTCGGATTATAGTCAACACTCGTCGCATAAAGGTCAAGAACCTGACGATACATAACTTTTTCGGAAGAACGAATATCTCTGATTCTGTCTAAAAGTTCTTTCCAATAATTTCCACCACCGAGATTTTTGAGCCTTTCATCATCCATGATGAAACCTTTTATCATATATTCCTTTAGGCGTTCGGTTGCCCAACGACGAAATTGAGTAGCAGTAATTGATTTGATTCGGTAACCAAGTGAAATAATCATATCAAGATTATAATATGAAACGTTATAATTTTTACCGTCACTAGCAGTTGTTCGGAATTTCCGAACAACTGAATTTTCTTCAAGTTCGCCCTCTTCAAAAATGTTTTTAATATGCTCACTTACATTTGATTTGCTTGTTTGGTAAAGTTCGCATAATTGTGTCTGCGTTAACCATACCGTTTCATCAACAAATCGAACATCAATTTTTGTATCACCGTCATCAGTTTGATAAATAACTATTTCGCCTTGATTATTATCTTTATTCATTTCTTTAAAATCAATTTTCTGTTCTTTCATAGCGATTTATCCTCCTTTTATCATAGTACCATAATTGGCTTTTATATACAACATTTTCTTGTCAGCACAATTTGGGGCAGTTCACAGCAGAGGGTGTTCATTGTATTTATTATTTGTAGCTTTTGTATGTTGTTCTTAATTAAATCAATTTATGTGGCAATGTATGCTTTTGTTGTGTGCAGTGGGCTTTTATACCGCTATGCAAAATTCGTATGTAATCGGCTGAAGTTGGTTGTTTTTAGCCCAATTTGTACGCTGAAATTGCACAGTTCGTACATGACACATTACATTAACCATCTGGCCGCCGACTGAACCTGCTTGCTTAGAAGTAAGGTCACCGTTGTAGCCCTGCTTAAGGTTAACACCAACCTCGCTTGCAGCTTCCATCTTAAATCTGTTAAGAGCTTCTTTAGCTTCTGGAACTGTATTCTTTGCCATTGTAAAAACACCTCTCTTATCAAAAATTTGCAAAGCGTGCTGATATTTTGAATAAAATTTTCTTCAAAATATTTATCACATAATATCAATTCGCTCTTGCAAGTATAGTTTATGAAAAGTATTCGTTTTTACAATTGAAAAATTTTTACAATTTGAAACACATATGATGAATGTTTAAAATTCTATAAATTTGTTTTGTTTTTTTCTGTTAACTCGTTGTACTTATTTACTATGTAATCGGCTGTTCTGACTGCGCCTTCGCCTTTATATTGCCAAGTTTCTTCAATAAGAGAATCGATGTTGTTTTTATATTCAGTTGATTCAATGCAGCTGTCAATCAATTCTTTTAAATTTTGCATATTATCTTTAGTTAATTGTTTTCCTATTTTCGGCAAAGATGCAATAGGCCAAAACGGTGTGTCTAGCCACCAAGCGTCATAAGGGCTGTCGTCAAACTCGACATCTGCGTATATAACCGGCTTTCTGTAAACCAAAGAGTAATCGTAAACAATGCCGGAAAAATCTGAAATTAAAATATCAGAACGCCTGAGAACATCAAAATTATCACTGTCTCTGTTCCATTCGAGACTGTTTGAATTTGGAAATTCTGCCATTAAATGATTCATCAAATCTGCTTCCGAAGTAAATGACTGTGGGTGCGGTCTGATAATAATATGATAACCCGTTTCCAAAAGAGTTTTAATTATTTCATCGCCGAATTTGTTGAGAATAGAACTTTTACCCCAAGACGGAGCAAGTAAAACTGTTCGCTCCTTATTTTCCAAAGGTGGTGCGGCTGCAAGTCTGTTTACCATAGCGTCCATATAAGGAACTCCTACCATAACAAGTTCCTTTGCCGGCAGGTTTCTTATTTTTTCAAGCGCTCTGATGTCTCTTTCGTGGTGATTTCCAGAAATTAAAACTGCATCATAATAATCAATCCCGAACATATGATAACCGCAGGTATTACTTGCTGCGTGAAGAACATGCACATAATAATCAACATTTTTTGAACGCTTCCATTGAAAAACATCAAGCCCCGGTGTTGTTGAAATAAGCATTGTGGCATTAAGAAAATTTAACTTTGAAAATGCACGATTGCCTTCGCCTATAAATTGTGCATCGAGATGCTGCAAATTTTCATCAAAAGCAGGGTCATCTTTTGATGCTGTCATATATACAACATCAATACCCCTTGAATTCATTTCTTCGCATATTGGTTTGAACACGCTCCAATATCTTTTGTCATCAGAAAAAATAACAATAGGTATTTTTTCTGTGTTTGTATCAGCTTTTTTTCCGCCGGTAAGTAGAAATTTCAGCTTGACTGCCCATTCTTTAAACACATATGCAACAGCACCGATAATACCTATCAGCACGGCAAAAAGCATACTGCCTGTTCCGGGATCAATATATAACTTCATATTTTTTCCCCTTTCAAAAGGTTGAAATCAAGAATTATTTTACATCATCATTTGTTAAAACATCATCTTTTGCAACAAGTTTCCAGTTGCTTTTATCCCAAACACTGTCTTGAATTGTGTACCAATCGGCAGGTAAAAATTGATTTCCGTTATTTATGTTAACCGTGCAATAATCCGAGCTGATAATATACTGCTTGTGCGCATATTTTTCTTGATTATCAATCTTTTTGTTAGTGTAAGGATTAACGGGGTTTTTTACCGTGCTTTCAAAAGCGATTGTAGGAATATCGGCATTGGTCATAAATTCATCAGATGTATTAAAGCCTGTTGAATTAAAGTCTTTAACCATAAGTAAAGGAGTGAAATATTCCATATCGTTTGTAACTGTGCCGGTATCATTAAGTATTAAATCGTTTAATTGATAAGTTTCAAAAGCGTGGTCAGAAGCTAAAATGATTTTTGTATTATCCCAAACGCCGATTTCTCGCAAATAATCAAACCAATTTCCCAATTGGATGATAGAAGCCATATTTGTTTCGTAACTTGCAATTTGTGTAAAGTTATTCATAGCAAGTTTTTTCCCGTTTAAATTAAATCTATCTGCGTCTTTATAATATTTAGTATTATCAATTTGATTTGCAGGTTCGTATTGAGGTTCTTGAAGCAGTTGCGGCTCGTGTGTCGTATTGTTAGTCATAAGCAGCACTTCTCCTACTTTATTTGAAGTTGTTGAAGTGATGTCTGAAAGGCTTGTAAGTACACTGTAAGCCTTTATGAATTCGCTGTAATTACCTGTTGCGATGTAATCATTAGTGCGGTGCTGTGAAACGCTCGAACCTAAATAGTTGCCGTTATTATATATGTCAGACTGCAAAACAATCGGTGATGACTTCATAAGTGAATAAACAAAAAAGTTCCTGCGATTGTTTTTTATAGTTTCCTTTTTGGTTTTATTGTCAACATAATCATCACCTGTGTTGTACGCTTTTACACCCTTCATATCATCAAAAACGCTTAAATCGGGAATCCACTGGTAGTTGGCATAGTTGCTGTTGCAAAGTGTAACATTATAGCCCTTACTGCTGAATATGGCAGGCATAACTTTAAGTGCTTCATTATGTTTGGTAACAAGCTTTTCGTTTTTGCGTGAATTTATTTCTGCCGGTGTGTATTCATATCCGCCGAAAAATGCAGATGAAGCAAAATTTGTATGCCCGCCGAAAGAAATTGTGTTTGAGTAATAAGTAAATCCGTCGTATTGCTTAATAAGTTCCGGCTTTTCATTAAAGAAATACGGAATGTATGGGCCAAACCCTCTGTCAAGCATTATAACCACAACATTTTTTCCGGTTTTACTAAGCTTAATGTTAAAGGTATTGTCTTTTTCCGAGTTTGTGTATATATTCGCAACTGATGAATTGATTTTTACAATGTTGACTGTACCCATACCGCAAAGTGCAATTGTGCAAACAAGAAGCAGTGATGTTATTTGCTTTGTAAGCTTTTTGTATATTATTAACATTACAACTATGATTACAGCAACAACAATTAAGTTAACTATCATTTCATTAGCTGATATGCTTATGGTATTTGTTTCTGCTGTGTACTGCAAAGATGAATTTAATATTCCCGAATTTTTGCCGAAAAACATATAATTTGTTATCGCCAAGCAGCAGATTATACATATAGCTTTGGTGTAAGCGGCTCTGACTTTGCTGTTTGCAAGCCAATAGAATACTCCAAACCAAATTACAAAAGTACCTACCGCAATGCAAGTGGAAGATACCAAGTACCACAATGGGCTTTGATAGTAGCTTGTAAATACAAATTCCTGCGGTGAAGAGCTGATTACGGCAGATGGTATAACGAGTCCTGTCAAAATGGCCATAAACACACAGCCTGATACAAATAATTTTGTATTGTACTTATATTCTTTGATTTTTTCAGGTTTTCTTTTTGCAGGATTTTTTTCTCTTACCAAAGCAAAAAGAATAGGAAATATGCAGACAATTCCCAACAGTGTAAATACAAGTGATTTTTCAGTGTATGTATCATCAATAAAAAAGCTGTATATTGATAATGCTATACCGCCGATTGCAAGAAATTCTTTTCCGACTTTTGCAGGATTTTTACTTTTTAAAGTTAAGGTTTTTATAAGTGAAAATGCATTGTTTAAAGTCCAATAAAATACTAATCCGGATGGTGAATTATACAAAAATACAAGAAAGAACAGTGCAGTTATATATAGCTGTATTTTAGTTTTTGCAGGATAATCTTTTGAATAAAGCGCAGAAGATATTAAGTTTATTACAGTCATAATAATCGGCAAAATATTTATTGATATGCCGAATAATGTTAACAGCTTATCAGGTGTGCTTAAATCATTTATAAGTCCAAAGCTTACATCTTTTATACCGGAATAAGTTGATAAAAATCTGTATGCCGCAATGAAAAAAGGAATTTGCAAAAACAAAGAGGTAACACCTCTTAAAACATATGTAGGTTTGTAATTGTTTTGGCGATAATAGGTTTGGAGCATCATCATTCGCTCGTCGCCTTTAAATGTCTTTTTTATATGCGAAACGCCTTTTTCAAGCTTTGCCTCTATGTTTCTTTCCTGTTCCTGAATAGCGTCGGCACGCCTGTATAGCGGCAAAACCAAAAAGTTCATTGCAAGGCTTAAAATGATTATTGCTACTCCTTTATTTTGAATTACAGAATATGCAAATTTATATATTGCCTCAAACAATATTTGCAAAGGCTGAAAAAGTAAAGCATATAAAATTGAACCAAATGACATTATTTTTGCTCCCGTAACTTTATGATAATTAAACTTGGTATTAAAATAAACAGCGATATAAAAATATAAATTTCAACAGTGTTTACAGCTGTGAAATTGATTAAAAAATGTAACGGTACAGTTAATAAAATACTGCCCGAATAATAAGAAATTGCAGTTAGGCAAAGCCCTAACGAAAATGCAAACAGCAATTGCACTGCTATAAATATTGTGCTTTTTTGTGAAAATAAATTGATTATATGAGAAAATGAAAAAAGCGCGGATACGATAAAAATATTTAGAGCAGGTTTATTAAATGTTTTTTTAAAATATGATAAAATAATTCCTCTGAAAAATAATTCCTCACCGAAAACACAGGAAATCATCTGTATAATTTCAAATGGCGTGGGGGTATATCTGCTTTTTAATGAAATAAGTATATTGAAAAATATCACGAAGATAACTAAAAGATTTAAAATCAATATTCGCCAATCTTTCAAATTGCCGATTTTCAGTCCGTATTCTTTAAATTGGTGTGTTAACTTTAACACGGTCAAAACAGCACCCCAAAATAAAATTAAAATTACTGTTTTTATTATTTCATTTTCACACTTTGGCAAAAATATATTTATAAAACTGTACATAATAAGAAAAAATATAAGTACAGGCAATTTTTTATTTTTCATATTGTTTACTCATTATTTTAAATAAAATATATATAACATTATATCACAAATAGTATAAATATCAAATAAAATCGCCTAAATTATTAGGCGATTTTGTGTCAGTATAAGGTTTTAAGCTGATTTGTTATATTCTTCGTTACTTACCGGTGCAAATCATTCGTTAGATTTATCATTCCGGTATCTCAATTGCAAGATGGCTGAACCGGCTGTCTTTTGCAGCTCCAAGTCGATACCCGTTTCCTGTCGTTTGTGTTATTATTTCATACTAATCACATTTTAACTTGAATTATATGGCAATTATAACACCTGAACATAACTTTAGGCCAATACCTTTTCAACTGAATTTCAAAAGCTTTTTCTGTTTATATCAAGTGTTAAATCCCAATCCCTTTGCTTTTCATCACCTATTGTGCAAAGCAAAAATGATTTTATATCACTTAAAACTTTGCTTTTCTTGCCTGCTTTCTTTTCTGCAATGTGAATTATCAAAGACAGTCTGTTAATAAGTTTTTCAAATGCCTCATAAACCGCTGTGCCTTTTACATAAGGCTCATTTCCTATGAAAATATTTCTTACAAGCTCTATACCTAAATCTTTTGCAAGAATGTTTTGTATGCTTTTATCAGGATTGAACCATAAAAAATTACATATTTTTTTGACAGTCAGTTTGTTTAAAATTTTCATTGCGGACTTTGGCAAAATTTCTTCCATTTTATAGTCAATCATTCTGTCAAACCGCCACTGAAAATACTCACTTGCACTTTTTCCCTGCTTGTCATAATCAAAATCATTTATTGTGTAAGATTTTATGTCGGCAGTGCTGTCTTTAATAGTTACTTTTCTGTATGCACACGGACAGCCTACAAAACAGCCGGTTTGAACATCCGTTATTTTATTGCCATTTTCTGTAACATATTCTGTAACCGCCTGTGCATGCATATGACCTGTAAATATTAAGTCAAGCCCTGCGTCTGCAAATTGATTTGCACGCTTTTCCCAATCGGTTAAATGTGAATCGCTGATTAAATTCATTATCGGCGAAAAAGGCAGTAGGGGATAGTGTGTCATTGCAAATATGTAATTGCCTGTACGGTGGGCATCTTCAATTTGCTCAAGCGCCCACTTCATTTGATTATCCCATAATCCTTTGAAATCTTTGCAGTCGCCGTCGCAGTTTAGTGCAAGCAGTCTTATTCCGTCGGCAAGCTGTGCCACATATGACATACTTTCTTTATGCTCGCTTATTGCACCGTCAAAGCCGAAATCTTTATAAAAATCACGCAGCTCATCCCTCGGCATTGCTTTAACAGGCAGCATTTTATCCCCGTCAAATTCAAAGGAGTCATTATCATCATAATCGTGCCTGGCGGTGATGAGATATATTTTTTTGCCTTGCTCTTTCAATTTGTAAAGCTTGTTTCTCAGTCCGATATGGCTTTGGTATTCACCCCTGTAAACCAAATCACCGGGAATTAGAATTATATTTGTTTCTTTATCATCAGCTATTTGCTTAAACCCGGCATCAATAATTGCCGGCGTTTCAGCAATACATTTTTGGTCGCTTATATTTCTTTTTTCATACGCCGCACCGCTGCGCTTAAATGATGGGTCAAAAAAATGTGTATCCGTTACAAGATAAAAATTTAAGTTTTGCATATTTATCATCCCTACTTAAGATTTTGAATTTATAAATTTTACTGTTTTATTTTACCATATAGTATGATATATTGTAAATTGAAGATTTATATAAATCAAGTGAGGAATACGAAATGATAAAACATAACGAAAAAAACAATATATTTATTCTTGAAACCAAGAATACACATTATGTTTTCGGAGTTGATGAAGAGGGATATAACCGCCATATTCATTGGGGAAATAAATGTAATTACGGCGATTATGAGTTTGCCCATGTAAACGGTGAAAATTCAAATAATACCGTACAGGATGAAATTAGGCAGGAAATTACACCTTTTGGCTCAACTATGTATCGCGAATGTGATATTAAGGCTGAATTTGCGGATGGCTGCCGTGAAATCAGTATGCATTATGACTCATTTGTTCTTGAAAAAAATATTCTCAAAGTTATTTTTAAGGATGATTACTATCCTCTTCAAATAATTCTTAATTATGAAGTTTATGATGAATATGATATAATCAAAAGGTATATCACACTTAAAAATACGGGCAATGATAATATCGTTTTTGAAAGAATATTCAGTGCTGAATTTTCACTTCCGTCTGTAAAGCCATATACTTTTATTAACACAAACGGTGCTTGGGGCAGCGAATTCTTGCAAACAAATACCGTGCTTGACGGAGGAAGTATCATTTATGAAAATCGCAGGGGTGCGTCAAATCATAATAACTCACCATATTTTATTGCACATCAAAATGCCAATGAAAACAGCGGTGATGTATATTTCGCAAGCCTTGCTTACAGCGGTAATTTTAAAGTCAGCGCAAGCCGAGATGTGTATTCAATCACCAGAATTTCAATCGGAATGAATGATTTTGATTTTTCACATACTTTAAAACCGGGTGAAACATTTGATTCACCGTTAGTTTACTGTGGCAGAGCAAACGGTTTTGGTGAAATGTCAAGAAATATGAATCGTTTTTCAATTGATTTTCTTCTTCCTAAAAGTTTTAATGATAAGCCGCTTCCTGTGCTTTATAATTCTTGGGAAGCTACTGAATTTAATATAGATGTATCGCAGCAAACAGCCCTTGCCGAATTGGCTGCGGATATCGGTGTTGAACTTTTTGTTATGGATGACGGATGGTTCGGCAAAAGAAATAATGACAGGGCAGGGCTTGGCGATTGGTATGTTAATAAAGAAAAGTTTCCAAACGGGATTGATGAACTGATAGATAATGTAAATAAACTCGGAATGGATTTCGGTATTTGGGTTGAGCCTGAAATGGTAAATCCTGACAGCGATTTGTATCGTACTCATCCCGATTGGGCATATCATTTTGAACACAGAAATGCAGATGAACTTCGCCACCAGCTTGTGCTTAATATGACTCGCGGTGATGTTCAAAATTATATATTTGAATGCCTTGATAATTTACTTGAAAATCATAATATTAAGTATATTAAATGGGATATGAACCGTCCTTTTTCGCAGGTTGGTGCAGAAAATCTTGAAAATGCGAAAATGTATTCATATCTTCATACAATGGCAGTTTACAAGATTGTTGATGAACTTAAAAAGCGTCATCCCCAAGTGCAGTTTGAAAGCTGTGCGTCAGGCGGTGGCAGGTGTGACCTCGGTGCAATCAGCCATTATGACCAAGTATGGACGAGTGATAATACCGACGCTATTGACAGAATGACTATTCAAAAGGGATATTCTTTGCTTCATCCTGTTAAAACAATGCGTGCGTGGGTTACTGATATTTGCGGTATAAATAAGCCTTGCTCACTTGATTTCAGGTTTAATATTGCAATGCAGGGTTCACTCGGAATAGGCGGTAATCTTATTAAATATTCCGCCGAAGATTTAGAGATTTGTAAAAAGAATATTGATTTTTATAAATCTGTTCGCAATATTGTTCAGTTCGGCAATTTGTACAGAATACTTGATATTGAAGACGGGGAAGTGCTTTGCAACGAATATGTAAGCACTGATAAAAACGAAAGTGTGGTTTTTATTGCTGCAAATGCAACAAGGTTTTTTAAAAAGAAATTTAATCTTCACTTTGCAGGCCTTGATGAAAATAAAACATATTCTTTTTCCTTAAGCGGTGACGAATATGTAAAAGGCGGGGCGTATCTTATGAATGTAGGTGTTCCTATTTATGTCAGGGGTGCGGATTATAACAGGGCAATAATCATAAAAGCAATATAAAATAAAAACAGCCACTTTTTTAAGTGGCTGTTTTTATTAAAGTTCGCTTAAACGCACCTTGTATGGACTTCTTTTATCCATCTTATTGCTTTGCCTCTTTCTCATAATTTTATATTCGCAATGTTTTCGCATATAGATGAATATTTGTTAGTAATGTTTTCCAAGTTTAATTTCATAACAGTTTCTTTTGTATATTGTAAAATTATATACTACATCATTCAAATCGGTATCATCAACTGTAATTGCAGTTCCGTTTTTGTTATATAAAAGATACAAGCAATCTTTATTGCGTACAAGTTCTAAAGTGCCGCTATACAAAATCGGCGTAAGAGTGCAGTTTGAAATTGTGGCATTATGATTAAGGGTCTGCACCAAATTGTCGTAACTGCTGTTAATATCTGTTGTACTATATTTAGAAATATTGTCGGTTTTATAAAAAACTCCCAAATGCTTATAATTATCAAATTGATAATTTAAAAACTCACTAATATCTTCTTGCTTCCACAATTTATTATCCGAATATGATAATGATTTTGATGAGCGAACAGTATAATATCTTGAGCGTTTAGAAAACATATCATAAGTGTTATCGTGAAAAATCATATCACTGTATAACTCTATGCCGGAAATGTTAGAATCAACATTATCTTGTAAATATTCAGTACACCATATTTCCAAATCTTCTAATTGATAATCATCAACATAGTGCTTTTGAAAATACTCAACATTAAAATTTTTACCGTCAACATTGAATACCCACTTTGCCGGTACTACCCAAATATTAAATTTTTCTAATAAAACAAACTCTGTTTCAATATGTGCCTTGTATTCTTCAACTTCAGTTATTTCGGATTGAGTAACGCCGTATTTGTATGCAATATACTCCTTTGCATTACGAGTCAATGAATTTGAATATAAAATGATAGAAGCTGCTAAAAATATAGCGGAAATTAAAGCAATACAAGCATATTTTTTGATTTTTTTGAAAGTTGATTTGCTGTTTTTATTCATCCTATTGCTTTACCCCTTTCTTCCAATTTTGAACTATCTGTTTTCGAATCATAATAAAAATATGCCATACTTCCTAATTTTTGCCTTGTGAATTCAATATCTGTATTTACTAATATTACATGCTTATTTTCAACGTTTTCGCATATAAACGAATATTTGTCTAGAAGCTTTTCTCTTAATGATTTATATTTTTCCGTTGAAAGCACCCAATTGTTATTTATTGACATTCTGAGATACGGGCTTAAATCATTTACCTTATAATAAATCACAAAAGAATCGTTATCGTTAATCAAAAAATCTTCAATATTATCTTTTTTTACAATATCATGCAAATAGCCGTAATCGATTATTATACCGACAACATTAGGGTCAACTGTTTTCAAATAATCAACAGACCAAGCAAAAATATCTTCCAATTGATAATTGTCACTAAAGCCATTTTGTGTTTTTACCACACCGAAAGTTCTTTTGTTGCACCTGATTTTCCAAGTTGGAGGCGTAGTATACCAATCAAAGAGAATACCTAAATCGCTATCGTCGTGAAATCTTTCGCCTTCGTAATCGAGCAGAACTATGTCCTTTTTGTCAAAATCATATTTATCAACCAAATATTCAACAACTTCCGCTCTGTGGCATTGAACATAAATAATATGTGTAATATTAAATAGCAAAAAAGCCGCAGCAATTACTGTTACTATTGTTAAAATGATTCTTTTACCCTTTTTCATATAAATCTACTTTTCTATTTCTTATTTACCATAAGATTGTTTTCTTAATTTTAAAGCTTTTATTTGCGAACTGTTCTTCTCTTATTTCATTATAATTTTGATCTTCTTCAAATCCAAAATAATCAAATCTTTCACCGTCGTCAATCCTTTTTGTCGGCAAATCATAATTCACAAAACAAACATTTATAGGATTTTGCCCCGGATGAGAATAGTATTTTCCAAATTCGGATTCTATTTTTGCTTTGATTGTTTCCCTTTCTTTTAATAATGACGATAAATCTTCAAAATCGGAGCGTAAATATATCGAAATAATTCCGTTATAATCAGCAAATATTTCTTGAATAAGTTTCTCAATATTTTCACTTGTCCATTTTGTATTGTCTTTCTTTAGGATATTTGTAAGTACATCATATTCGTAATAACTTGAACTGTACGGAGTGTGTAAAACAAGTACATCTGTAATATCGGAATCACCTGTAACATTTATTAAATACTCTTTCATATATCGGTTAATTTCTTCCAATTGGTAATCATCATAAAATTCGCCCTTGTTATATATGACAGAAAAATCTTTTTCTGTATCTTTAAAATTAACGGCAAACGGAACAAATTCACCGGGTCTGTATAATAGAGGCCAATCGAAGAAATCGGAATCATCTTTATAGTAGGGTAGCTTAATGCTGATAACTTTAAAATCTTTATTGTATTTCTTTTCAACATATGTGGATGCATTATGTATTAAACAAACTAAAAATATCATAAAAAATATAATTATACAAAATAAAGCTATCAGTATAATCTTTGCTGCCTTTTTTCTACTGTGTTGTTTCATATTCTCTCACCATCTTTAAATTAAATGTTTTTCTTGTTTTAACAATTCAATTTGCTTGTATTCCAAGAAATATCCTTTATGTGAATAAATATTATTTTCAGTGATTTCATCATCAACAATATAAACAATCGGTTTTCTGTTAAAATTAAAATATTTACATATTTTATCCTGCAAATCACTTTTGATTTTAGTTGCTGCTTCTGTATCGTCAATATAAGGAGATATATCATTTACTGAATAATAAACAACAAAATCATTGTTGTAATCCTTTAATGCAAAATCTAAAAAATTATGTATTTGACTTTTTTGTATAAGTTCAGATGAACTGTTATTTTCTGCTTGAAAATAATAAATACATTCAGAATGAATTTCTACTTTGGAAATATGACTGTCAATATTTTTTTGCAAGTACTCAACCGTCCAATTATATATTTGTGTTAATTGAAAATCATCATAATATTTACCGTTAATATAATCGACATAAAAATTGTTATTCCTATACTTGATTTTCCATTTCGAATTAACCTTCTCAAAATCAAAAATGTTGGAAGAGTGATTACTTTCATTACGAAAATACGGTGGTACAAAATAAACTGATTTAATTTCATTTCTTTCTAAATTGTATTTTTTAGATAAATATGATTTGGGTATTTGCAATATTGCAGAATATATTAAAGCTAATGCAATTACTATAATTAGTATCGCTAAAATGAATTTTTTACTCTTTTTCAAGTATAATACCCCCTATATTAGTACTATATCATAAAACAAATTAACATAAAAGTACAAAATTGAATATCATTAAAAGAGGTTTGCCCCAAATGTTAGGGCAAACCTCTTCTTAAGTTATGTCTCTATTTTTCGCTGATAATTGCGTCTCTCAAAAATCTCTCGGAATTTTATTTTGGCTTAAACCGCAAATTCGTATGAGAAATTGCGAACATTACATAGAAGAGTATATGATTATGATAGGTACAGCAATTCAATTTGCTATACCTATCCGACTGCAGAAAACATATATTTTCTTCCTAGCACCTATTTCATAGTCACAGAGTATTATTGTGTGAATTATTTATAAAACCAACCCATTTGTTTTTATTTTCATAATATTTCATCAATTCATTAACAATAGTGGAAGTGCCCGCAAACACTGATCCTGTTATAGCAAGTTTAGTATTATTTGCTAAAGCAGAACTTATTGCAAATGGAGTAGCTATAACTGATGTTATGTTTGTCCATCTTTTAATTTTAGGGAATATTTTATTTATATTTTTGCTGATTTTAATTTGCTTTTCTCTAAATTCTCTTTTTATTTCTTCTAATTCTTTTTCATTTTCAATACAATAGTTTGAATCAATTATAGATTGAAATACAGAAATTGCTTGACAAATTTCATCTCTGTTTCTCCATTCTATTATTTTAAGCATTTGGCTTTCTATTTCTTTTAAATAATCACTTCGACAAGATACATAGTTTAAACAATTTTCACATTTTAATTCAGAACAAAAAGCATAATTATGTAATACTAATTCATTTGGAAAAACAGGAGAAAAGATTTCCTCATAAGCCCTTTGTTTTAACGACCTACCAACACCTATTTTGTATTTCAAATACTTATAATCATAATTATTAAATAAACAATTTGAATTTGTTTCCTCTGCCATAATTAAGCTTGTCTGTTGAAAGCTGATAGTGATTATACGGCAGTTTTCTTTTGCCTGTTTTTGTCAATGTGATTTTGTTTTTGAAATCAACATCCGACACCTGCTCACAAAGGATTTTTCCGTTGTCGCAATAAATTGTGCCGTCAAGGAAATAAGGCTTGTTGTCAATGAAGAGAAAACGCTTTGCGTTTCGTATGTTGCTGTGCTATAATCAAAATTAAATAACACAAGGAATACTATAACCCAATGAACAATTTGATAGAATTATTTGGCAATCACATATATAAAACCGCACCGACAAATCCTTTGTCAGCCAGAAAAAAGCTGTGCTTTGCATTTAGCACGGCAGGCCTTATGTGCAAATATTTCCCAACAAAAAAGCTTTTGCCGTCACGCCAATTTATGCAGTGGGCGGCTGCCGATTCTGCAATTACACCGCTGAAAACGGGCAAAAATTCTGCAATCGTAAGCCTGTACTTACCGTGTGAAATTTTGCATTCCATGGGAATCAGCACACTGTTCCCGGAGGCTCTTGCTTGCTATTTGGCTGCCGCAAGGTCGGAGCAGATATTTATCGACACGGCGGAGCAAAATTTTGTTTCGCAAACTATGTGCTCTTATCACAAGGCTTTCATCGGAATGGTGGAAACGGGCGTTTTGCCAAAGCCCGATTTTATCATCAACACAACACTTGCATGTGACGCAAATCACTTGTCGTTCAGGCGAGCAGCGGAACACTACAATGTGCCTCAATATATGATTGATGTGCCATACAATTATTCAAGCGGTGCTGTGGATTATGTTGCAAAGCAAATCAAAGATATGGTGACCTTTATTGAAAAGCAGGGCTATACATTTGATGAGGCAAAGTTGATTGAAACGGTTGAAAAATCAAAGCAGACGCTAAAGAATTTTAATGACATATTGGCACTTCGTGCAAATCGTTCGCTGTCGGACGAAATGACTTCTCAAATGCTGTCGGTTTTTGCAACGCATGTTATGCTCGGCACGGACAACGCATTGAAATACAGTAATGATTTGAAAACCGAACTTTCTGCTGTTCCCGAGGGCAAAAAGGGCGTAAGGCTTCTTTGGGTGCATACTTTGCCTTATTGGCAGGACGCTTTGCGTGATTTGATTAACTTTACCGACCGTTGCGAAATTGTCGCTTGCGATATGGTTATGGATGCTATGTATTGCAATCTTGAAGAAACCGACCCGTACAGATTTATGGTAGACCGACTTGTAAGAAACACCGTCAACGGAAACGGCACGAACAGAATAAACGCAACGCTTGAATTTGCCAAAAAGCTCAATGCGAACGGCATTGTTTGGTACTTCCATTGGGGTTGCAAGCAAACGGCAGGACTTTCAAATATTGCAAAATCTACCTTTGAGTCAAACGGCTTTCCAACGCTCATTCTTGACGGTGACGGCTGTAATTGGAACAATGTCAACGACGGTCAAACCGTGACGAGAACAGAAGCGTTTTTAGAACTGTTGGAGAATAGAAAATGATTGGATATAACTGCAAATACACACCGGTGGAGATTTTGGCTTGCTTTGACGATTATCGTTTAATCAATAACGAAACAGAGCATTTTGACTATTCTTCACAGGCTATGCACTCAAATGTTTGCTCACACATCAAGGCGATTTGCGAGGAAATACATCGGGGCGACTATGACAAGTTCGTTTTTATGAACTGCTGTGACAGCACAAGGCGATTGTTTGATGTGGCAGAAAGCAAGATTAAATACAAAACCATTCTTGACCTGCCGATTGATAACGGTGCTTGTGCCGTAAAACGATTAAAAAATGATTTGCTTTTTCTCATTAAAGACCTTGAAAGCGTAACAGGCAAAGCGTTTGACGCAAAAGAATTTTTGAGTAATTTCAGCGACAAGCCGATTGCGTTTCCAAACAGTAAATTCATTTTGGTGCTTGGTGCAAATGCAAACGGTAGCCTGATGAATGTAATTAGAGAGTCGTTTCAAATGCCGGTAATCAATATGACTTGCTCAAATAATCGCTGTGTTTCAAACGAAAATATGAGCGAAAACGACAGCCTTGACGAGCTGATGGAAAAATACGCAAGAGCGTTGATGGCGCAAACGCCTTGCATGCGAATGAGCGACACGACATCAAGAAAGCAACTGCTAAACAACGAAAATTTGGCAGGTATCGTATACCACACAATCAAGTTTTGCGATTATTATTGCTTTGAATACACAAAACTTGCAGACAGCAAGACGCCGATTTTGAAAATCGAAACGGACTACACCGCACAGCAATTAGGTCAGCTTTCAACAAGGCTGGAGGCTTTTTGCGAAACCTTGAACACGGAGAATAATTCAAAGATAAAAATGAACGAAAACGGAAAATATTACGCAGGAATTGACAGCGGTTCAACCTCAACGGAGCTTGTCATTTTTGACGAAAATAAGAATATTGTCAAGGCTGTTATGGTCAGAACAGGTGCTAACGCTCAGGCAGGCGCACAAAAGGCACTTGATGAGGCTCAAATCAGTCTTGACGAAATAAAAACCATAACCGCAACAGGCTATGGCAGAAAAAATATTGATTTTGCAAACGAGGATGTAACGGAAATCACTTGCCACGCAAGAGGGGCGAGGTTTTTGTATCCCGAAGCACGATACATTATTGATATCGGCGGGCAGGATTCAAAGTTTATCACCCTTGATGAAAACGGAAATGTTGCATCGTTTGTTATGAACGACAAATGTGCAGCAGGCACGGGCAGATTCCTTGAAAATATGGCAAAGGCTCTTGAAATCAGTATGGAGCAAATGGCGAATGACGGTTTAAAATACAGCGAGGATATTTCAATTTCAAATATGTGCACGGTGTTTGCCGAAAGCGAAGTTATTTCGCTGATTTCCGAAAACAAAAAGATAGCCGATATTATTCACGGCTTGAACAAAAGCGTTGCTATAAAGACGAAATCTCTTGCAAGCAAGGCACTCGGTGCAGACGGTGTAATGATGACGGGCGGAGTTGCAAATAACAAGGGCGTTGTGACTGAACTTGAAAAGCAGTTGAACACAAAGATTTTTATATCCGATAAGCCGGAATTTTGCGGTGCAATCGGTGCGGGACTTTTTGCCGTTGACAGCGACAGATAAACCTAATTTCGCAGAGAAGCAAATGAACAAGAACTTTCAGAAAAAACGGCTTACGAACATGTAAAGCAGACGAAAAAGAGAATTTTATTTTTTTGAATGAGAAGTACGCCCGGCACGGACAAACGGTGCTGTTCGGCGACTCAATCACGGAAATATTCAGCAGCTACGAGCTGTTTTATGCCTTTTCGCAAACCTTGAAACAGGCTGTTTACAACCGTGGAATCAGCGGTGACACAAGCGACAGATTGTTGGAAAGGCTCGAATGTAACGCCTTGAACATAAACCCAAAAAATCTTGTGATTTTAATCGGAACGAATGACATCGGCATAGGACTTCCGCCCGAGTACACCTTGAATAATATAAAAGAAATTTTGCAAAGAACGCAGAAGCTCTGCCCGAATACCGCCGCAAAAAGCAGTATTCGGGCATAAAAATAGGCTGAAAGTAAAACTTCCAGCCTTGTGGCAGATTATATCAACATGTCAAAGGTGAACTGAATTATCCGTAAATTGTTTTTTTAAAAAGAAATCACTTGACTTTACTATTAAAATTGTATTTAAAATATTTTTTCACAAAATGTTTCATATACTCATTTTCGTTGCCGGATTTACACAAATAATCAATATCCTCGTCATAAAAGGTCATATAACCAATTTTACATTCGGAAATGTTAATGCAAACAAAATCTATATTTTTAGGAAATTCCTGTGTTTGTGACTGTGGTTTTAACACTTTAAAATTCCAATCACCAATGTTAAAGCTTGTTTGCGGTATAATATATTCATCAGAATCAAGAATAACATCAGTTTGATATTCGAAAGATTCGAGTCGTAAAAGTTGATCATTAAAGCTTTTTTTGTCATATTCGGCAATAAACATACTACCGTATGAATCAGACATTAAAGAATGTATCCTGTTCGACTGAAAATAGAGATTTTTATAATTCCCCAAATCATCTAAAGAAAAATGAATATAATCCGAATTTTCACTTGATATTTTGTAATAGTTTTTAACACCAACAACTGTGTGTGAATTATTAGCTAATATAGCAATCAAAGATATCAATATCAAAACCAACGCCAACACAGAAAGTAATATGATTTTCGATTTTTTCTTCATATTAAACATATCCTTTGTATTTATTTATAGTAGCCGTTGTGCCTTTTAAAACCAATGCTAACATGCTCAATATATCACAAAATTCTAAAAATATCAATATCATAAACACAAGCAAAAATAGGGGAAAATAAATAAAAAAAGAGCTGAATTTTCAGCTCTTTTTTGTGGCAGATTATATCAACCTGTCATGTCACGGTAGTATTTGCTTTGCAAATCTCCACCTTAAAGACTTGACAGAACGATGTTACGGGTTTATTTGCATTATAAACCCATAATAAGAACATCACCCATTTACAAAATCACAGATTTTGAATGGGTCCCGATAACCTTGTTACTCGCTTTGCTCGTAATAACGATTCTTCGAATCCTTATCTTTTTCTTGCAAAATGTGGCAGCGGTTTTATTGACATCCGTCCAAAAATGTGATTTGATATACACAGAGCGCTTTGGTATTGTAAAGACAGCCGGGGCGCACACAAAACAGCTTCAGATTGCAAAATGACATTTTGCGACAATGTTATGCTTTTGACGGCAGGAGGAGATTTTTATGAATAGAAAGAATATAGGTATAGCTTTTGGCGCGCTTTGTGGGCTGGCAGCTTTAACTGCAACGGCAGCGGAAATATTCTATGATATCTCAATCAACACGAAATCGCCTATCCATATGAGCAAACTCAACAACTTGGTTCAAAAAGCCACGAATACTGCCGGCAATGAAGAGGAAGCAAGTGCAAAATACAGCGGTATGACAGGCACGCCGGAAATTAAAGAATGGTATGCTACACACGGAGAGGATGTGTATATTCTGTCTGATTCGCTGCGCCTGCACGGAAAACGGTTCAAAAATACCGGCACAAAATATGTTCTCGTATGCCACGGCTACACAAGCAAGGCCAAGCATATGGCCGGATTTGTTCATAAATTTTACACGCTTGGTTATAATGTTTTGGCAGTAGATGCAAGAGCCCACGGCGACAGCGAGGGAACAAAAATCGGCATGGGCTGGCCGGAGCGTGTGGATATTATAAAGTGGATAAACCGGATCCTTTCATGGGAGCCGAACGCCCGGATCGTTCTGCATGGTGTATCCATGGGGGCGGCAACGGTTTTGATGGCGTCAGGTGAAGATTTACCCGGAAATGTGAAGGCTGTTATTGCAGATTGCGGCTACACGTCGGAATGGGATGAGTTCCAACGGGAGGCGGATGCCCTGCATATTCCGTGGTTCCCCGTGCTCAACGCCACATCGGTATTGTCAAAGATTCGTGACGGGTATGATTTTAAGCAGGCCAGCGCCCTTGCGCAGGTGAAAAAGAGCCGCATACCAACGCTGTTTATTCACGGCTCGTCGGATGAGCTTGTGCCATACAGTATGCTGGGCGAATTGTATGCGGCTGCAGCCTGCGAAAAAGAGGAACTTACCGTAGAAGGCGCAGGCCATGCGCTCTCGTCTTCTGTTGCGCCCACGCTGTATTGGCGTACAGTCGAGGATTTTATCGCAAAGTATTTAGATAGGTAAGCTGAATTTATTTGCCATTTATGCGGAAATGTGTAAATATAAACGCCTGGGAGAAGCGGTTCGTTATGGAGGATGCGCCGGCGTTTGGCGCTAGGATCGTCGCCGATTTGACAGGTAAATAGGACTCCACGCAGCGGCGCACCAAACGGTGCGTCGCTTTTGCATCCTGTGTGCTAATGCTGTGTTGCAAAAGACGGTCGGGTGTGGTACACTTGTATTAGAGTTCTATGCATTTTTGCAAAAAGGGGAGGGTGCCTGTGTACGAGAACAAGCACAGACCAATCACTGATGATGAACGCCGAATGATACTTGAAACCATACCAAAACACTATGCCGGAACAATGGTGCTTACGATGTTATGCTGCGGACTTCGACCGATAGAAATCCGAAGAATGAAGTGGGATTGGATAGATTTTGAAAACGCAATTCTAACAGTCGGCAAATCCAAAACGAAAGCAGGAACAGGACGAAAGATACCAATTCCGCCTGTACTTTTAGATGCATTAAAGGAACATAAAGCAAAACAACTCAACAATGAATATGTATTCGTAAAGTACGAAAAGCACACACGCATGGATGACAACAGGAAGAAGTGCTACCAATGTTTTTTATTCGTAATTAAATATGATTTAACTATTTTACAGCAAAGGAGTAATACCAGTGAAAAAAAGAATTCTGTTTATCTTATTTTTAGTGAGCGTAATATGTTTATCTGGTTGTAATTCAAACACTTCCCTAATAGAGGGAAATTCTGATCCTGAACCAATAAAATCTGAAGATCAAGAAATTCAAAATTTTTTGGATGTGGAGGTGGACTCATCCTATGATAATATAATAGTAAAAATGGAAAAGGATTCATATTCTGTAGATTCAGAGCAGATTATTTGTACAGTTCAAGATAATAATGTTGGCAAAGCATTTTATTTTTATGAAATTCCTTTTATAGAAAAAAAATTGATGATAATTGGGTTAGACTTTATTATAATTCAAACCGCCTTGACATAGCCCAATGGATGCTATGTGCTGAGGAGGGAAACACTACTGAACCGAATTCTTCCCGATATACTGTTAGGCTCGCTGATATTAAACCAAAAGTAACACCAGGTGAATATAGATTAGTGGTATTTACAGCAAAAAAAACACTATATGCACCATTTACATTAGTAAAATAAAGGAGATACCCTGCTCATACATTTTTATGATTTCTTTTTCGTAATCACTTATATGTCTATATTTTCGTGGCATAAAAATTCCCCCTATGGTAGTTTATTACATTCTACCATAGGGGGTCTGTTTTTTCTATTGTCCATTTTTTACGGACTTGTTCAAATCGAATTCCATCATTTTTGTATGTCTTATCACTTTTAGGCTTGTATGAGAATTTTAAGAAATGTTTTTTAAAATCTTTGATTTCTTAACAGTGTTTACGGTTGCCTGAATTATCGGACCGGAGAGCAAAACGGTGGCAATTGTGCAAATTCCGAATTTACCGCCGAGCAAAACGCCGATAATTACCATTATAATATCAAGAACCATTCGTACGATTTTGATTTTCCACCCGTTTTTTTCGGCAAGCGAAAATGTGACTGCTTCATATGAGCCCCTGCCGAAATCAGCGGCGGAGTAAATCCCCGTTCCAAACGAAAATATAGCAATGCCAAGCAGCATTATAACAAAATTAACCGCTTTAATATCTGTATAATGCTGAATTTTTGTGAATACATCTACGAAAAAACTGTAAATGATTTGGTAAAGAATTGTGCCGATATTGATTTGCTTTCTGTCATAGAAAAAGGCAAAAATTATCATTGCCACAGCCACAACAAGCGACGATGTGCCGATTGACATACCTGTCACATTTGTCAGCCCTTGCCACAATATCGCAAGTGTTGCGCCGCCGAAACCTGCGCCTATTGCAAGCGTAATTCCGTATGCGGATATTATTGATCCGATAACGATCATCAGCGTTTTTGTTGCATATTTTTTAAATTTCATATTATCACCTATAAAAAAATAAGACTGTAAACTCTGCTGTTGTGTTCAGAAACAGCAAAATTTATAGTCTTCATCAGCCGAGACAGCCTTATTTTTTGATTATACACCCGAGTTTTTATAAAGTCAACGGTTATAAATATGATTTTCTGTATTTGCTCGGAGTTTTGCTCGTTTCAATTCGTGTTACGATTTTGATTTGAGCGATGTCTCTCAAAAGTCTCAGTCATAAA
>ERZ772889.583-NODE-583-length-38773-cov-7.803296_pt1 | contig 38773 bp, 54 predicted proteins | sample MGYA00512127_ERZ772889 | MGnify/ENA primary metagenome ERZ772889 (study PRJEB29015, sample SAMEA2737689) | human gut metagenome | biome: human gut; feature: human-associated habitat; material: faeces | place: China | collected 2012 ...
GTGGCCGCGCTGGAGGACGTGTCCCCGACGGGGGCGCTGCGCCGGGCGGCGGTGCTGGGCGCGACCACCGAAACGGGCGAAGGGGACAAAGGCCCCGATAACCCGTATACGATTGCCGGGGCGGCGCCCACCGCACTGACGGTGTGCGGGCGGAACCTGGCAGCTAACCCGCGGTTTGATGCGGCCGATCAGTTTTCGCCATGCGTATATGCAGACTGCGAATTGCAGCCTAACACTAAGTACACCATCAGTTTGTATGTACCGGCAGGTGAAGCCTATTACACGAACGAAAATTTGTTCGTGAAGGTTGTTTATCTGCCTGTATCAAACGGCGGCATATATAGCGCGGTAGTCACCACAAAGCCTACAATATCGAATACCGATCCAAGGCAATACGCCGCAGGCAAAGGCTGGATTTTGCTTAAAGTACAATCTGGCACGACCGCTTCCGGCAACGCGCGGGATTTGCAAATCGAATTTGGCGACACCGCCACCCCTTATGAGCCGTATACCGGCCAAACCATCGATTTGCCCGCACTGGAGCCCTTATACGGCGACGGAACCGTGAACGACGAATACGACGCGGCCACCGGCGTGGAAAACCGGCGGTGGAAGCGGGTGGTGTTCGACGGGACGGAGGCGTGGGCCGTGTCCGCGACAGGAACGGCAGGTAAATATCGGGTCAGTCTGTCCATAGAGGATATTTTGCCGACAGCCACCTTCAGCCAAGCGTCTTCCTGCCGCTGCAGCCATTACGCGACCATATCGGCAGATAATACCTACCATTTACAAGTAGGGATTTCCGCCAACTACGGAACGTCCCATGGTATCTTTATCTATGACGATGCCTATGACGTGCAGGACGTGACCGGGTGGAAATCCTACCTGGCCGCCCAAGCCGCTGCCGGAACCCCGGTGACGGTGGTGTATCAGCTGGCCGAGCCCGTCGTCACCCGGCACGACCCCGCCCGCATCCTGCCGCCCGCCCCGGTGTGCCGCGTCTTTGCCGACGCGGGGACGGTGGAGGCTGGCTATAACCGGGATGTGAATATGGCATTTGAGCAACAGCGGGCGGAATACCTTGCGCGGATAGAAGCCCTTGATGCGCGGATTGCGAAACTGGAAACTGGGCAACCTGCTGAACCTATGACATAAAAGGAGGGAACAACCATGGGCATACCAATCCTAAGCGTCCGGGATGACCAGGGCAATATAATCCCCATCCCGGCCATACAGGGGCGCGACGGGGTAGATGGTAAGGATGGCAAGGACGGCGCGGCCGGGCCGAACCTGATTAACCAGACCACGCTTACGCCGCTGGCAGGCATACTGATGGGAGCGGGCGGCAGTGTAAAAACTGCGGTATCTGGGACTGATTACGCCACACCGGCGGAGGTAGCCGCCAAGCTGGATGCAGACAACTACACCCGCACCATCAACACGGCCACCACAACCGGTGCGGCGGCGAATTTTGTTTTGACCCTGGATCCGGCCCCCGATGCGCTGGTGCAAGGCATGATGCTGCTGGTCAATTTCCACGTGGGCAGCGACGCCACCATGACCCCGCCGGTGCTAAGCGTCAACGGCTTAGGCGGCAAGTATTTGATGCCGGTGGGGGTAAACAGCGCCCGCCCGTTTGCTGCTGGGGTGCACATTGTGTTTTACGACGGGACAAACTGGAGGATGTTAGATAACGCCTTTTTGCCCATTATCGGAGGCACTGTATACGGCAGCATTATACCTAAATCTGCGCTGGAGTATAGCCTGGGGTCGTCCGAAATACCGTGGCAGTATATGTATGCAAGCTATGGACGTTTTGGAAATTCGGTGACGGTGGGCGGAAATGATGTGTGGCATAAGGGGAATTTAAAAATTGCTTACGGACAGATAACGATCGCGCCGGTAACTGCCGGGACACCGGTATCTGTAGATGTAGATTATTCGTCCGCCGGATTTACTTCGGTCCCTATGGTTTTTGCAACGCCGTTGACGTCGTCCCCCCAAACCACATCGGTAGGCGTAGGAAATATGACCACTACAGGTTGCAAGGCCTGCGGTGTGCGTACTGGTAGTACAAACCAATATAGCGTCGCGTGGCTGGCTATCGGAACGTAAAAAGGAGGAAACATCATGATTAAAACATACTCTTACGCCAAAGACGGAGCAACAAAACTCACGCCCCATTTCCGGGTGCGGGAATTCCGGGACAAATCAGGTGGGGACAGTTTTCCGCTGGACGACTACCTGCCGGCCTTGCTGGAACGGCTGTACACCCGTCTGGTGCAGGACGGCCACAAGGTCAAGGCCATCAATATCGTCAGCAGCTACCGCACCCCGGCCAGCGACAAAGAGGCCGGCGGCAACGGTCGTGGGCCGCACACAAAGGGCACGGCGGCAGATTTCAACGTGCAGCTGGAGGGCGAAGTTCCCGGTGCACTGAAACGGCCTGACGGGTGGTTCCTGGACGGGAAGTATATCTGCACGGCCTTGCAGGATTTGGGGTGCATGGGAATCGGGTTCATGGGCGGCCGCGCCGTCCACGCTGATACCCGAACTGTGTCCACGAAATGGTGGGGCGACGAATGCACCGGCAAAAACGTGGCTGACTGGTATGCCTATTTCGGCGTCCAGAAACCCGGCGCCGAAACAGCCCCGGATATTATCTATCAGGTGTACGCCAAGGGTAAAAAGTGGCTGGCGGAAATCACCAACTACGGCGATGGAAGTAACGGCTATGCCGGTTGGCCCAAGCGTGCCGTCCAGGGCGTCCGCGCCAAGGTATCACGTGGGCACATCGAAATCCGGGTACATATCGGCGGAAAGAATGGCCGCTGGTTGCCGTGGGTGCGTGACGGAAAGGACTACGCCGGACTGTACGGCAAGGACGCCGACGGGATCCAGATGCACCTTGTCGACGCCCCCGGCTACGTGGTTGAATACCGGGTGGCCGCAAAAGGCAAGGATTACTATCCCTGGGTGCGGGACTATGGCGATGGCAGCGATGGATACGCCGGTTGCTACGGCAAGGCGTTTGACCGGCTGCAATGCCGGATTGTGCAGGTGTGACCATGGAATGGCAAGTATTCGGGGTGATTGCGGCGCTCCTGGCGTTTTTGGCCGGAATTATCGCGCCCGTACTTAAGCTAAACTCATCAATAACCAAACTGACCGTGACCATGGAGCGGCTTGTGCAAGATATGCGGGAGCAGAAAAGCAGCAGCCACGACGCACACAAAAGGCTGTGGGAACACAACGATGAGCAGGACGCGAAACTGCTTAATCACGAAACCAGAATCAACAATTTGGAAAGGAAATGATACCATGAAAATCAACTGGAAAGTACGCATCAAAAACCCCGTTTTCTGGGCCAATTTGGCCGCCGCAATCATCCTGCCCATCCTTACCTACCTGGGGCTTAATTGGTCGGATATGACCACCTGGGCAGGCTTGGGAGGCGTTCTGCTGGAGGCCATCAAGAACCCGGTGATTCTGGTGGCTGTCGTGGTGTCGGCGTGGAACCTTATCAATGACCCAACTACCAGGGGGCTGGGAGACAGCGAGCGGGCGCTTGGATACATAGAACCTAATAAGTAACACACAAAAAGCCGGGCGGGGATTACTCCTCGTCCGGCTTTTCTGCGTTTTTATAAGAATGTTTGTATCTGAATGATATCGGATGGGTGTAATCGGCCTAATCGCCTGTTCAAATCCTTCTTTTCTAAATGTAGCTTTTGCGATATCCTTACAGTGGATTCTTTATGAAGCCCAGCTTCACTCCAGAATTTTATACTGTATTCCCCGCGAAATTTTTCTCTCGGCTTATGGCTAGTTACCTTTAAAGCCAAGATGAATGCTACGTTCTCCTCGACTATAACTACCGGTCTTTGCTTAACTTCATCAGAATCTTCAAATTTCACATCCGCTAACCATATCTCCCACTTGTTACAGGCTCCAGCCATCATCTAACTCCTTAGGGAGAACTAAAAAACCGTCCTTATCTCGTTTCCCATATATCGATTCAGAATTTTCAAGCACGGTTTTTTTACAAGGATCGAGCGAGTGAAACTTAAAGTATTTTTCCATTTCGTCAAGCGGTATTTCTTTTTCGGTATCACTGTCAAAAACCCTTCTCCACGGGCCGTCTTGTGCGTGTGAAATATTGACCAGCGTTGGAGAAGTATATTTCCCGAATTCTCTAGCAACATCGATTAACAAATCAAATTCTTCGGGCGAAAAAACTGAAGGATCGTATTTTTTGAAAACCTTGTCTATTGGGTTCTTTTTGTAACTTTTAAAATTGTGATATACACTAGGCACAACCGGGCCGTATTGCCACGCTTCAATTTTGTCTGAAAATAAAGGTTTCCCGCGCCTCGCTAAACTGCAACCCTGGGCAAAATAAAGGAGTTTGTTAAGGCGCAAATTCGTCATTGGATCTTCATCGTTGTGAATCGAGAGGTCAATGAAAAAATTAGCAAAATCAAATATATTCGCCATAACGTCTCCCCCTTTCACCTGAACGCGCTTCCTTTTTGCACCCAAAGTATAACATAAGTGCTTGTTAAATAAAAGAGGCTTTTTGCAAAATTTTTCCTTATTTTTTTGATTTACTACTGTTTCTATCGTAATAATAATGCGTTTTCTCATAAAATCCCCTCCTCGTAATCACACGCAGCGATATCTTTTACGGCATAGTTAATATTATGCACACCACGTCGCCCCGTAACACCGATGCTGAGGTAACAATCTCTATATTTATAGTATAGGATAAAGAGCGTACCATAAACAGGACTTTATTATATCATACCAAATTAGTATACATTTGTCAAAATACAAAGCGGGGCGCTTCCGGTATTATTCCGGCGGCACCCCGCTTTTCCTTTTGCCTACAGATCTGTAATCAATCCGCCCCAAATCTCTCCAACATTTACCAGTACAAACAAGCCCCCTCACACCTTATAATTGGTGTAAGGGGGTGCTTTTGTGAAAGCTAAAGTACAGCGCTTGCGCGGCGAGGTGATAGCGACAACGAACAATGGATTTCCACGGACAGACCCGCGATACGAAGAAACAAAACTATGCTTTTTACCTAATGGAAAGTTTTATCTGCGGCTGTTATCCGGCCCGAGTAGTTTTACGGGAGACGGTAAAACGTGGAAGACAGAGCGGCGGATGATAACGCCGGAAGAGGCGAAGTTCTGGATAGAGAACACTTGTGACGTTACTACGCGGTTACTACACAACATCTAAAAAATGGCTTAAATACTAGGCTTTCGTCTGATTTGTAATCAGCAGGTCGGGGGTTCGAATCCGTCCACCAGCTCCATGAGGAAAACGCCTGTAAACCCTGTATTCATGCGGGTTTGCAGGCGTTTTGCTTTCTATATATTTTTTGTTGTCTGGCAAGGTTTGAGATGGACGTTACTACGGGGTTACTACGGGTTTTTGCCTCTATCCAATCTTGTTTATAGCCTCTGATAAGGTCTTCGCAGATTGCCTTATGTAGTGGTCTACATCTACAGAAAAATCGGCGTGGCCCATTAAAGCAATCATATCTTCCTCTCGCACACCTGAAGCGGACATCATTGTAGAGAATGTGCGCCGCGTTGCGTGTGGATTTAATGGACGAACACCAATTGAATTTAACGCTGGAATATAGCATTTTTCGCGGAAATATTTTGGAGGCATCGGTGTACCGTCATCGCGGCAAAAAAGCGTTTTCCCGTCTTTTTTGACTTGGGCGCTGACGATATCAGCGATGCGCGGGTGTATTGGAACGGTTCTGTTTTTTCCTGCTTCTGTTTTCATACCGCCAATGAGGACCTTGATCCCATCTACTTCGCGGACGCTGGCTGGTGTTAGGCCGAGAAATTCGGATATACGGAATCCGGTATAAATCATCACCAAAATCCAGTCGGCATATGGAATTGTTCCCACAGCCTTGCGGATTTTCTCCAACTCCAAATCGTTGAAACAATCCTTAGCCGATTTGATGTTCTTAGGTAGGATTAGAAACTGTGCGTAGTTTTTGCTTACAATATCATTTTGCATGGCATAGTTATATAATAGGCCAAGCAATATTTTTATTTTCGATAAGCCGGAGTATGTCATAGCGGGAACGGTTATATCCCGGTTATAGCGCCTTACAGTTCGTTCTTTTTGAAGCCCATCAATGATAGATTGCATTTCGGCGGTGCGGATTTCACGCATCTTTTTATCATACAGGGGAGACAAATGCTTCCAGGATGAATCATAACCCGCGCACAGCTTACTGGATTTACCGGAATACCATATAGGCATCCATTCCTCACGCAGTTCCGCAAGCGTAATATTGTACTTGGTGGTGGGGTTACGTCTATATTCGTCCAGCGCGTCTTTGGCTTCTTGCGCGGTGGCATAGTGACCGATTATCATCTGCTTGGCGTTGACTTTCCCGGCATCATCATCACGGATTAATTCCGCCGGTGCGACCGCCACCCAGGGGCGCCGCTTTAAGTCTTTGCGTTTGTACACGGAGCCTGTGCCATTCTCGCGCTTTATGGATTTCCTTGCCATTCTATACCATCCCCCTTAAAATTGGGCATAAAAATGCCCGGGACTTGATTTTTCCCGGGCCAGATGGTACAATGTGGAAGGTTATTTGCCACACTGTATGGCCATCTGGCCAGCGGTGCCCGCCTCGTTCCGATTGCCGTCGGAGCGGGGCGGTTTTTTATGCTAAAAGGTTTCCAGCTAAAATCGAAGAAGCAACTATCGCTATTACTATAAACAAAACTCGACGTACCCAAACAGGCTTTTTACAAAGCAAGTCTCCAGATAATAGGCCGCAAATAAGCGGGATGAACATTATAAAAATTGCACCAGCCAGTAACAATAAATATTCTAAGAAAAATACGATGTACGAATGATTCTGTGCGAGCATTGACGTGCCGTTAAACTGAGCATAAAAAAGAGTGACAATAGATAAAATCAAGTTTGTTGTCCATAGGGCTATCCCAGATTTATCCTTTTCTTCTTTTTGCCTGTTTCTAGCAATGATAGTGTCTCTTTTTAACTCGCAAATTTGATTAACTAGGGTATAAACTAAATCATTATTGATTTCAACTTTTTCAATTGAACTTATCAGCTCGGTACGCAAATTACATATGTCTTGATATTCCATCGTTGGCTCTTGAACTCTTTTAGTAATCCAATTATTTATGTGCTCTTTGCCCATTTTTACCCCTCCACATAGGAATTGACAAATTATGACAATTCCGTATAATATAGTTGTGGAGAAAATTCACGCCCTGTGGATTCTATTCACGCCTGCCGCTCAGGAGTACCAGTCCTGGGCGGTCTTTTATACTTGTTTATCTAATTCTTGTAATGCGTTATCAATAATGGCTGCAACAAAATGATTAAAATAAATGCAGGGTGCAGTTTCCGCTTGTTTGCCAGTTAAAACGAAATAAACACATGCATATACCAGCCCTGGATTCAGTTCTCCCCATTCAAAATCAAACCCACACGCGCTGGGGTCATGAAGAATTTGTATTTTTCTGATATGCGATGAAGCTCCTACGTTTTCAATTGAGTTCATCATGTAGTCCAAAACCGATTGAGTGTATTTTCTTTTAGCGGTAATAAAGGTATCCTCTGTTAGACAATCGGAATTGACTAATGCCAATAAATCAGTTTTAAAAATTTCAAGATGAGAATAAAATGCAAACTCTAGCGTTTTCTTCATTTTTCTGTTGAGCAAAAACCCCACATCAAACACTTCCTTTATATAACAATCCAGACATTCTTATATGCATTTCATATGAGCCCCTCACACCTATAAATATAATCCGCCCGGCGGATAAAATCTTCGGTGACGCCGAACCGCTCGGCCAGTTGCCAGACTTCGGTGTAGCCTTCAGATATGGCCATCTTCATTTCCGCTGGGTCTAGAATCCTGTGTGATGCAAACTTGTCCGCTTTGTATTCGTGCTTTTCTATCAAGTCAAGCGGGCTACATACAGCATGGGTTGCCCCGGTGGCACAGTGGCCGTATTCATGGGCCAGGACGCTGAGTTCTTCGGCTACGGTTTCGATATGATTGGTATCAATAAAAATACCGCACCCGAGTTGATTCCTAATTGTTACAGCTTTAGTTGATTTTTGGGAACACTCAAAGACAAGAATGCCATCTCTCTGCAATTCGTTATACAGAGAGATGAGAGCGTCAATATTCATGGGCAGCAGCCTATTTCCCTTCCTGCTGCCGTTTCTTTAACATACGCGCCATTTCCAGCAGCATATTTTTATCTTCGTCCGTGAGTTCCTTGGCCTCGCCATACATGGCATAGGTGAAATCGTCAAAGGTAACGTCCGCTTCGGCGGGCGTTTTTTCTTTAGGTTCGTTGCCAAGGAGATAGTCTACGGATACGCCGAAGTAGTCAGCGATTTTTTGAAGCTTGTCTACTTTTGGCGCACTTCTGCCTTTTTTCCAGTCTGTCATCGATCCTGTAGAAATGCCGGTTGCCTTTGCCACTTTATAAGCGGTCACACCGCGCTCCATTAAAAGCTTTTCGAATATTTCATACATAATATTGCACCTACCTTTGTGTGTTTATCCAATTATGCTATAGCTCGGATAATAGAGCTAAAAATTGATTGACACACTCGAAAAACCGTGCTATATTATGAATGTACCTCGTAAAACATAGCTAGCACTGGTTTGTGAATTGTGAACCTCGTAAATTCATAATATCACAAAACCGAAGTAAACACAACTAACAAGGTGCACAAAGAGAGGAGGTGTAGTATGTCCGAAATGTACACGTGCGAGCAGGTGGCGCAGCGGTATGGCGTCAAAGTTCTAACTGTCTGGGACTGGATCCGCAAGAAAAAGTTGACCGCCATCAAGTTGGGACGGGACTACCGAATCCGGCAAGAGGATATTGAATCCTTTGAACAATCCAGACTGACGGTACACGGGTAATTCTTTTTCCCAAAATTATCACTCCTTGTCGAGATGATAATCAAAGGCTATCAAAGGAGGTGTCCGATAAAGAGGACTTATCCCATGATGTGGGAAATGCACACAAATTGGAAAAGCTCGTGATAGGGCGGAGGAGGTGAAAAGAGTGAGGGTGAATATATCAGTTGATGCCGAGAATTACGGGAAAAATTTTGAAACCGTTGGTTCTGCCGATGAAATAGCAAAGGTCATCAAGGCGTGCCTGGACGAAAACGTTACGGAAATCCGGATAAAGAAACAGCACACGAACGAATCCATGTGCTGCTCGCAGGAATTATAGATGCTCTTTTAGATATGCGCCTGTCTTATCGTTTAACCCTGTCCATGCCGCGCTGCCTGTCAGTTCTGCTACAAACAGTGAATCGTTGCTGTCGATTTCTGTTTTCAAGTGGTCTCGTACGCTGACGCAACTATCCGGAGTGGAAATATACCATACGGATTCCTGGATATGCGCCCATGCTGTATAGGACTTTATTTTTTCGTACAGACCGTTGTAGTTTTTTCCAGGAGCACGCAAATCATAGGTAACGATTTTTGAATTAGCCATAAATTTCACCCCCTTTCTTCGACAATTTTACCACGCGACAGAATAAAAGGCAATAAATGGAGGTTAAAACATGAATCTAGAGAACATCCGTGAATTGCGCACGGTTCACGGTGAGGCTGAAATCAACGAACTGCTTTCCAGCGGAAAATGGCGGGTTCTTAACCTGGTGTACGAAGATGAAGGCATCGTTGCTACGCTGGCCAAGGTCAGAGCATAAAAAGCCGCCCGCGGGAGAGCGGGCGGCCGAAGGGAGGCTAATGTAAATGACCGGGTACGAATCATATCTGTCTAGTTGCCCGCCTAAGCCACAGTACAGGCGAGAAGTGTATTACGCGCATAAAGATGCGCCGCTTATCCGGTGGCTGTGTGACCAAGGGGTAGACATCAGCACAGAACGGCAAGCGACTAAAATACTGTGCGGATCAGATACCTGGGCACGATCGTATACGACATCTGACGGAGGCGTCGCCGAAGTCCGGGCGGAACCGTATAGCTACGGGGAGTATGTGGTCGTGTTTGTTGCCCCGGATGACGTACCGGCATACCGCCAATACAATCCGCCGTTGCCGTTTTGGGCGTGGATTGCTGGATAAACCAGCAGAAAGGCGCATATAAAATCCGCCCGCAGCGTGGATTGTAATAGGAGGTGAATCAAATTGACCGAAGATGAATTATTGTCTCTGCCAAAGGTCCGCCCCGACGAAGCGTCCGCGTTCCTTGGCGGCGATCCGACAGCGCAATACATAAGGCTCTGGTGCCAGGACGGCGATTGCCCGTTCGGTGCGGCCAAACAGCAAAGCAAAAACCGATGGACATATACAATCAACCGGCGGCTGCTTATTAAATACCGGCGCGGAGAAATACCGCTGAGCGTTCCGCTGGTGTTGATGCGAATATTAGACGCTTTGAAGGAGGCTACATAATGCAAATTCTACGCGGCATCCTGCTGACTGTGGGCATTGGCCTAGTTTGCTTGGCCGCCTGCGCCACCGAGTGGGAGCCGGTGCCGATTCTTCTGATGGGCGGGACTGGTTTAGCGTTGTGCGGGGTAGCCGGGGGCATAAAGAAAGCCGCCGGACGTGCTGGAACACGTCAAGGCGGCAGAGAGGAGGAACAAAGTGATACGATTTAAGGAAGCGAGAAGAGCCGCGAATCTTGAACAGCCGGCAGTTGCTCAGGAGCTAAGCAAACGGACCGGGATAAAAATTGATGCGCCGCAACTATCCAGAATGGAAAGCGGCAAATGCTTACCCACCCCGCCGACGGCGGCCGCCATGTGTGAGCTTTACGGCGTGGAACTGCTGGAGATGGTTGATATCGAGGATATCACATTTGAGTTTGTACGGCCTTCCAAGGCGAAGAAGCCGGAAGGGATAAAAGATACCTGTAAGGTAGCTGCGTCCATCAAAATAGAGCTTGCAAGCGGCCTTCTAGGCAAGCTGAGGTTTCTTGGGTATTCCGGAATCACAGACGGTATGACAGACTGGATTAAAACCATCAATCGACGCTATGAAAAGAAAGTCGCCGCCAGTGGCGCAAACACTGACGGCGACAACGCAGAAAAATAATACAACACCCTGATTATACAGGGGAAAAGGAGATTTGTCAAATGAAACGGAAACGCTCCGAGATTTTGAATAAGCTGGCGGACGTAATCATGGAATTGGATGATGTCCGGGAGCAGCTTAGGCAGGCCAGAGAAACCAGCAGCTACTGGTTTGAGCGTTGCAAAGAACTGGAGGCTAGCGAAAATGTGCAAGGAGTGCCATTCGTGGCCGCACCTGCCGGGGTGCCCGGAGGGGCCGGAAGCAAAACCTGACTATATATGCGGCTGGTGCGGGGAACCAATATTCGAGGATGAATATTATGATTTTTGCGGCGTTATGGTGTGTCCGGATTGTATCGAAAAACGCCGCCGTCTTTTGTAAGGAGAGGCAATATGGATAACTATTTCAGTGAGCTGAACAGCATAGATGTTTCAGGAAAAACCGAGAGCAAAAACGGCCTTACATATTTGTCATGGGCTTGGGCCTGGGGGGAATTGAAAAAAAGGCACCCAGATGCGCTATATACCATCTACGAGGATGGAAATGGCCGGTTTTATCACACTGACGGTAAAACCTGCTGGGTAAAAACCGGCGTTACGGTGAATGGGCTGGAGCATATCGAATATCTGCCGGTGATGAACAACCGCAACCAATCCATACCTGTTAACGACGTAACGAGCACAGAGGTCAATAAGGCTATTCAGCGTTCGCTTACTAAAGCCATTGCCCGGCACGGGTTGGGCCTGTATATTTACGCCGGGGAAGATTTGCCGGACAGCGCAGAGCCAGCCCCGTGCGCAGACTGCGGAAGTGCAATTGTTGGGATTCGTAAGAAAAACGGAGAATTGTGGACACCCCGTGAAATCGAAGCATATTCAGAGCGGCGGTATGGGAGAATGCTGTGCACGTCATGCATAAAAGCGGCCGAAAAAGCTTTGAAGGAGGCGACGGCCAGTGAAATCAATTCTGCAAAAGAATAAAGAGTGCTATGTGTCCGGTGCTACAGCCGGATTACACAAGCATCACATTTTCTTTGGTAACGGCCTCCGTTCTGTATCCGACAGAAACGGGTTTTGGGTATGGCTTCGCGCTGACCTGCATAACGGGAGCGATAGAGGCGTGCACTTCGACAGAGCTTTTGATTTACAACTAAAGCGCGAATGTCAGGAAAAGTACGAGGAAACCCATACACGGGAAGATTTTATGCGCCTTATAGGGAGGAATTATCTATGAGCGGGCAAGACCTTATGAGTGAGCTTTCGGCCAAAGTATCGCTTGTGGATAGCGCTTTAAGGCAACTTGGAGCAAGAGGGAGAGAACGCGCCAAGGCTGAACATGACTACCGAGTGGCGTTGTCTAAAAAAATCCTAATCGAGAGGGATAAAGGAACACCCGTGACCGTTATTTCCGACCTATGTCGAGGATCCGCCGAAATAGCGGATCTTCGCTTCAAGCGCGATTGCGCCGAGGTAAATTACAAATCCGCCTTGGAAGCAATTAACATTTACAAACTGCAAATCCGATTACTAGAGAACCAAATAGAACGAGAGTGGCGCTCGTGAGTTGCCCGATTTGCAAGAAAATAGGCGAAACACCGTCGGGCCATAGCGTTGTTCACTGCAAGGCGTTTGACCATCAGGCGGTATGCATGCGCCATTGTATGGCCTGCAAGTACCACAGAGAACAATGCTCCACCGACTGGTGCAGCTACAGGAGGAAAAATGAGAAAGAGGCTATCCGAAGAGGTAACCCGTGAGGAAATGCTGCGCCTGCGAGAACAGGGGTACAGCAACACGGAAATTGCCGAACAGCTGGAATGCTGTTACCCCACGGTCATCAAATACATAGGGAAAAGCGGCATTCGTCGGGCAAATCGAAAGGATGAAAACCCGGCAGAAATCAAAAAGCCAGAGGCGGTGAACATCGAACGGCTTAAACTGGTTTGCAAGACGTTCTCAGGCGCAAGCGCTTCGTTTGAACTGTCCAGGGGGGGCGTAACCGTAGTCTTCGAAGACGGACGCATAAGCATGAATCCCGAGAGATTCCGCGAGTTTGCCAAGGATGTTCTCGCCGTGTCGCAGATTGCGAGGGGTGACGATGGTATACAGCTTTGACAGCCGGATTGCGGAACTTTACGGCGTTGATGAGGCGGTGTTCATCCACAACCTGTATTTTTGGATATCAAAAAACATTGCTAACGGGCACCAATATCGGGACGGAAAGTTTTGGACGTACAACACTATGGATGCCTACGCTAAAATGTATAAGTTTTGGACTAAGAAACAGGTTCGAAGGATAATCGAAAATCTATCTGGTGGCGGCGCGATATACATCGGAAATTACAATACAAAGCCGTTCGACAGAACCCAATGGTATGCGCTTTCGGAGGATATTATACGGTATTATCAAACCGGAGAATGGCCGCATGATCCTTGTGAGCTAAATGGTAGCGACGATGAACCAAATGGGCACATGGAAGTGACCAAACGGGCACATGGAAGTGACCAAACGGGCACACCTATACCAGATAGTAAACCAGATAGTAAACCAGATATAAATAACAACAATAGTATGGGGCGTTTCCGAAAACCGACGGTAGAAGAAGTGTGTGCCTATTGCCGGGAAAGGGGGAACGGAATTGACCCGGCATACTTCGTCGACTATTACGATAGCAAAGGCTGGATGATCGGAAAGTCTAAAATGAAAGACTGGAAGGCCACGGTTAGAAATTGGGAGCGGAGGGAGAGAAATTCGCAAAATGGAACTAGGGATAAAGCTTCCGGAGTGGCTGCCCCCGGTTACGGAGATGTCGTCTGAGGAATACGAAAAAGCTAGATGCGCTGCCATGAACGCGGAGGCTGGCGGATTGCCCGGAGAACACTGTGATGTGTGTAATGACAAGGGTCTTGTTTATTACCTAAAGGGTAGTGAAATCGTGTGTAGACCATGTGAGTGCATGGTTGCCAGAGAAAACCTTGAACGGGTTCACAGGAGTGGATTGGCCGGTACGTTGGACGCTTACACGTTTGATTCCTTTATAGTCAATGAACCATGGCAAGGGAAAGCCAAGGAAAAAGTTCTGGACTATGCGAAAAATCCATCCGGATGGCTCTTGGTGTGCGGACAGGTCGGCTCAGGCAAAACGCACCTTTGCACGGCCGCTGTCGGGGAACTGATGAAAACCGGCATGTCCGCCAGATATATGTTGTGGCGTGATGAGGTTGTAAAGTTGAAATCGTGCGTGAACGATGAAAGGGAATACGATCGCTTAATCCGCCCGCTGAAAGAGGTAGATATCCTATACGTAGACGATTTATTCAAAACAGCGTCAGGAGCAACGCCGACGCAGGGCGATGTCAATGTGGCTTTTGAGCTGATAAATTATCGGTATTGCCGCAATGATTCCATAACCATTTTTTCGTGCGAAATGACCGTGGACGAAATCTTGCGTGTGGATGAAGCGGTTGGAAGCAGAATTTTCCACAGGGCAAAAGACCACAACGTTTTTATCAGCAGGGACGAATCCAGAAACTACAGATTGAAAGGTTGAACGCCATGAACATTATATGCTTACTCGGACGGCTTACCACTGACCCGGAACTGCGCCGTACCCAGACGGATACAGCCGTGACCAGCTTCAGCGTCGCTGTCGACCGGGCATTCCAGCCCAAGGGTTCGGAGCAGCGTCAGGCGGATTTCATCAACTGCGTCGCCTGGCGGCAGACTGCCGAGTTCATCTGCCGGTATTTCCACAAGGGACAGCGCATCGCGCTGCAGGGCTCGCTGCAGTCCAGGAACTACACCGATAAGGATGGCAACAAACGCACGGCCTTTGAGGTGGTTATCGACAACGCTTTCTTTGCTGAATCCAAAAATGCAGGCGGAGCGCCGTCCGGCGGCTCCCGGTATGATTCCCAGATTCCCCAGTACAGCGAAACGCCCCCTGCTTTTTCCACCGCCAATGCGGGCGATTTTGAGGAAATTGAAGATTCGGATTCGTTGCCTTTTTAGGAGGAAGTGGAATGGGATACACTCACGGGACCAGATGGACCGATGAAGAAATCACAGAGAAAATTATTGAGATAGTCAAGTTTAGCCATCTAGACAGGATGCCAACACGAAAAGAGGTCGAGCAATACTGTGGGGACACGTCGCTAACCAACGCCATTACCCGTCGCAAGGGCGGTTGGTATGCGCTTGCAGAGAAAATGCGATTGCCGATAAAGGAGTGTGAAACCACATTTGGGAAAAGCCACGAAAAAATCATAATGGAGCGCCTTGTGTCGATGGGGTACGAAGTGCGCCGGATGCCGCAAAATTTTCCGTATGATTTGCTTGTGAATGACAGTGTAAAGGTGGATGTAAAGGCGAGCCGCCTATATCATGGCACGGGAGGCAATTTCTATTCGTTCAACCTCGAAAAGCCTTTTTGCACATGCGATATTTATGTGTTGCGGATGATTGGCGGGGATGGAATCGAAGTGGATACACTGGTAGTTCCCAGCAAAGTGGTTGCTACAAATACACAAATAAGTGTCGGGGAAACAACAAGCAAGTATCAAAGGTACAGCCAAAAGTGGGAATACATATCTGCATATAGCTCATTTATGGAGTCGGTGGGATGATGGATTATAACGGTCATATTCCAAGTCGACCCATTTTGACGTACCGCTACATAATCCCGCACGTGCCGCCAAGCAATAACCAGTTTATCGGGCGTACCAATTTCCGGGAGTATCAGGCACAGAAAAAGACGTGGGCTATGCTGGTTAAGTCGTACTGCAAACCAGTGCCAGAAAAGCCAATCAAACAGTCCGTTGTGACGCTGGCCTATTGCTTTGGCGATAACCGCAGGAGAGACCCGGACAACTACAGCGGAAAGATGATACTTGACGGACTGGTCAAGGCCGGAATCATCGAGGACGACAGCTTTGGCAAGATAGATTTAGTGCTTCGGCGCGTGGATGGGACGGAGAAACGGACAGAAATCACCGTGGAGGAGAAGTGATATGGCATTAAGCACATGTAGCAGCTGTCACCGGCAGGATTACTGCGGCAACTGCAAGCACAAGGACGATTGTTTTTGGCTGCGTGTTGCCACACCTGCTGATGTAAACAGATGTTTTTCGTGCGGGGCGTTTGTATGCGCCCACTATGACGATTGCCGCAAGCAGCGACTGAAAGACAGAGTAACGCGATAAACCCGTCGGGGTAGCTGCCGACGGGAGAGGATACCGGTATCCTCCAAACAAAATTTTGGAGGAAAAGAAAGATGAAACAAACATACAAGAGCAAAGTGTATACAGATAGGCCCGCTTATGCGGATTTTGGCCCAGAAGCAAAATTTGAAGCAATTAAAAGTATAATCGCAAGGAGGCTGGTTGAACACCCCAATGCTATTTGCTCTTATTCCGGGGGAAGTGATAGCGACATCGTACTGCATTTAATCGAGACGGTACGCAAGACGTTTGACCTGCCGCCAATCCAATACGCTTTTTTTAACACCGGCTTGGAGATGGATGCAATAAAACGCCATGTGCGTGATATGGAAAAGCTATATGGCGTTACAATCACGGAATACCGCCCGAAAAAGAATATCGTTCTAGCCACACGCGAACACGGTCTGCCGTTTATCTCTAAGATTGTGTCCAGCGGATTAGAGGGAGTGCAGAAGAAAAATATCCCGCTGTCTATCGCGGCAGAGTATGCAGAGGCAGAAGACAAAGCGGCAAAGCGGGCGGAACTGCGCGAACGTTATCCGAAATGTGAATCTACGATAAACTTTTTATGCGGATGTAATTCCGCTGGTGATCCACGACCGGATATTCAGCTTGTCATAAACTCGTCGAAGTATTTGTTAGATTTTATCATTGAAAATCCGATACCGTTTAACGTCAGTAACAAATGCTGCGATTACTGCAAAAAGCAAGTAGCACACCGTGTGCAAAAGCAGTTTGATATGATAATCACCGGCGAGCGTAGGGATGAAGGCGGTATGCGGTCAGTCCCGCGCAAAGATAATACGTCCATGTGCTTTGCGGAGACGGCTGACGGAAAATACAGGCTAAGGCCCTTGTACTATGTGTCTGACGCTGATAAACAATGGTACAAAGACTACTACCATATCCGCTATTCCGATGCCTATGAGGTATATGGATTAACACGTACAGGATGTTGCGGATGCTCTATATCGTCAAAAGCAATAGAAGATTTGGAAAAAATACGACCGTATGAGCCAAATTTGGTAAAAGCTGCGTGGAACGTGTTTGGCGACAGTTATAGATACCGCCAGCAATACAATGCTTATAAGGCGCTTAGGCGGGCCATGGAAAAGCAGGATTCAAGCGGACAAACGACGCTGACGGGAATGGGAGAAAGGACAAATCTATGAACGGATTAAAATACGACGATGGGAAGCCCAGGCTTGACCTGGTGCCGCCCGAGGCTGTCATGGCACTCGGCCGTGTGCTGACCTACGGCGCGGAAAAGTATGCGCCTAATAGTTGGCGCGGCGTGGAACCGGAACGCTATGTCGCGGCGCTACTGCGGCACCTGATGGCGTACCAGATGGGCGAAACACACGACCCGGAAAGCGAAATGCCGCACATGTGGCATGTACTGACAAACGCGGCGTTTTTGGTTGCGTTGACGTGAAAGGAGACGGGCGAAGATGACGATTGAAGAAGCGACGAACGTCACGCTTGAAGACGCTATCAAGTGTTTCGAGCATACAATTTTCCCACAGGATTTCAGCCCTTACACGTTGAGGGCGAAAGCTATTAACGAATTAGTACTTGCCGCCCTACGCACCCAACTGCAGGAGAACAAACCTCTGACGCTGGAGGAACTGCGGGGGATGCGCGGGGAGCCGGTATATGTCGTAAAGGGCAAATGTCAATGGTGGGATATAGTCGATTTTATCGCCGGGGGCTGGCTTTACCTCCGTATCGCTAACAAGACCGACCTTGCGATTGACGGCTATAGCAATGGATGGCTTGCCTACAGGCGGAAACCGGAGGTGTAGGATGGGTAAGTGTGAAAACTGCAAAAAATACGAAGATTGCAAGGAAAGCGGATTTACTTGGCCGTGCGGTGCTTATGTGCCGAAGACGATAACCAATTTTGAACGCATCGCAGCCAGCCCAGAAGCGTTAGCGCCGCATATGACCCGGTATGACGATTGGGATGCCTACGCGCCGTTTATCGCGGCGGATGGAGAAAACTATGTGGCAGAGGAAGAAGCCATAGAGGCTACGGTGTACTGGCTGAACCAGCCGGCAGAGGAGGGATAACGGATGTATGAGGAACTGGTAAAGCGCCTGCGTGACCAGGACAATTGCAACGTGCTTGACGATGTTGACGAAGCCGCCGATGCCATCGAGACACTGGAAAAGCAGCTTGCAGAAACCGATGCAATCGCCGAACACGAACACTGCCGGTACATAGAAACCCTCGGCGAGTGCGACGGGATGGAAGCCCGTTGCAAAATCGTAGAGAAGCAGCTTGCCGAAAAGGAATCGGAAATCGTCCGAATCCGGAACAGCTGGTCGAATACCATATCCGACCTTTCCGGTGTTGCGACGGAACGGGATAAATACAAAGCCAGTCTAGGCCAAATCAAGAATCTGGCCTTGGGTTTTATGGAATCTGGGCCATATGAAAGCGAAGCGCTGTCGGGATTATGGCTTGTGAACCAAGTGATAAGTTTAGCGCTTGCGCCGCTAGAGGAGAACAGAGATGGGACATGACCTTATAAGCATAGTCCGCTGTGCATGCTGCAAATACGCGGAGCCGTTTCCAACCGACCCGCGGGTGCTGATATGCGCAAACCCAAAATGGATCCCAACGGGCGACGGCCGCGGCGTGAATGAACCTTATGTTAAGCCGGATGACTACTGTAGTTTTGGGGAGGAAAAAGACAATGAAATGGACGATTAAAAAAGCCGAAACCCGCATTTTGGAGGTCGAGCGGAAGGAACTGCCCAAGGGACTTACGTATTGGGCCGCTGTGGATTATCTTAGCAAGATGCGCCGGGAGGGGAAATATGATGCCTGCATGGATAAGCGTCAAGGATAGACTGCCGGAACCACCGAAGGAGGATGATGCACATGAATTTTGATAGTTACGAGCGCCCGGTTTGGCAATTGCCCGTCGGTAATGAAGGCGGCTATATCTACAAATCCGCTAAGTATCACTGTTTTGTTGACAATAAATCACTTTGCGGCAGGTATGACCAGTGCACTGATTTTTACGATGATGGCATAACCGTGGACAGCGGGGAGATTGTGCATTGGCCGCAAATCGCCTGCAAAAAATGCCGTGAGCGGTGGTTACAGATTTATCGAGAGGAGGAGTCCGCACCATGAGTAAAACGGTGGTATTTGATTTTGATGGTGTGATACACAGCTATACAAGCGGATGGTGTGGGGTATCGGAAATCCCGGATCCGCCTGTAGCAGGCATAAAAGACGCGATAAGCAAAATCAGAGAAGCGGGATATCGGGTAGTGGTCGTTTCTACGCGATGCGCGGAATCGGCCGGGGAACAAGCTGTAAGGGATTGGCTAAAACGGCAAAAAATCAGCGTGGACGGGGTAAGCAGCACAAAACCGCCGGCTGTATGCTACATAGACGATAGGGCGATCTGCTTTGACGGAGACGCTGGAACGTTGCTAGAAAAAATACAGGAATTTAAGCCGTGGTACAAGAAGGAGGCCACGCTATGAGCATCTGCATATCGCCCATCCTGGGCATCATGTATCTGCTGCTTGCGGCATCTGCCGGGGCCTGCGTGGGGCTGTTTTGCGCGGCGTGTTTTAGGGGCGGGGGACGATGAAAATACCGGATAGCCAATGTGGAAGTTGCAGTAGGGGTAAACGGTGCACGTCTAAAAGCGACGTTTGTAAAAAGTTTTGGGATTGGTTTAAACCTGCTTGGGCGGAGGCCACAAGACCGTTAAGGGCGGTTCGGCTGAAAAAGACAGGTTATCGGCAATGCATGCGCACACACTGCCAATGGGCAAATTCTGACGGACTGTGCGTGACCCCGTGCATGGAACCAGAAAAACGGGATTATGTGGCCGATACGGTACAGCACAACCAAGCTGTGTGTAAGGCGTATCATGCACAGATGCGCGCCCAGCGGGAGGCAGAAAGGAGGGCAGCGGATGACAAGCAAGGAAAAGAAGCAGTACCTGGGGCAGTACCTGATGTTGGAGGCCCAAATCAATAGAATGATTGCCGAAAGAGACGGATGGATGGCACTGGCCGTCAGTGTATCCCCCGTATTGTCAGACATGCCGCATCTTGGTGGCGTTAGCGATAGGGTGCTGGATGCCGTGCAACACATTGCGGACATTGACGCGGAGCTCGACCGTGAGATAGACCGTAAAGTAAACCTTAGGCGCGAAATAGAGTCTTGTATTATCGGAATACCGGATGATAAACTACGCGACGTCTTGCGCAATATCTACATAGGCGGTAAAACTATCGAGGAAACCGCCGAACGTATCGGATATAGCGCGAGGCACACGCGCAGGCTCCACGCTTTGGCGGTAAATGTCCTTGTATGTCCGCCCCCGATGCAGTAAACTGGTATTGTAGAGAAAAAGAAGAGCGCCCCGGACGATTGGCCCGGATGCGCTCTTCTTTTTCCTGTCCTTGGACGTTTATCGTATTATGTAACGGGTTTCCGTCAAGTAATACTCCGGGTCGATTTCATAATGTTCATCGCCACCATAAAATTTTGCATACTTTTTTGTCAGCGCTTCGGCCGCAATGTCTTCCGGCAACAGAACCAGGTAATCGGCCCCGGTGTGTTCCATCCCGTTGGTGTGGTGTTCAGCGTAAAAGCACACGCCGTCTTTTTTGGAACGGTATATGCCTTTAGTCCCGGCGTAGCAGTCGTACAAGCTGCCGTGGAAATCCAATTCCCACAAGACTTCTTTTTCTTCTTCATGGTAGCGTTTCATCATGTTGTCCATTTTTATTTCCCCCTTACAACGTTCCAAAATATTCATCAACCAGCGCAGAAAGGGATATTCCTCGTTCCGCAGCGGCCCGTTTGGCCTTTTCGTGGTTCCCTGTGCCTACTGACAGGGTGATGGTGCGCTTTGTATCGTCTTCGACAATTTCGCCAAAGACTTTTTCATATTCTTCTCCGGGCAAGTGTTCTTCCGCCCATTTCGCCGCCGCGCCAGCAGACAACGGGATAATAACATCGTCTCCAGACCAATTGTTATCCCCGATTGGCTTTGCGTACTTGGATCCGGGACCGCCGGAGCCGAAAAGGAAGAATTCCCCCGTGCGCTTCCGGTACAAACATTCGGAGCACACATAAAGTCTGTCATCCAGTCTGCCGTTGTTCCATTCCCCGACCAGCTCCGTCGTGCTGGTATCGTACAGTTTTCCGTTGATTACCTTTTTCATGACCTTTCCCCCTGTTATTAATCGAACGCATGCTGATTAACATATTCAGACCATTCGGCATTCATATCACTTATGACATTTTCATGGTTTTCACCATCTAAGATGCGGTTCATGGCGTCCCTGCCATATTGCGATTTAACAGTGTTTTCCGACAGGCTGAACGCTTCAGCATCCAGGTACGCTTTGGCGACCGGGTATTTTTTGCACAAGGCTTCCAAGTCCGCTTCCGGCCGTTTAATTGGCCTGTAATCTTCGTTGTCCATAGCATCATTTAACTGACGGTGGAAGTTATGGATGGCATAAATGGCCTTTCGGATTTCATCGATTCCTTCTACGGATTCTAAGGCGGCCTTGCGCTTGTCTTCCAGCGCTTTGACTTCTTGCAGGTATGCCAGTATCCCAGGCTTTTCCGCACGTATAAAATCCAATGTTTCCGCAGGAACCGAAGCGCGGATGCGCAGCGTTCCCTTGCCCGTATCGGAAATGCCATACATTGAAATCAGTCTTTTGTATTCCGCGATTTTATCCATAGTGTGCAGCTCCTTTCTTTATTGCAACTACAGTAAAGCACAGAGTTTAAATAAAGTCAATAGCAAAATAGAAATTATTTAAAATCCTTTTTCGACGAGGCCGGCATAGCGTCCGGAGGGTGGGCTTGGGGATACATAAAATAAGGAGGGGTGTAAGCGGTGCTTACCAAAAATAGAGAGGTATTTATCCAGTCGCTTGTAGCAGGCAAAAGTCAAAGAGAGGCATACCGCAACGCCTATCCAAATTGTAAGGCGGCTGATAGGATTGTTGACGTTAAGGCAAGCAAACTATTTGCTGTGGCTGAGGTGCGGCTAAGGTACGACGAGTTAATGGCCGAGGCGCTTAAACCGGGAGAAGATGCGGCCATAGCCACAAAACGTGAAGTGTTAGCCGAGCTTACTGCGATTGGGCTTGGCACAAAGGATTACCCGGCACACGATATGTTTGGCAACGCCTATATGGTTAAACCTAGCATGTCGGCGCGTCTCAAGGCACTGGAGCTGCTTGGCAAAAACATGGGGTGCTTTACAGACAAGTTAGATATTACAGGCGCCGTACCGGTGGTGATATGCGGTGACGACAAAATCAGCGACTAGGGTATATCTACCGGACATTATCGGGCAGGGATATGGCGATTTCTGGCGATGCCAAAAGCGTTACCGCGTCCTCAAGGGAGGCAAGGGGTCAAAAAAGTCCACCACAACCGCCATTAACCATATCGTCCGCCTGATGCAATACCCGGATGCAAACTTGCTGGTTGTGCGTAAGGTTGGCGATACGCACCGCTCGTCCACTTTCGCGCAATTGCGTTGGGCAATCCGGCGGCTTGGCGTGGACGCGTATTGGCGGGCAACCACGTCACCGATGGAGTTAACATACACGCCTACCGGGCAAAAGATATTGTTCCGGGGTATGGATGACCCTTTAAAGCTGGCTTCCACCACCGTAGACCACGGGGTGCTGTGCTGGGTTTGGATCGAGGAGGCCTACGAAATAGACAGCGAGGCGGACTTTGACAAGCTGGACCTGTCCGTCCCGCGCGGCAACGTGCCTCCACCGCTGTTCAAGCAGACCACTCTTACCTTTAATCCTTGGAGCGAGACGCACTGGCTTAAGCGGCGCTTTTTTGATGTGGCCGCCGACTATGTATCAACCTATACAACCACCTATCTATGCAACGAGTGGCTGGACGATACGGACAAAGCGGTATTTGCCAGGATGCAGCGCGATAACCCTAGACAGTTTCGGGTTGCCGGCCTGGGAGATTGGGGTGTGGCCGACGGGCTTGTATACGATAGGTGGGCGATACGGAGCTTTGATATAGACAAGGTACGTAAAATACCGCTTATACGCTCGGTGTTCGGGCTTGACTACGGATATACTAACGACCCGACCGCGCTGTTCTGTGGGTTGGTCCTGGAGCCAAAACGGCTCCTTTTTGTTTTTGACGAGGTGTACGAGCGGGGCCTCACGAACCGCGACATATACGCAAGGATACGGGACAAAGGGTATGCCAAAGAGCGCATTCAGGCGGACAGCGCGGAGCCGAAATCAAACGACGAATTACGCTTTTTGGGGCTGTCCGGTGTGAGGCCGGCGGCCAAAGGCAAGGACAGCATCCTTTATGGTATCCAGTACCTACAGGGTTACCGGATTATCGTGCATCCGCGCTGCACCAATTTTGCGGCGGAGATTGGTAGTTATGCATGGGACAAGGACAAGGCCGGGATTACTCTTAATCGCCCGGTAGACAGCAATAACCACTTGATGGATGCCATGCGCTATGCCATGGAGCCATATATCCGACGCAAAGTGGAGCCGTTGCCGGAGCGTCGCAGATATGCACCGACCGGAGTAACACCAAGAGATATGCAAGGGGGATGGGATGTGTGATATGGATTATATCCGTCGCCGGATGGGTTATGGCGGCGTTTTTAGGCGGTTTTCTGATAGGCAGAAAAAGAGACGGCCCCGCTCGTAAAAAGCCAAATACGGGCAACCAGGAGCCTGTCAGCGCCATAGACAAGCAAGCTGCCGAAAAACTCCGGCGCGAATGGGCCAACTTTTTAACCTACGACGGCACCGCACAGGAGCCGACGGAATAAACGCCCTCACCATGGGCGGAAGGAGATTATTATGGAAGAAAATGAAATCATGCAGCCGGCTGAATCCGCACCACAGGAAGACGCCGAAAGCGCAGCTACCGCAGCAGCGGAACCCACGGAGCAGTCTGATGCCGTCACGGGCACCATACCGGAAGCGGAAGCGGGCGAGAACGTGCAGCAGCCTATCACCATCCCCATCCAGTACAACCATGAAAGCCGGGAACTTACGCTGGAAGAGGCTCAAACACTGGCGCAAAAAGGGCTAAAATTCGACGAAGTATCACCGACGCTCGAAAAGATCCGCTTTTTGGCTACGGCCAACGGTAAAAGTATGCAAGAGATGGTGGACGCCCTGGTAGAGAGTCAGGACAAGCAGCTTTATAGCTCCATCCTTGCCGAGTGCGATGGCAACGAGTCTATCGCGCAGCGTCTGTTTGATGCCGAAAAGCTTAAGCGCCAAACCGCCGCCGAAAGTGCGCAGAAAGAAGCTGCCGCCGCGCAGGAAAAGGAGAAGGCCGACCTTGCCAAAAGGCTGGCCGACGAGTTTGTGGAGCTACAACAGGAATTTCCCGAACTGGCGGAGTTTTCCGCTGTCCCCAAATCCGTGCTGGATGCGGCAGTAAAAGGCAAAAACCTTACCGATGCCTATCTGCGTTACCAGCGCGCAGAAAGCAAAAAAGTGTCCGCAGCTAAGGCCGTGCAGGAGCAAGCGACGAAAGCGTCCACCGGTTCCCAGGCTGAGGGCGCGGGCGAAACCACAAACCCCACCATCGACGCCATGCTGGCCGGTGTGTGGGCAAGATAAGGAGAATACATAATGGCTATTACAGAAAGCACTATCAATTCTTTAGAGTTCCAGTCTAAACTTACTGGAGAACTGGACAAGGCGCTGGTTCAGTCCGCGCAGACCAGTTTCTTCGCGGACAACGCCATGCGAAGTAAATTTGTGGGGGCGCGTACTGTCCTGATTCCGGATGTGGACATGCAGGGCCTCGGCAACTATGACCGCGACAACGGATTTGTGACCGGTGCGCTGACCGTATCCAGTACGGCCTATACGATGGCTATGGATCGCGGCCGCTCCTTCCAGCTTGACCGAGAGGACAACGACGAAACCGGTATCGCCAATCTGGCCGGACAGGTGATGGGCGAATTTATCCGCACCAAGGTGTCGCCCGAGATGGACGCGTATGTCCTGTCCAAACTGGCTACCCTGGCCACTACCAAATCCCACACCGTGACCGGTACCCCCTCCTCCCAGGTATACAAAATGATTACCGAGGCCATCAACAAGGTGCAGGCTGTGGCCGGGTACGATGAGGAACTCGTTTGCTTTGTTGACAGCGAAGTTTGGTCGGCGACGATGAACACCACCGAGCTTTCCCGACAGCTGATGGTAAGCGATTTCCGCAAGGGCGAAATCAATACCAAAGTCAAGAAGCTGAACGACGTGCCGATTATCCCGGTAGCAGACGACCGCATGAAGACGGCATACACGTTTTATGACGGCGTGACCGACAACAGCGGATCCAGCGGTGCAGACCAGCGCCCTGGCGGGTTCGTCCCGGCTTCCGGCGCAAAGAAAATCGGCATTCTGGTGCTGCCGAAGCGGGCTGCTTCCCTGGTCAAAAAGACCGAGAAGGTCCGCATCTTCGAGCCGGACAAGAACTTAAGGGCGGACGCCTGGAAATTCGACTACCGCCTGTACTACGACCTGTTCGTCAAAAAATCCCTACAGGACACCATCTACGCCTATACCCGATAATCCGCAGCCGCCGAGTGGGAAACCGCTCGGCGGCTTCTATATGCTGCCGAAGGTGCATGAGCCGAAGGCGGGAACGGAGGAATACGCATGAAAAGAAAGCCGTGGGAGCCGGAACAGATATTTGCGGAATACGAGGCCGGGCGGACGTTTAAATCCGGCTTGGGCCGTAAAGGGCTGTACGAGCAAGGGAAAATCAACGAGCGGTTCTATATTGGCGACCAGTGGCACGGGGCGCGGTGCGGGAACGACAGGCCCTTGGTGCGCCATAACGTTATCAAGCGCATTGGCGACTATAAAATGGCCGTGGTGGCGTCCAATCCGGTTACGGTTAATTATTCGGTGGAGGGCGTACCAAACACCGTCGGCCTAAGCGACCGTGCCAGAGACGAGCGCGACGCTTTTGCACAGGGGCAGGTTTCACCGCAGGAAACCATGGGCCTTCCGCCGGAGGAAGAGCTGGCCGTGACCATGACCGCGTTGTCTGACTACTTCAAGACCACGGCGGAGCGTGTAAAATTTGACGACCTGAAGGAACAGGCGTTGCGCAACGCCTATGTGTCCGGAACCGGTGTACTGTACACCTATTGGGACGATAAAATCCGTACAGGGCTGTACGCGGACGAATCCGGCACCACGCCGATTCAGGGAGATATTGCGTGTGAAGTGCTGGACGTTGAAAACGTGTATTTCGGCGACCCGAATCTATACGATATCCAGGCCCAGCCCTATATCATTATCGCCCAGCGCAAGAGCGTTGCGGATTTGCAGCGCGAGGCCCGCCGGAATGGTCGCTCAGAGGCCGAAATTGATGCGATTAAGCCGGACAGGGATACCGGGTATATGGCCGGCGATATGGCCGAGGATGAGCCGGAGGACAGCCGCAAAACCACTGTGCTGACGAAATTTTGGAAAGAGTGGGCCAAGGACGGCGCGTGCAAGATTATGGCCTCTGTGGCCGTGCGCGGCGCCACTATCCGGTACAGGTGGGACACCAAGCTACGGCTGTACCCGCTGGCCGCGTTTCGGTGGGAGCGCCGGCGCAACTGCGCTTATGGCGAAAGCGAAATTACCTATCTCATTCCCAACCAGATTGCAATCAATCGGATGCTGACGGCCAATGTCTGGGCGGTCATGATGCTGGGTATGCCCTTGACGTTGGTCAACGGGGACGTAGTAAACCAACCAATTACCAACGACCCCGGCCAGATTATCAAAATCAACGGCACGTCCGAGGATATGCTTAACGCGGTGCGCTATGTCAATCCGCCGAATTTTGCCCCCGCGTTCGATAACAATATCGCTTCCCTTATCTCCAACACGCTCACCCAATCCGGGGCAAACGACGCGGCGCTGGGTGACGTGCGGCCAGACAACACATCGGCTATTGTGGCAGTGCGGGAAGCTGCAACCATGCCTATGCAGACGGTACAGAATCGGTTTTACAGTTTTGTGGAAGACGTGGCCCGCGTGTGGGCCGAGATGTGGGTGACCATGTACGGGCGGCGCAGCCTGAAAATTGAGGACGAAAACGGCGTGTGGTATATGCCGTTTGACGGCGAGAAGTACCGGGATTTGCTTATCTCGGTAAAGGTTGACGTTGGCGCGTCTACCCTGTGGAGTGAAATCCAGAGCGTGAACACCCTAGACAATCTCTTGGCTTCTCAGATTATCACGCCTAAGCAGTACCTGGAGCGGCTGCCCAAAGGCTCTGTTCCTAATCTTTCCGGCCTTATCCGCGAGATGCAGGAGGCGCAGAGAGCGCAGGAAGAGGCGGCTATGCAAGCGCCTGAACAACAGGGGATTGATGCGCAATCCATCATTGACGGGCTTCCGCCGGAATACCGCCAAGCGTTTGATTCTGTGCCGCCGGAGCAGCAGGCGGCCATGCTACAGGAAATCGGGGTGATGTAATGCGAACGGGAAACGATGTGTTCCGGCGGGCTATATCCCTGCTGGGATATACAGGTGCAGATGGGGCCGTAAACGGCGCACAATCGGCTGAATTGTTCCGTCGCGGGTTAAATATCGTCAATCAGGTAATGGCCGATATTTGGCCGTTGGAGCGTAAAGACGCATATATCCCGCTTTCCAACATCAACGACGATATTCCGCTATCTCAGTACGCAGTAGAAAGCACCATTCTCTACGGCGTCGCTATGTTTTTGGCGCAGTCCGAGGGGGACGGGGAAAATCAGCAATTTTATTCCAGCCTGTATCAGCAGAAGCGGAACGCCGTGAAGCGCCCGCCGGTGCGACGGGTCGACACGCTGCCGAATGTATGGGAGGATTAACATGCGTATTCCAAAAATGCAGGCAAGCCCGCAGTACAGGGTGACTATTCCTAAGCTGGATGGCGGCGTAAACCTCAAGGATGCGCCGCATCTTGTGGAGGATAACCAGCTTACCGACGTTTGCAATATGTGGTGGCAAGACCAAGCCCTTCGGACACGGCCGGGCCTGAAAACAGAAACCAATTCTATTTACCGAATAGAAACAAACGAACGTGTTTCTTGTTCCGACGGTGCGCTATCGTCCATTGGTGGCTGCCCGGCTATGGCGGTATTTTCCCGTATTAATATGGGCACAGTCCTCGTATCCGTGTATAAAATTCAACCGGACGGCGGACGTGAACAGGTGGGAAATCCCATATATCTCCCAACCGATGAAGACGTCAAAAGTCTTCGCATTATGTTCGTAGAGAGCGACAAGAAAGCGTCTGGCAGTGGACTGTATATTTTCTTTAACGTGGGCTTGATTTTTGAATGGGACGGAAGCAGCGAATGGGCTCAACTGTCCGATGATGATATGTATGTGCCCACCGTGTTAGTCAGCGGCAAAGGAACATATACAGACGGCGAAATAGGTGAGCCAAACGGAACCTTTTTTGAAGGATATAACATGTTAACTGGAAGGTTTCGGAGTTTATATACCACCGACGGAAAAGGAAAAACTTTTTGGCTTCCTCAAAAGGGTTTAGACAATTCGAAGATAACCGCCAAGTATACAGACAGCAAAGGAACTGTTCATGCCCATACGATTAACGCAAATACTTCGATGGAGACCACGGCTCAGGCTGATGGCTTTGTTTTGATGGCGGACAGAATGGCTGGCTATGTCTATTTTACTAAGGACAGGGTATCGCCTACACCGGTTCCGTCTGCCAACATAACCAATAATTTAGAGGTAGTAGCTTCAAAAGACGATGCAGAAGCCTTTGAAAAAATCACAAACATGAGTATGTGTACTTGGTTCGGCGGCGACCGGAGTGGAATAAACGGCGGGACGAGGCTGTTTGTTTCCGGTAATCCTTCAGAGCCGAATCTAGTACACTGGAGTGATGTTAATAATCCACTGTACTTCCCTGAGAACAACTATGCGCGCATTGGCAATTCTGGTATGGCCGTGACCGCGTTCGGCAAGCAGGAAAACATCCTGGTAGTTTTTAAGGAAAGTGAGATATATTATGCAACGTATGTTGCTGGCGGGGATTTTACCGCCCAGGATGTAATCGACGGCAAGGTTGTTGACGTGGCTGCCAACATGGCTAAGTTCCCCATAACGCCCATACATTCGACTGTGGGTTGTGATTGCCCGAATACCGTTTCACTTTGTAATAATCGGCTGATTTGGGCCACTTCCGGGAAAAAGGTATATACGCTTACGTCGGCCAACCAGTACAGCGAGCGAAACGTGTTTGAACTATCCGATGCGATTCAACCTGAACTGAACGGATGGGATGAATCGCTTATGAAGGAGTATGCATTTTCCGTCGATTGGGATGGAAATTACTTCTTATTTTGCTTGGACAAGGCCGTTGTGTTTAATTATGGCGGGAACGCTTTTGCAAATATTTCCTCCTACGCCGATCCCAAAAAGGCTCAGAGATACATGGGCTGGTATATCTGGGCATTCGTAGATTATGCCCAAGCGATAAAAGGTTATGTTTTTGGCGGTGTGTGTCAGTTAATTGGTAGGGGGCAAAAGATTTATATAGACCCCGAAACCGGGCAACGCGAATCGTATGATTTTCTGGTGCATTACCATTTCGGTGGCATGTCTGATACGGCGTTATATTATGACGAAATCACAGGAGACACGCCAATCCACTCCATGTTCCAAACAAAACTATTCGATTTCGGTCGTCCAGAACGGCGCAAAAATGTCCGCAAGCTGCACATTGGGGCCACCGATGTGGCGGATGGGTATATCACACTGTCTTATGTGACGGAATTCGGTACGCAGGAGGATGCATACCGAATCGGCATGTATGGGGATGGGGATATGCGTGTGTGGGCCGTTACGCCTCATGTAAACCGCATAAGACGATTTGGAATCCGCGCCGATAGCGCCGGTGCCATGGCGGTGGACGGCATGGTTATTCGATACGAAGTATACGGGGAAGTGAGATAAATGGCAAGGTCAATACAGGAATACGTTGACGAATTATACGGCAAGGGTCAGGGGACGTTAAACCAAATTCACGAGCAGCGGAAGCAATCGGATCAGCAGCTTATTGATAGTGTGAATGCGGCGATTGACCGTACAACGGCTGCTTCCACTAAGCCTTATCAAACGCAAATAGAGCAGCTTCCGGAGGCGTATCAGAAGCAATTTGACGCCAATGCCGTGCAGGAACTGGTTGGCCGCCGAAAGGTAGAGGAAGCCATGGCCAACATGGGCCTGACCGATTCCGGCCTGAACCGTACCCAGCAGACCGCTCTATCTGTGCAGCGCGGCAATGCGGACGCGGCCGCCCGACTGGAGCAGCAGAAAAAGACCCAGGAATTGCAGGACAAAATTGCCCAACTCATTGAAGCAGGCGCGGCCCAGAAGCAGCAGCAGGCGGCCGGCGTACTGAGCAACACGTCCAATTGGTTCAACGACGCTTTAGCTGGTTCTTATAATACCGCTATGCAGCAGGGGACCAGCATGTATAACGCCGATTTAGCCAGGGATGAACAGGCCAGGCAGGCGGAGCTTGACAGGCAAAACGCTCTTGCCAAGGCAAAGTACGAGGCCCAGACCGCACAGGCGCAGGCCACCGCCAAGGCCAAGCAGCAGGAGTTTGAAAACAAAATAGCCTTGGCGAAACTGTTCGCCGGAAACGATGCAACACCAGAAGAAATTGCGAGATACGCGCAAACGCTTGGGCTTTTGCCGTCGTCTAATTCCGGTGCAGGCTCAAGTGGTTCGGCTTCCTCCGGAATAAAATACGAGCCCAAATCCAGAGGCGTATACTTGGGCGGTAAAGTAGAGAGGGGAGAAATAAGCAAATGGGACGCGGTTAAGGATATTATAGATAATTTCCAAGGAGATGAACTAGCCATGCGCCGGGCGGCGCAATCCGCCGGCGTGCTGGATTTGCTTATGCAAAGATATAAATGAAACTAGGTGAGTATAATGCCGTTTGTCCCTATTTCAGACGAAGAACTGAAAAGCCTTAATTCCCTAGAAAGCAAAAGGTTTGTCCCTATATCAAATGAAGAACTTAAAGCATTGAATTCATCACTGCAACTCGCTTCCCAGCAGCCCGCCAAAGGCGTAACCAGGACAACCACGAAGGTGTCTGCTACATCTACAGGGAAATTGCCTGTTGCCGAGCCTTACCAAGTGCCTCTGCCGGATGCTATGGTTTCAGTTTCGAAGGGGCGAAATGTAGCTTCTCAGCTACCGATGTCTCCTGACGAGTTTGTCAACGCTCCGGATTTTTCAGAGAAATCTATATATTCTTCTGGTATAAAGGACGCTACATATCAGCAAATAAACGCATATCACGGAAATGACCCCGAAAAAAAGGCGGCATTTAATCTTCAATTATTGAATAGCCCTGCTCAGAATTTTTCTAACAAGGGATATGCGTACATAACTGAGGATGAATTGAAAACGTATAATTATATACATTCTCAGTTAGGAGAAAAGGCCGCTAATTCGTATCTGGATTCCCTTGGGTTAACCTCTCGTATGACAGAGGATAACGCGAGGCGTAATGAAGAACTGGCGAAAAAACACCCGATCATTACGAGCGCCTTGTCCCCGGTGCTTACATTTGCAAAATCTGCGGCTGCGGTTGATAATGCAGCTTCTTATTTGGGCGGAAACGGGATTGATGAAAATTCCTTTGCGAATCAAGGCTCTAGGGCGCAGTCAAGCGTTCGTGGCACCGTATCGAATAGCATCGAAGAAAACATAGGTGGGATAGGCGGAAAGATTGGTTCATTTGCGTATCAAACAGGAATGTCTATTGCCGATTATCTCACTGTTCTTGCTGGGAGCGGTGGAAACAAGACTGCTGTTTTAAGCTTTTTGTCCACGTCCGCCGCGACTGATGCGCTTATCGAAGGAAAAAATAAAGGGTTGTCTGACGGCCAAGCCATGTTAAAAGGCGTAGTAGCGGGGGCTGCCGAAGCCGTGTTTGAAAAAATTCCGTTAGATAATCTGTTTTCCATCGGCAACAAATCCGGAGTTACCAAAAAAGTTCTGGAAGTACTTAAGCAAATGGGCCTTGAAGGGGCAGAGGAGGTTGGCACTGATGTAGCAAACGCCATAGCGGACGGAGTTATCAGCGGTAATAAATCGGATTACAATCTTTCGGTACGCGCCTATATGGAATCTGGCCTATCCGAAGCAGAAGCCAGAAATAAAGCGGCTGCTGATTTCGCCAAGCAAATAGGTATGTCATTTGCTGGCGGGGCTATTTCTGGCGGTGTTCTTGGCACTGGCGCGGAATTGCTTAACTCCGCCGGTTCAAAAAAAGCAAACGCATCGACAAGTGACCAGTGGACAAACGGCACATATGCTGATACAATGGAGAAAACGCAAGCAGGAGGCGGCACGGATGGACGAGCAGGAGCGACGGAGAATCTGGGCGAAAGTAGCGGCGTATTATGGGAACCCGGCCAAGGAGCCACCGGAGCCGGATTTGGAACTTCGGAAACAGATACAGGATTTTACGAGAGAATATCAAAAAATGCCGAAGGAGCAGAGGCGGAAAATGCTTCAGGCGGCAGAGCGCGACGAACCCTACAGGTAGGAGATAGGACGTATGACTATGAGGTTGTCCCAAGTGCGGAGCAGTCAGCGCAGGCAAAGCAAACGCAAACTCTGCTTACCGAATATGGAATACCGTCTGAAATTGTGTACTGGTCGCAATCCAATGCCAACGGTATAACCCAAACCATGCAGGGCGAGGCTTCTACTCTGCGGAACGGTACAGTGCTCATTAAGAACGACGCAGTCTTACAGGCGCAAGAGATGGCCGGTCACGAAATGGCCCACGTGGCGGCCAAAAAATCTCCCGCTGAGTATCAGAAGTATTATGACGCGGTAGTTAATGAAATTGATTTTTCAAGCGAAACGTTTGTGGATATTTCAGAGTCAATTATTAAAGAATATTTCATTGAACGTGGGAAAGAATTCGATTTCACTCGCGATTATCCAGCTTTGTATAAGGAGTTGGTCGCGTACATCAGCGGGGATATACTGGCAGATGAAGCCTTTGCCCGCCAAGAATACTCCTCGGCGCTCTACAATTTCGACGCGGTTCTTGAAGCGTGGAAACGCATGGATACCGCCATGCGGGAATATGGGAAAAGTACCAAAAAAACACCTAAAGCAGATTCCGGTAATACCGGGTCTGCTTTTTTTGATGCCGATTCCAAGGGCTCGACCGACAATATAGATGCCATCGTGCGGGATGTGTTCGGATACGGAAAGGCGGAAACTCAAGAGGAGGTCAGAAAACCAGATTTAAGTCAGGAAGCCAAATCAAGCCGAGCGGCAAAAGCGCGCGAAACTGGCTCTATGTTTAATATCAACCCTAACGACATAGAAACGGCCGCCATACTTGCCGAACGGACCGGGCGCAACATCGAATTTGTGGGGACGCTTGGCGAAGGAATAAACGGCAAATACGACGCGGAAACAGGCACACTGTATATTGCGGCGGATAGTCCGAATCCCGTGAAGACCATTCTCAAGCACGAATTGACGCACAGTTTGGAGGGCACACAGGCATATACGGAACTGTCAAAGTTTGTTTCAGATATTCTCGTTAAAGAAACGGGGATGAGCCTTGACGAAATCATAGAAGCTAAAATCGGGATTTATGGATTGAGCGGAGAGACACTAGATTCCAACGGTGCATTGGCGGAATTGGTCGCGGACTATGTGGGGGATAATCTATTTACAAGCGAAAAAGCAATCCGCCAATTGTCAGCAGAAAAGCCTAGCCTTGCTAGACGAATCTTAAATTGGATTCGTTCCATGAAGGCGAAGCTATTCGGAACTAATCATGAAAAGATGATGGCCGAAGCCGAGAGAATGTATCATGATGCTTTGATGGAGCCGTTTGTAAAAGGAAGTGATTCATCATACGCTAAATATAGCATTCAACACGATGCGGACGGGAAAAGATATGTACATGTAGATACAGACCAAGAAATTTTTAACGGAAAGTCCGTCAAAGAAATGAGGGAAACTGCACGTAAATATATATTGGACGCTTTTCGTGGCAAGGTGCTTCCTGTTGGAGACGGCGATAAGGCGTTTGTAAACGGAAGATCCGCAAGCGAATATGCCAATCCGGCCAATCGGCGCATGCCAGACGAATTGAAATCAGCAAAAATGCGCGCGTCTACAGAGCTAGACAATTTACTGGCGGTGTCTGATAAAATCGGAAATGTTCCTGATGATGGACGCCATCCAGAGGCAACCGGCGGGTGGGATGTATACAGAACTAACTTTGAAGTTGGCGGAGAAATGTTTTCCGGTGAAGTGAAAATAAAAGTAACGGATAAGGGGCGGCTGTTTTATGATGTTACAAAAATAGAAAGAACCGCCCGTAATCGCGATCAAACCAGATTTAATCCGGCCGCCGCATCAGGCAGTTCTTCTGACACCACTATACCACAAACGCATAACGGCGTCAATACTAGTATATCCGAAAATTCGGCGTACGACACAGGAAGATACGCCCTAAAAACAAGGGTGGAGAATTCTGACGGCGTAGAACTGACGGACGGACAGGAGCGGTATTTTGAAAAAAGCCAAGCCAGAGACGATGAAGGCCGGCTGCTGGTGGTGTACCACGCTACCGATGCGGATTTTACCGTGTTTGACAAAGCCAAACAAGGAAGCGCCAACGACCCAGGCGTATGGGGGAGCGGATTCTATTTCGATACCGACCAATCGTTTGCAGAGGAATTCGGCAGCAAATCCAAGCCGTACTATCTGAACATCACCAACCCTCTGCGGACTACTTATGACGCCGATTGTCATGTGGTGGCCGGAATATTTCGGCGGGCCGGGATTGATATTCCGTTCAAAATTAAGCCGGATACCTCTCTTTTGCAGTTCATTAAGAAATTCGGCAATCGAAAATTCAGCGATACTCTACAGGCACTTGGCTATGATGGTGTGATTGTATCCGGGGAAGAATGTGTGATTTTTGAGCCGGAGCAAGCGAAATTGACCAACAACATTAACCCAAGCGGCGATCCGGATATACGGCACTCTATTGGAGTAAGTAGCGGGGACACCATAGCCGATATCAAAGCTATGGTTGAACGGTATGGCGCTATTAAACGCGGCGAAGCGCCTGCCCGTGATGTGGAAATTCCCAAGCAGACCAACGACGAAACGCGAACCCGCCAGTTTGTCCGCACCGCCGCCGAGGCTTCTCAGGTTCCGGATAGCTTCATTAACGGCATTACTCAGGACGTGATGAATGGACTGTACAGCTATGCGCCTATCAGCGATAAAGCGGCTATGGATAGGGCGGTTCGTACGGTTGAGCAGTTTGGTATGGATGGGGCGTTGAAGCAGTGGGATGCGGTAGCAAATGGGGACAAAAGAGTCAGCAAATATGATATGGCGCTGGGGGAATACTTATTGACATTAGCCGGGAAAAACAATGATCCAGCTTTGGCGTCTAAGTTGATTATTGAACTATCCACCATTGGGACGGAAGGCGCACAGGTTACCCAGGCCGCTTCTATGCTCAAGCGAATGACACCAGAAGGCCAGTTAATGGCACTACAGAGAATAGTTGATAGAACCAATAGAGAAAATTTAAAAAGGGAAAAAGGAAAAATAGAACCTATAAAAATTCCGGAATCTATCATTGATCAGATGCAAAATGTAAACCCTCGTGACACCGAAACCGTTGACCGCATTTTCAAAGATGGGCTTGTGTCCATAGCAGAGCAGGTCCCGCCCACGCTGATTGATAAATGGAACGCCTGGCGGTATACCGCTATGCTGGGAAACCCAAGAACGCATGTGCGCAACATCGCCGGCAACACCATATTCACGCCGTTTATTTACTCCAAAAATATTCTTGCTGGCATGATTGAAGGGGCTTGGGATACCGCGTCAAGAGCAACTGGCGGAGGGGGGATCGAGAGAACCAAAACTGCGTTGGCGGCACTTCCGTTCGCCAAACGGGGTGAATATCTGGATTTCGCGAGGGAGAGTTATGCAAAGAACAAAGATAGGTTGAATAGCAATGGGCGTTTCGATCCATCTGATGTCATTCGCGATAACAGACCGGTTTTTACCTCTAAATTAATGCAGCCAGTAGAAGCCGCCAGAAAAGGAACATCGAAAGCTCTTGAAGTTGAAGACGGATGGGCTAAGAGACTTCATTATGAACGGGCTCTCATGCAGTATTTGGCGGCGAATAAGGTAGATCTAGCAAACGCAGATGATATTACAATAAACAAAGCTGAGAATTACGCTATGCGCGAGGCTTTAAAGGCAACGTTTGCCGATGATTCTGCATTTGCCAATTTTCTCAGTCACGCATCAAAGAACAATAAAGTCGCCAATATCCTCATAGAAGGGACTGTCCCATTTAAAAAAACGCCTATGAATATTGCCAAGCGCGGTCTGGAATACAGTCCGGTCGGGTTACTGGACACACTGACGCGCAAAGTATATCAGCTAAAAACCAGAAAAATCAATGCGGCGGAATTCATCGACAGTCTATCGGCTGGGCTTACAGGTTCGGGTGTTGTGGCTTTAGGCGCATGGTTGGCTTCCAAAGGATTGCTTACTGGCGGTCTTGGTAATGATAAGGAGGATGAATTTGCAAAACTACAAGGGGCGCAGGAATACGCTATAAACACAGATTCTGGCTCGTACACGATTGATTTTGCGGCTCCCGTATCGCTCCCTTTGTTTGTTGGGGCTGAAATTTACAACTTGTACCGAGATTCCCAAAAAGGAGAAGTTCCGCTCCCGAAACTATTGGAATCGTTGGCTAACATTTCTGAGCCGATGGTGAATATGTCTATGCTCCAAGGGATTAATGACGCTATTGAAAATGTAAAATTCAGTGATAACCCTTTAATCGATCTCGGAACTAACACGGTGTTTAGCTATCTCAGCCAAGGTGTTCCAACACTGCTAGGACAGATAGCCAGAACCACGGACGATACCCGCCGCCGGAATTATGTTGAACAAGGCAGCGCTTTCCCCACGCTTCAAATGGCGTTGCAGCGGAACAAATCCAAAATCCCCGGCGCTTTGCAAACACAACAACCATACGTGGACGCTTGGGGGCGCGAGGAACCGACCGGGAACATTGCGGAAAGAGCGTTCAGCAATTTCCTAAGTCCAGGCTATACCAGTGAAAAGCAAACGTCCTCTATGGAAAAGGAACTGGAAAGGCTATACGAAGAAACGGGAGACGTCGGTGTCTTGCCTTCTTCTGCGCAAAAAAGCATAACGAATCAAGGGGAAAAGTATGTTCTCACCGCAGAGGAATATACGGAATATCAAAGGACAATGGGGAAGACCTCCTATGAACTATTAAGCAAGCTGACGGGTTCATCCGAGTATAAAAAGCTGACAGACGAACAGCGTACAGATGCTGTTTCGGAGGTATACAGCTATGCGAAGGATTTGGCCAAGGAGGAAATGCTGAAAAGCCGCGGGGTGAAATATGAGCCGTCATCAAAGCGCCAAAGCATGGACGCGGCGAAGAAAAACGGTGTTCCGCTCTCTACATATCTTCTCTATAGCATTCAGGCTAAAGACCTGAAATCCGATAAAAAATCTAATGGAGATACGGTAAGCGGTTCTCTTAAGCGCAAAAAAGAGGAGCTTCTAAACAATATGGGGGTGACAGCTCAACAGAAACGGATACTTCTTTTACTGGATGGATATGGCAGTAAACAGCAGAGAGAACAACTACTTACTGGCGCGGTTTCTTCCGGTTCCATCTACGAAGAAACGGCAATCGACAGACTACTAAAGGGGGCGCTATCGTGACAGCTATTCGGACGATAGAATATACAGCCAGTCCAAGCGGGGTGAAGCCAATCGCACCGCAGGACGCGGGCGTCCGGGGAGAACACAAAGCCACAAACGTGGTGTTCAACCTGGACGCTTCTCTTATTAAGCCGGAATATAAATACCGGTTTGAATATGTTGACGGGTTCAGCGGGTTTGACACAACTGAGTTTGTGCAGCCAGTTGGGAGCACAGTGTCCATACTCCTCCCGGTTGAATGGACAGCCGGCGGCGGGTGTGGAACGTTGCGACTTTGCATCGTGGCCCTTGATAGCCAAAGCAACGAAGAACAGACGATATATACATTTCCTGCAAGCTTGCTGTTTGCAGAACGCGAAACCGGTGGGGAATGTAACTACAAAAAAGGCTTGTCCGCGCTTATTGACAGCGCCGGGAAAGCCACCGACGCCGCGAACGAAGCCGCAGAAAACGCGAACGCGGCGGCGGACAGAGTGGATGAATCTGTGTCCGGCGCCAACACGGCGGCAGCCAACGCGAATCGAGCCGCTGCAAGCGCGGATGCTTCTGCGGCCACGGCCAGCGCGGCGGC
>ERZ772889.585-NODE-585-length-38662-cov-3.538296_pt1 | contig 38662 bp, 59 predicted proteins | sample MGYA00512127_ERZ772889 | MGnify/ENA primary metagenome ERZ772889 (study PRJEB29015, sample SAMEA2737689) | human gut metagenome | biome: human gut; feature: human-associated habitat; material: faeces | place: China | collected 2012 ...
TATATATCATAAGTCAATAGCAAATTATATAAATTTTATATATAAAGTTATATATTATGTAATATAAAAAAATATATTGCAAACATATATAATATGATATATAATATGATAAAGATAAATTTACGGAGGTATAAAAAAATGGCAAAAACACCAGAATACACCAAAAAAGCAGTAAGCAATTACCGGAGCAAATACGACCTTGCGCAAATCAGATTGCCAAAAGGCACACGTGACAGAGCAGACAAAAACAACATATCTATTAATGATATAGCTGTATCGGCTGTATTGGCTTATTTAGACGCTTTAGAGCGCAAGACGGACAATTTACCGCAAGAGACGGAAAAGACCGCAGAAAAGGCAAATACAGAGCGTACAGAGGTATCCGAGAAAGTCGCACTGATGCAAGCAAACGAAAGATTGCACCAACTCCAGGAGCAGAGGAGAGCAGAGCGGAAAGCATTGGAACAACCGCAAGTTGTTGACGCTGAGGAATTTTTGAAAAATATCAATAAATAATTCCAATAAACTATTGACATGTTATATAACATGATATATAATCAAGATACAAACAAACGAAAGGAGCGAACAAAATGACAGGAACACCAGAGCAGATCACAGCAAAGAAAGCCGCCCGGATCGTATCGACTTGTAGAGCGTTTTTCCCGTGGTATGAACCGCAGATAAAAGACAAATTCGAGCGGCAAGCGTGGGAAGAGTTAAAATCCAAAGTTATCCCAGAGGTGGAAAGCTACACAGATGCTGCACAACTGATAGCGGATCGGCAGAAATTCGCAGACAAAACGTTGTTGCAAAAAATATTTATCAGGGCGTGCAGTCTGCGGTCACTGGATCCGGAATACCACAGAAATTTGGTACAGAAAAAGAAACAATTAGAGGACGAGCGTTGGAACCGATTACAGGACAGGCGGAAAAGATACAGTACATATTGTTAAAAATGAAAGGTTAAAAGGTGGCAAAAATGAGAAAAACAGTAGTAAACGAGTATGGAGTAAACATTGATTATGATTTGGCGGTATCTTTTATGGATGACGATTTAAGAGAGCAAATACACGGAGAGTTTGCACCGTGTACAGATCAGCAATTTTTTGACGAGTATGCAAAACGGCACGAGCAAAAATTTAATGAGGTTTGGGAGTTGGCAAAAGAAAACCCTTGTTATTAAATATTTAGCGGAGCGCAAAGGCTCCGCTTTTTTGCATTGGAGTAAAAAAGATGAAAGATAATGTACTACCGAGGATTTGCAGAACGTGCGGAACCAACTTTTTAGGTGGCCCGAGGGCGTTTTACTGTCCTGAATGCAGACAGGAACGAAAAAAAGAGCAAAGCAAAAGATATAAAGAGCGCATCAAGCACGGGTCTACAACTCCGCTTGGGTCTATTATACAGTGCGAGTCTTGTGGATGCGATATAATTAAATGCGGCGGTTTGCAAAGATTTTGTGAGCAATGTGCAAAAAAGCATCTAAAAATAATTGACAATCAGCAATCTTTAAACTGGAATAAAAACAATCAAGTAAAAGTCAAAAAATCGAAAAAAATATATAGCGATAAAAAGCAAGCAACCGGAATACATAAAAATAGTGGCGTCCCTGGCGTTAATTGGGACACTGTAAAAAATAAATGGATTGCTTGCGTATCTGTTAATCACAGGCAAATCAAGATTGTGACCACATCAAATATAAATGTCGCAAAATCAGCAAGGGATGAAGCGCAGAAGGCAAAAGAATCCGGACTATTAACAGATGATTTTATAAACGTATTAAAATCAAAATATCGTAATCTATAAGCAGGTGTAACAGCCTGCTTTTCTTGATCTATTTTCACTGCGTTGTTTTAATGTGCTAAATTTTGTAGACAAATTGTAGACATTTTGTAGACGCAGATTAAATAAAAGGAGATTAGATAAAATAAAGGTAGATAAAATAAAAATAAATAAGAGCAGAAAGACAATGATATGCCAAGTATATATAAATACTAGAGCTGACCAGCTACCACCATACACCCATCTGCAAAAATTACCTGTCTGTCTGTTAAAAAATCCCATTTATCAAATTTACACGGATGATATTTTTTAATCGCATGAATTTTATATGCTCAGTATCAGCAGCAGACCACCACAGCAACAAATTGTCAAATGCGTAAAAGGTTGTTGTGGATTTATAAATAGCACTTATGGTATGATAAAACCAGTTAGGGAGCCGACGCTAATACGGTGCGAGTGACAGCGGTACAAATCCACCCCCCTCTGGATATGCAGCCGCCCAGATTGTAACCAAGACCACCGGAGCCGACAGACCGGAAACGACAAGACGTCACTAGCTGATCACTTTTGTAAATTTATGTTTTTACCTGATCTGTGGAGGAGATCAAAAGACATAGGTTTATTGAGTGATTCTTAGTGATTTTTTATTGCAGATTTTTAGGAGGTGCAGAACATGGAAAAAGTCGAAAATACAGAAACATCCCAGGTATATGAGAACGATATGGAATTATACCTTTCCCAGTTCTGCAGAGATCAGAAAATCAAGGATATTAGACAAGAGTCTCAAAGCGTTTGGAATGCTGCCCTTATGTATATCAAACGCCATGCATTTAATGAGCCTGATTGTCTTAAGTCTAAAGCCCTTGTAAATACTACTGGATCATTTACAGGCGGAGTTAGTAACTATAACGCTTATAACTATGATTTGGTTAATCGTATATGTGATTATTATATATATATGTGTATGATGTATGACAAAGAGGTATCTGCAATAGGGTTTAGTTTATTAACAGGTATAGACAGATATACAATAGCTACTTGGAGGGACGAGGGGACTAAATTAAGTCCATCGTGTTCTGACATCGGCAAAAAGATATCGGATTTTCGTGAAGAGTCTTTAAGTGCAAAGTTAGCCACAGCAAAGCGCAACCCTGTGGGGATCCTGGCAATACTTAACCGCCATTACGGGTGGAACCTTCCGGGAGTATCGAGAGAGCAGCAAAACAACAAACAGGCCTTAACTGCTTCGGATCTGCCACAGTTAGGCACTGTAAATGGACAAAATATATCAATGTTGACCGATTCCGGAGTGTATGACGATAGCAACGTAGATGCGAATGAGTAGCAACAACAGCTGAAACGTGCGAAAATACTGGATAGTTAAGGATGTGACAATAAACTATTCCATAAAGACGTGTTTAACGCATAGTTAAAACAGCATGAAACACTATGGGGAGGGGGTCTATAAGAATTTCGCCCATGCCCCCTACTTAGTCCCATAAACTACCAAAAAAATAAAAAGGCTTAGACAGGAGGTGATACTAAACATGGAGTTATCTTACACACAAAACAAATTGCAATTTAACAGACCATCTTTCAAAGATGAACTAAAAGATAAACTTGGAACAGTTTGCTGTAACTGTGGAAGTAATTTAGATGTAGAGTATCACCACATAGTGCCTTTAGCATTGGGAGGAACAAACAATATAGGTAACATTGTACCTCTTTGCCATGTTTGCCATCAAATTGCACATGGTTCTAGGAACATCAGAGACATAAAGAAACCTGAAAACACTGGCAGACCTAGAAAGCCGCCTGTTCCGGGCTATCTGAAAATCCTAGACGAATATAAGAAAGGCAAGATAGGCAGAAAAGAATGTGAGAAACAGTTGCAACTTACTCAGGGAAGCAAGCTAACTGATATGTGGTTCTATAAGAAATACCTGAAAGATAATCGCATAAAGGTTCTTAAGAACCGGATAGATATGTTAAACACACCAAAATGTTTGAAAATGGATCACTCGCAGGAATTTGTAGCAAGGGTTGTTTATGAAGACGGAAAAGAAGAAAAGTTCTTCGCCTGTGGTTGATTTTAAAAATTTCCTCAAAAACAAAAAGACCCTTAGGAGGTGTACCACATGATTTTCATTTACATAGTTTTAGCATGGATACTGTTTCAATTACAGGCTCCTGCATGGGTATATATCCTGTTCATCATCGGAGTATTTTTAAGAGCAGTAATCATTGGTAGAGATTAAGCGTATGCAAATCTACGGAAAAGAGATTAAAGACGAATGCTCAAAATGTGGTGAAGTCCTGCAATGCGAATTGTTTCTGCAAGGTCACGGAATCAAGAGAGACCGTGAGAATGTTACGGAAATGGTTAGTTGCCAGATGAAGCACCAAAAGAGCAGGCTTGATAAAGAGCCTAAAGAAGATTTGCCAGTTAAGGAGAAATGCGAATTGCCGCCGGAGATTAAAGAGATCTACACAGAAGTTTGGAAAATTCATAAAGAGTGCGCTAATCCGAAAACGGATGATGACTGGTCGTATCTTATTCGGCAAGGCAATCTGCTGATTAAAATGCACAACAATAGCCAGTTTGCTAAAGCACTGGTAATGGCAATGATCGATGAAATTGAAGGGAGGACGAAGAAAAAATGAAAAACATAATCAGGAAATTCTTAAAAGTATGTTCTTCAACAGCATTACTTACTATTTGCGGAATTTGTTTTCAGATTGTACGGGATTCTAGTGCAGATACAATTTCAAGAGTGATGTGCATTGCGTTCGGACTGATATTTATGATTGCAAATTACTTTGTGTGGGAGGTAGAACTTACATGATCGGATTCATGATTTTAAAGATAATGACAACATTGGTTTTGACAGTTTTAGCAATATCTGCTTTGTGTTATGCTCCAAAACAGAAAACGGCATCAGACGGAGTAATTCTCTTTGCACTTGCAATGTTCATTGCATTTGGAATAACTTTTATGTGGGTATAATATGTGGTTGCCGGAGATTATGCGAATTATCCCATATCACATCGTTGAATGGGTTAAATTCATAAAGCCATTGTTATTGCCGAATATCCGGTGTTGTGTTGGCATTGGATATGTGGCAGAGAAATCAAGGCATCAAGAGTGTATGTAGCCTGTGTATGGGAAACGAAAAATGGAATAATGCGTTCGACAACACCAAGTTTTTCAAAGTACCGTACACAGGCGTGAAAATTTTGAATAGAGTGGATCACGAAAATAATCCGGGAGCAGATGGTCTCTCTCCCGGAGTTTAGGACTATCGCCAAGCGGTAAGGCACAGCACTTTGACTGCTGCATTCCCAGGTCCGAATCCTGGTAGTCCTGTTTCGCAGATGTTTTCTTCTTTCGGTCTTTGCCATCTGCGAATTGTCTTCCATACTTTTCCATTGGAGACACTCCTTTCACCTCATAGCGGAATGCTGTTAAGAGCCGTCGCAAGGCTCGTGAGGGTTTTCCACGTAACCGCTTGAAGCTTTGCAACCATATAGCGGTGAAAACTTTATCTGCGTCTATAAGACGATACCGTGATTGCAATAATCGGTAGGTAGCAGATAGGTGTGCCAGAAGTTAGGCTGTGGTTATACGGCACAGGTTTTGGGGAAATATGCATAGTGGCGATTGCAGCGGTCTGTAAAACCGTGACATTAGAAACACCGAAGGTTCGACTCCTTCTTTCCCCACGATGTCGGATCGCAACCGACTAGCAGGTAACTGGCGGATGTCCTGCGAAAATAAAAATAGCCATAAGTGTTGCGCTGTGTCAGCGTCTTAAATGTAGGCATACAGCTTATGGAAACGCACATTGGGATGTAGCTCAAATGGAGAGAGCAGTGTCCTTCTAAGGCATAGGCTGTGGGTTCAAGTCCCATCATCCCAACTTGCAGAAATAAAACACAGCGTGAGATACGGTGGCGGCACAAGGTGTTTCGTAAATGTACAAGTCAGGTAAACAGCCGGGAGACACCCTACCGATAAACAGCAGAAAATCATAACGCTTGTCCCTGTTCGCAGGTGTTGACTAACTGCTGCATAATATCTGTTTCTGCAATTATTCGGTCAAATTATGCTGTCTGTTAACAGGTGTTCTATGTTTTGGCTGAAATTCAATGCTTGCATATTGCTCTGCGACATTTTAGTGCGGAGTAGAACCCGGGAAATATGCTTGCATTATGCAGATATGGTGTAATGGTATCACAGTAGCTTGCTAAGTTATCCAGCAGAAATGCTGTCAAGGTTCAAGTCCTTGTATCTGCGCTAAACTTACGACAATCAACCTGGGAAAAGGTTTGCCGTAAGCGGTATAGAAAGTCCGCATGAGATTGTACAAAGTAGTGGCAAAAGCAATTTCGGATATAGCAGTTCCACTACACTGCTATATTTGCCGTATGTCCGGGTGGTGAGGGAGCGGTCTTGAAAACCGTTGGTCTGAAAGGACTTGCAGGTTCAAATCCTGTGTACGGCGTGCGTCGATGAAGGATTCGACCAGCAGTCATTATTGAGAAGTGAAAATTCTAGAAAGTAGCTTTGTTGAGATAATGACAAATCCTCTTGTTTTGGAAAGCAATGAAAAAGTTTGACCGTTTCAAGTTTCAAAAAATCGTGAAAACTTTATATACGTCTGTCTGTTGGTCAGAAAGAGGTCTCCAAAACCTCTAACGAAAGTTCGATGCTTTCCGGGCGTGTTTATCTTTATCTCCACTTAGTCTGGTACTACTGCAATAGTTCAGGTCGATGGGAGATGTATGGATAGTAGTTGCTCATTATCGGTTAACGAAAAACACTTCTGCGAGTAGAATTTGCAGATTCAAAAGCAGTCGTACCTTGTTTGGGTCGGGTTGGTTCAACTCCAACGGCAACTATTCCCTAGCTAAAACGTAAGCCACATATGTTTAGCGAAAACCAAGCCTATGAAGTAGAGAACAGACAAGACTGTGAGATTGTGGATAGTCAGTGACAAGTAGGCGGTGAACATTTGGTTATGGCAAGCGCAAGCCATAAAAGGTTTTACTGTGCAATTCCCATGCATAGCTTCAGTGGAAGAGCGGCATCCGCATAGGATGTGTGTCGGCGGTTCGATTCCGTCTGCATGGGTTACGGAGAATATGAGGATGAATGGATCGAAAGACTATCAACAGCAAACAGAAGCATTACAAAATTTTGGCATAGATGTTTCAAGAGAAGCAGTAGAAAAATACGCTTTGGAAAAATTTGGAAGGATACCGCAAAATTTTATTGAAAGAGATTTCGCAAGAAACTGTAAAGTGATGGAAGAAAGCAGAAGGATTATGAAGCAAGGATTTGAAAATGTGTAAATTTTGTGAAAAGTGGCATGATGAAAATACAATCTGCGGAGCTGACATAAAAATTCATAAATGCGCAAATGAAACAAATTTGACATGTGCACAGATTATGAAGAATACCTGCGATAAAGTGCCAGGTATCGTGATTTATAAAGGATGTAAGGCAGCAGGCTACTTTGATATTGCATTTTGCCCGATGTGTGGTAGAAAGTTGGTGTAGGAATGAAGCCATTAGAAGAAATATTTTTCAGAGCTTGTGTGAATGAGCAGAAAAGAAAATTACATTCTAGCGATCGGGAATTGAGCATAAGAACTATTGGTAATATTTTTGAAAGGCTTGGATTTTCGTACAAGCAGTTAATGTATTATGTCAGCAAGTGGTCTGACAAGGGATTTTATAATTATGGAGTGACGCTTGACTTAGGCTGGTTTGAATTTGATAAGCTGACCGGAGAATATAAGCAGATTTATGATTATATGACAAGTACGGACGGATGGAAAGATGGAGAACTTGCAAATTATATTGTCAGTAATTCGTTTAATCTGGAAAGGATAACAAATTTTGCATTGAAAAAGCATCTTGGAATTGGAAAAGATGAGGACTTCTTCAATCCATACAAAGAGGGGTAACTAATGAAACATATCAAAGAATGGCACACTTGCGATAGGTGCGGAGTAGAAATAAAGAATACACTTATCAGAAAAGGGAAAGCGAAAATTAAGTCAAAAATCCAAAAAGGTTACCATATTGATAGTTTGCTTGACAATTTTGGAATTATTTTGTACACAGAAGAAGCAGAAATTGACTTATGCCCTAAGTGCCGGAAAGAGTTTGAAAGGTGGATGAAAAATGAGCATGACAGCAGTAATTGAGAACATAGAACGTGATGCACTACTAATCAGAGAACACAATCCAAATATCATTGGCAGCTATAAAGATATTCCAGCAGTAATATATGAACCCGAAAAATATGATATGTACGAGCAAATTTTCAAAACGACGTTGGTGGAACATCGTTGCCAGTGTTGCAACCGCCTTTTAGGCAAATTCAAAGGACAGGCTGAAATCAAATGTCCGAAGTGTGGGAAAATCAATAGAATCGGGGTGAAATAATTTGTGAATCAAGTAAAGTTGGTGAAATGGCAATATTGCAAAAACCTTAATGATATAAATCAAGCCATTCTGCAAAACGACCAGAATTGGGAAGAATTAAAGAGTGCAGAACAAATTATCAGTATAACATTTGACACAAACCATATGTGTTATGTTGTGTTTTGGACTGTTTAGCATAGCAAATAGAATATTTCCAAGAGCACCAGTCGTAGAGTGCCTACGCAGAGAGCCGAATTTCCAAAATTGTGAGGGAAGGAGGCTCTTTTATTTTGGCAAGTAAAAGCCTTATCACGGCAGTAAACAATTACGACAAGTACATAGAGCAACATGGGATTGATGAACAGGTCATTGATGCGTACATAGAAGCCTGCAGAGTGGCTATAAACGGTGAAAAAGATATAACTTATGGCTTACAGATAACAAACCGTTCTAAAGGCATTGTAGAGCGTTTCTGTATGGAAAGAACCGGAGGAACCATATGGGATTTGGAAAAGTATTCCTTTGCAAACAAGACGCACTATTCTCTGACAGATAAATTATACGATGTTCTTTTACTAGAAGCACAAAATAAGGTTGTGGACAGTGCATACCGATACTTGGAAAAGAAAAGAGAACCTAGAGAGCGGTTCTACATGCCACGTAGAAAGCAATTTCTTAAAATCGGTCTAATGGATGCCATTCAAGGCATGATTGATGATAAATACGACATTCTCTGCGTGTCACTTATCCCTGGTGCCGGAAAAACTACGGTCGAAAAAATGCTGAATGCATTGGTAGCAGGATGGTTTCCGAGAGATTTCAACCTTTTTTACTCCCACAGTGGAGATATTACACGTATGTACTATGACGGTGTGTACGATATTTGCACAAATTCTGACGAGTACACTTGGAATGAAATTTTCCCAAATCTTTCAGTTACCAGTACTAATGCAAAAATGGAACAGTTTAACATCGGCAAATATAAACCATTTCCATCCGTTCAGTGCACATCCGTAGGAAGTAAAAATGCTGGTAAAGTACGTGCATCAAAGTTTTTGTTCGTAGATGACATGATCGGTGGCATCGAAGAAGCTATGAATCCTATAATTTTGGATAAACTGTGGGACAAATATGCTGTAGACGCAAGACAGAGAAAAACACAGGACACGGATGGAAAGAACTGTAAAGAGATTCATATTGCTACTAGGTGGAGCGTAAATGATGTAATAGGTCGGATCCAAAATATGTATGAAGGTAATCCGAGAGTAAAGGTTATTTCAGTACCTGATATAGACCCCAAGACAGGATTAAGCAATTTTGACTACGAATTTTCCGGATTTACGGTTGCTTTTTTTGAAGATCAACAATTACTCATGGATGAAATCTCTTATAGGTGTCTTTACAAACAGGAGCCTATTGAACGTGAGGGATTGTTATTCCCGGAAGAAAAAATCAGACGTTATCTTAATCTGCCACATGGGGAACCGGAAATTATTACAGGGCAATGCGATACCAAGGGAAAAGGAACAGACTTTTTTGTTCTTCCGGTATTACAAAAGTACGGAGAAGATTATTACTGCGTTGATTGTGTGTGTAACAATACAGCAGATTATGAAATGCAGTATGAAAATGCGGCAAATGTACTCGTTAATAATAAAGTGCAAGAGTGCGAATTTGAACGTAATGCTGGTGGTGACCGTGTTGCAATGGAAGTAAATAAACGTGTAGAAAGTAAAGGCTGGATATGCAATATTACTGATACTCCAACAGAGACAAACAAGGAAGCTAGAATTTTTCAGTGCTCTAACTGGATATTGCAACACGTTATTTTCAAGGATCCGTCATTGTATAAGCCTAACGAATCATACGGTGTAATGATGTCGTTACTGAAAAGGTATTCTGTTTCAGGAAAAAAACAGTTAGATGATGTCCCGGATGTATTTTCTAACTTTGCTTTAAGAATCACAAACGGTAACAGAGTGGCAAGAGCAGAAGCAATCAGCAATCCTTTTTCAATGGGTAGGAGGTATTAGATGACAACAAAAGAATATTTAGGGCAGATAAGCCGCCTTAATCGAATGATAAATAATAAACTCACGGAAATTGCACAACTCAAAGATATGGCGGTAAGCATATCTGCTCCGCAAAGCGGTGAAAGGGTACAGACTACACCGAATTTTGACAAAATAGGAACAAAATATGCCAAAATTGACGAAATGGAACGGAAAATAGATGGCATGGTGGACGAACTTGTCGATAAAAAAGAGAAAATTATACAGCAGATAGACAGCATGGAAGATGAAAACACATACAATATTCTGTTCGCAAGGTACATCGAAAAGAAAACTTTTGAAGTGATTGCAACAGAAATGAAATATTCATGGAGACAGGTTGTCAGACTTCACGGAACTGCATTGAAACAGTTTGAAAAGAAATACGGAGAAGGGTATTTGAATGAACAATGTCATTGAATGTCATATATAAAAAATGGTAATGTTAAACTGACGAAAATATTTAAGATGCTTTCTAATCCTCCTAAAAGGCAAACAGCCGGGAATACCGTCTACGTTATGTGGGCGGTATTTTTGTGCGCAGAAAAGAGGTATTTATGATTTTTAATCAAAAAATTAGAGTGTACTGTCCGGGATGCGGACGGTTGGTCGGTGAATGCAGTTCAAAATCACACATCGACAAGACATATAAGTGCCGGAATTGCGATAAGATGGTTGTTTACCATACAGAGACCGGAGAACGTGAGATCAAGAAACTTCCAAAAAGAGATCAGAGCAGCGGAATGACATTTATGTAGGTAAAAATATGAACACTATGAAATTTCAAGACCTTGTAAAGGGTTGTCACGGTAGAAAAATTGCATATACGGACGTGGAGCAGATAACCAAAGACAACATTGTAAAGGTTATTTGTGATTGCATCGGTGTTTTTAATTACAATAAGTCAGTTATCAAGTACTTGTGGGAGTACTACAAAGGAGATCAACCGGTACTATACAGAACAAAGCTGTCAAATGAGGATATAACGAACAAAATCGTTGAGAATCATGCTTATGAGTGGGTACAGTTCAAGGTTGGTCAGACTTACGGCGAGCCTATTCAGTTTGTCAGCAGAAAAGATGATGAAGCTGTAAATAAGGCAGTAGATGAACTTAACGATTACTTAGCTGATGCAAATAAGCATGAGAAAGACATAAAAGCTGGTGAATGGCAGTCGGCAACCGGAACATCATTTAAAGCAATTCAGATTGTGAATGGAGATGTTCCTATCCGTGTGGTTGCACCTAATCCACTAAATACATTCGTCATTTACAACCGTAGTTCTGAAGAACCGATTTTAGCAGTCCAAGAATTAAAGGATGAAAACGGAGAATGGTATAAACTTTGCTACACAGAAACGAATGAATGCAAAATAAAAAACAGTTCCGTTATTGCTGATTCATGGAAGTTACATGGTTTTGGAGGCATTCCTATTGTGGAATTTCCGAACAACCATGAGCGATTGTCTGATATTGAACTTGTTATAGATCTGTTGGATGCAATCAATAATACACAGTCAAACAGAATGGACGGCATAGAGCAGTTTATACAGGCATGGATCAAATTTGTAAACTGCGATATTGACGAAGAGCAGTTTGAAAAAATGAAAATGAGCCATGCATTGGTTGTAAAGTCCAATAACAAGGATAACAAGGCTGATGTTGATGTAATGTCGCAGGAACTTGACCAAACGCAGACACAGGTATCTAAAGACGATTTAACAGACAGCGCACTTTCAATTTTGGGAATACCAAACAAACAAGGAAACACTGGCGGTGATACGCAGGGTGCGGTTGAGCTGAGAAACGGATGGGATTTTTCAAAATCAAGAGCAAGGCTTAAGGATCCGGTTGTTAAGACAGCAGAGAAGAGACTGGCCAAGGTTGCGTTGAATGTTATCCGCATTAAAAAAGAGGATCTAAAAATCACTCTTAGAGATTTTGATGTGCAGATCAACCACAGTCCACAAGATAATATGTATACCAAGTCGCAGACATTACTGCAACTTCTGCAGTGTGGTATTCATCCGCTTATTGCAATTAAAACGGTTGGACTTTGGGGAGATTGTGAAAAAACTTTCAACCTTTCCAAGCCTTACCTTGATGCTCTGTGGAAAACTGCTGACATTATCAACATGGAAGAGCAGATGGCAAAAGCACAGGAAATCGTAAAACAAATGCAAAATAAGACAGTTGCCTAGAAATAGGTAGCTGTTTTTATTTTATAAAATTTGCAGCTATGCGGTAAATAGCAGAGACTCAGCAGGAGCGACCTGCGGTAACAAAAGCGTGAGTTTAACGGAGGTAATTTATGACACGAGAAGACGTATTAAAACTTTTTCCCGAAGCTACGGACGAACAGATTACAAATCTTTTGAATCAGAACAATTCGGAAGTTGCAAGAGAAAAAACAAAGGCAGGACAATACAAGGCTAAGGCTGATAGTGCAGATGAGTTACAGAAAAAGCTTGATGAACTTGAAGCCGGAAATCTTTCTGAAATTGAAAAAGCTAATAAAGCTTTGGAAACTGCAAATGCAAAAATCGCAGAACTTGAAAAGACACAGGCTATTGCGGCACAGAGAAGCAATGCGGCATCCAAGTTTAACATTTCTGCTGAACAGGCATCACAGGTTATCAAGGATGACGGCAGTTTTGACTACGAAGTACTCGGAAAAATTATCTCTGATAAAGAGACTGCTGCGGCACAGGCTAAGGAACAGGAGATTGCAAATGGATCTACTAATCCTGGTGGTGGAAGTGCTGGTGGTTCTGAAAGCAAAACTGCGGATGTTGAGAATGCGGAAAAAATCACATTCGGAAATGCATCTGCAAGCGAAGAAGCAAAAAACCATTATGTTTTATAGGAGGTAAAAAATTATGGGTAAGCCTATTACCAGAGACTTTACACAAAGTAAAGGTATTTTGAAGTTTTTCCCTTATGAGGGAGCAGCTTGCATCGTAGAACAGAGCGGTGTGAGTGCAGGAACTGACGGAAGAAAAGTTGTGCCTGCTGGTACACCATATCCGTCTAATGATGCAAAGTGCGTAGGTTATCTGCTTGAAGATGTGGATGTAACTATGGGAGATGCACCCGGAACCTATGTATACCAGGGAACTATTGATTGGGAAAAAGTAAAGAGTTTGACAATCTCTGATGAAGCTAGAAAAGCTACACCGAGAGTCACTTTTTACGGTGCACCACAAATTTCCGCAGTGTAATTAACAACAATTCAAGGAGGTATTAACTATGGCATTACCATTAAGCGAAGCATTTACAGCGAGAAGTCTCGGTGTAATGTGGAATAACTATGAAAAAACTTTAGGTTCTGCGCCTTACCTTGGCAGACAGAAATTTGGCACAAGAAAGCAGGACAGTCTCGACCTTAGATTTATTAAGGGGAAGAGCGGTCTTCCTGTTTCTCTGAAAGCATCTAATTTTGATGCACAGGCAGAGTTAAGAGATGTTGGTGGATTCTCTGACATTCAAAACGAAATGCCTTTTTACCGTGAATCCTACATGGTAACTGAAAAAGAAGAACAGGAATATGCAAATTACCAAAGCTCCGAAAATGCATCTTTGGCAAACAATGTGTTAAGAGAAATCAGCAAAAAGCCCATGATGCTGATTGAAGGAGCAAGGGTTGTACCTGAGAGACAGATTTGGCAGCTGTTAGCACCCGCTGACGGTATTCCCCGTGTACAAGTTACTATTGGTGGAAAAAGTTTTTATGTTGATTACACCACTGACGAAGGTGTTGAACATAAGAAAGACCATTTCGTAGAAATCTCCGGAGAAAGTGATAAGTGGAACGTTCCGGCAACCGCAACTCCACTGGATGATCTGATTGAGACTAGAAGAAACTTTGCGAAGAAGACTGGTTATTCCCTGACAAGATTTACCATGAACACCGAGACGTGGGAAATGGTTCTGAAAGCAGAGGACACCAAGAAGCAGGTTCTCGGAATCACTGCTTACAATGGTGGAATCCGTTTACAACAGTCTCAGGTTACAGAGTATCTTCGTGGATACGGAATTGAGATCGAGGTGTATGACAAGTTGTACATTGATCCTGCAGACGGACAGACAAAGTATTTTGTGCCTACTGGTGTTGTATCCGCTCTATGCGCTGGTGTATATCTTGGTGATTATGTCTTTGGCAGAACTCCGGAAGAGAGAAGCGGAAGTATTACTGATGGAAACCTGTCTATTGTTGAGACTGGTATTTCCGTGTACACATACGCTACTAATCATCCTATCAATACTCATTGCGTAGTATCCATGATTGGTCTGCCTACGTTTGAGGGAATGGACAGTGTGGTAGTAATGAAAGTTGCGTAGGAGGTCTGATATGATTGCAGGACATATTACCAAAATCAGTGGCAAGTGGTTTTTTCCGGGAGAAGAAATCCCGGAGGAAACCTCCACCGAATTAAAAGAAGAAATCCCGGAGGAAACCGCATACACCAAGACTAAAATCAACCGTATGTCTACGGCAGACCTGCAGAAGTTAGCCACAGAACACGGTGTTGCCGGTGCGGAAGAAATCAGCGGCGAGGAATTGAAAAAGATTCTGATTGAAAAGTTTAAATTATAGAGGTAAATCATGGCAGATTACACAACTTTGGAGCAAGTAAAAATCAGATTAAAACAATTTCATATTGATGAAAAAACTTCCAAGGTTGTGTTTGATGACCTTGAAGATAACCCTCTGATTGAGCAACTTATTAGTCAAGCGAAAGCTGACATTGTGGCAAAGAGAATGTACCCGGACAGCTACACGGAAGAAAAGATTGCAGAGGACTTGAAGCGGTTTGAGAGCGTGATTGTGAATGTGGCTGTGTATGACCGTTCACAGGCTGGAGAGAACTTCATGGCAAACTACTCTGAAAACGGTGTGTCGAGAACATGGAGAGACCGTGACAGTCTGTTTGTTGGTGTATTTCCATTTGCAAAAGTTTTATAACCCCATCGAAATCAAGGGGTTTAGAAGATTGTGCGTGACCATGTTACTGATTCCAGTAATAAGGTTGCAGGCGGCACACTTTAAGGGTGGTGGGCGGTGTGCCAACAATAAGTAACAGGAGATATGAAATGAAAGATTTTTTATTACAGACATACACTATTGTATTGCCTATTTTATTAGGATATATTGTCTGGCTCCTTAAACAACAAAAGAAGGACAGAGATGCAAACAGCAAGGGAACAATGCTTCTTTTGCGTGTGCAACTTATTGAGTATCACGATAAGTACATGAAGTTGGGAGAAATTCCAAGCTATGCGTATGAGAATTTTGTAGAGATGTACAATGCGTATCATGCGCTTGGTGGAAATGGAATGGCTACCAAAATGTACGAGGAAATCAAAGAAATAAGATTAAAGAATGGAGGTAAGGAATAATGGATTTTTCACAAGTAGGAACTTGCGTTGCAATCGTGGTTATCTGCTATCTTGCCGGTATTGGAGCGAAGCTTATTCCGGTTATTAAAGATAATTACATTCCGGTTGTTGTCGGCATTGTCGGTGGCATTCTCGGAGTAGTAGGAATGTATGTGATTCCCGACTTTCCAGCAAATGATGTTCTGAATGCTATTGCGGTCGGTATTGTTTCCGGGCTGGCAAGCACCGGGGTAAATCAGATTTACAAACAGGTAAAGAAAGATGCTTGAAGCAAATAAGCAAAAAATGAAGTATTCCAAACAGGGTGAGAAAGTCACAATCTACGACCGTGACGAAAATGGAAACATCAAGTACATTGAGGTTGACGGTGAAAAGATTCCAGTAGTTTTGAGAGAAGCTATCGGATTTTCTGACCCTGTTCTTTTTTCTGCAAATATCAGCAACAAACTTTCGGAAGTACTGGTAAAGGAATTTGGCATTGATGATTCCAGTTCCTATTGTCAGATTGTAACAGATAAGGGATATTTGCCGATTAAGGCAGGAGACATTGTTTGGAAGAAATCTGATGTGGGTCGAGACAGTGATGGACTGGTTGACGATAAGACAGCGGACTACGTTGTAAAAGGTGTAGCTGATGAAGGACTTACCGTTGATTTGTTTTTGCTTCAAAAGACGGTAAAGTGATATGGGAAAGACGATTGAACTAAATCTATTCAGTGACAAGTCCATACAGAAAGCTATTAATGCTCTTAGAGACTACGAAAACAGCTTGACCTATAAATGTAGGTTACTAGCTGAAAAGTTGGCAGAAAAAGGCGTAGAAGTGGCTAGGATACAGGTCACAAGTTTAGATGCTATCTTCACTGGTGATTTAATGCGAAGCATTCATGCAGAGCATATAGGGAACATAAAAGGCGGTGGAATCTGGGCGGTCGTTGCTGATGATGAATCCGCTGTTTTTGTGGAATTTGGTACACTTGGCAGCCTTGGTGGGAAAAAGGAATATCCATATCCGTTGCCGGAAGGTGTTCAATGGAACTACGGAAGTGGTTCAAACATCATTCAGTTGACAAATGGTCAATACGGCTGGTTCTACAAAGGTGATGATGGAAAAGTGTACTGGTGTGAGGGCATGGATAGCAGACCATTTATGTATTTGACAGGTATCGAACTTGAAAAAGATGTAGTGAAAGCGGCATTGGAGGTGTTCGGCAATGGCGGTTAATGAGTATCAATGGGTATCAGATTTTAAAGTTAAGATTGCATCATACTTGAAAATGAAGATACCGCAGAGCCATCCCAAAGCGTATGTAACGAACAAAAGCAAGGATTTGTCGGAACCCACATTCCCTACGGTTTATTTTCATGCCATGCCGTTCACAGAGACAGGACAAGACCTTGAAGGACGGTCTATCAATGGAATCACAGCATCATACCAGGTGGATGTAATTACCAACAAAAGTCAGGAAGAAGCCGAAGCTATCATGGCTACGGTTGCCGGGCTTTTTAAACGTTTGCGATTTCAGATAACTTCCATGCCGGAGTTCAGCAATACTTCGCAGAAAACATACAGAAGCACAGCACGGTTCAGAAGAACAGTAGGTGCTGATGATACATTGTAACTATTAGAGCCATTCGGCTCTATTTTTTTATGCAAATTTAAGGAGGTATAAATTATGGCAGCAGCCGGAGTTTCTACTTTAGGCATTACTTTCGGATATGGTACAGAGACAACCGCCGGAACAAAACCTACAAGTTTTAAGCAACTTACAAGAATCAATGCCATTGGCGGCATCAGCATTGAACCGGAACAGATTGATGCTTCTGCGTTAGAAGATGCAATCACCAGATATGTAAAAGGTCGTGCAGATACTGGTGGATCTTTTGCAGTCACAGTCAACTTCACATCAGAGACCGTGGCTGAATGGACTGCACTTATCACAGCCTACAAGGCTCTTACTGGTGGAAATAGAATGTGGTTTGAAACTGTTATTCCCGGAGAAGAGAAATCTTTCTTCGTTGTTGCACAGCCGCCTGAACAGATTCCACAGCCAGAAATCGGACAGAATGAACTTCTGACGATTGAAATGAATCTTACCATTGAGGAATACAAGGGATTGGATGCTACCGTTGAACTAACAACGGGGGAATAGCAAGTCAGTCAGAAACAAATAACACTGCCGTGGCTGACTTTAATGAAACGGTAGATGAGCCATTGATTTAGCAAAAGAGAGCCGTCTTCGGGCGGCTCCTTTCCAACAAAATGTTGGGGAAAGGATATGTTTTTATGAAGAAGATTTTAGTTAATGATGTTGAATATACTTTAGAGTTTGGATTCGGTGCTGTGGAGTGCAAGGATTTGATTCAAAAGATGTTTCTTATGCTTTCCGGTGGCTATGTAGCTAAAAAAGCAAAAAATGTACAGAATCCCACACCAGAAGAAATTGTAGATGGTAGCGGATATATGCTTGCAGAATTTCCTCATGTATGCAAAACGGCTTTTTATGCTGGTCTTATCGAAAACCATGAAGGTATTACACCGGATGAATCCAATGCTTTAATGAAAGAATACATGAAAGCAAACGGTCTTTCTTTTGTGAAGCTGTATGGAGAACTGACAGACTGTATGAAAGAAGACGGTTTTTTCGAACTGTCGGGTCTGACGGAAATGATGACGCAGACCAAGGAAGAAATGGAGAAAGAGGACAGCAAGGTAACGAAGATGCCACAGGATCACAAGAAGAAATCGACTGGCACAAAATAATATGGGAAGAATATTTTCCATTTGCTTTTTCCATGGGGATCTCGATAGAAGAGTTCAAACATCTGAATCCTAAAAAATTAGAGTGGTGCTACAAAGGATATAAACTAAAAAAAGAGGAAGAAGATAGGAACTCATGGCAACGTTGGGGAAATTACGGAATATCTGCATTAATCTTTGCTGTAGATCATTGCTTAAACGGCAGAAAAGCACAATCGAAGTATATCGACAAGCCTATTATGGAGCGTCTTGAAACTGCTAGTAACGAAAAGGAATTGCAAAAACAAAGAAAGGCATTTCTTGCAGGACTTATGGCAATGCAGGCTAATTTTGAATTATCACATCCAAAAAAGGAGAAATAAACATGAGTTTAACAGGAATTGATGTGTCCTCATATCAGGGGACGATTAACTGGTGGGCGGTAAAACAGAACGGTATTGATTTTGCTATTTTGAAAATCATCCGCAAGGATTTGAACCCGGACAAGGAGTTTGAAGAGAACTGGAAAAATTGTGAAGCATACGGAATGAAAGTGCAAGGCGTGTATAACTACAGCTATGCTACCACTGTATCAAAGGCACAATTTGCTGCTGAGAGAGTGCTTATTATTCTTGGAAACCGTAAGCCTATGGTTTGGATGGATGTTGAAGATGCCGTGATGAAGAATCTCGGTAAGAATCTGATTCCAATTATCAATGCTTACGGCAAGGTCATCACCGATGCAGGATTGCAGTTCGGTGTATACACTGGTGAAAGTTTTTACAAGACATACATTAAGCCTTATGGCGGTGTGAGTTATCCTATGTGGATCGCACGGTATGGCAAGAATAACGGCAAGTGTGATGTGAAGTATCAACCGCAAGTACCGAACATGGTAGGCTGGCAGTATACTTCTAAAGGTCGTGTAGGCGGCATTGTAGGAAACGTGGACATGAATGTATGGTACAAGGAGTTAGATGCCGTATATAAGGATTCTACAAGCCATAGCAACCCTTATACAGAACCGGAAAGACTTCTGTATTACAAGTGTATGGCAATGATGAAGGGAAATGATGTCAAATGGGTTCAGTATGAACTTGTAAGAAAAGGATTTATGCCGTCTGTAAATTCAAAAGGTAAGCTGAACATTGACGGATGTTTCGGAAAAGCCACTTCCAATGCAGTAAAGGCATTCCAAAAGAGTGTTGGAATCACTGTAGATGGAAAAGTCGGTGCGGTTACGAGAGAATATCTTAAGAAATGATTTTAGGAGCGGTAGGTGTCACAGCTTACCGCTCTTTTTCTTGGAAGTGACAGACACTTCCTTTTTTTATTGCGGTAAAGGCGGTGCGGTATGGCAGATATTGATATTGATGATCTTCAAATAAAAATAAGTGCGGATGCGAACAAAGCCAGTAGTGCACTGAACAAACTTGCAAATAGCCTTGAAAGTTTCCGGAAGAGTGTTGTGTGGGATACTGGTAAACTGTACAGTATCGGTACTGGAATCAAAAACATATCGGATGCCGCTACTGGTTTTAAAGGTGCAAAGTCTAAAGAACTATCATCTTTGGCTACGGCACTGAATAAATTTAACAAAGTTGATACTGTTTCATTACGTGGTGTTGGCTCAGCTATGGAGAATTTGGCACATTCCATGTCTGTCATTCAAAGCATTGATGTGTCTGGAATTACTAGCACAGCGGCAGCTATCGCAAAACTGGGCGGTAAAAATGCTACACAGGGTACTGCAAACCTACTGGCAATGAAAGACCAGTTAGCAGAGTTTGTAAAAGGTATGAACAGTGTAGGAACAATGACGTTTGACCCTAGTGGATTGCTAAATACTGCAAATGCGATTAGTAAACTGGGAAGCAAGTTTTCTACACAGGCAACACAGAATCTTCCGGCACTGTCAGCACAATTACAAAATTTTGTCCGGCAGATGAACAATATCGGTGCACTGAATTTTGACACTGCGAATTTAGCAAATTTAGTTACATCTATCTCTAAACTGGGTAGTGTAGCATCCGGCAGAGCGGTAGGAAATATCCCTCTGTTGGCTAAAAACCTTAAAGGCTTGTTTGAAACTTTGTCTACCGCACCGAACGTAAGCGAGAACATTATCCGCATGACAAATGCACTGGCAGGACTGGCATCTACTGGTGCGGCATCCGGTCGGGCTGCAAACTCTTTGGGCAGAAATCTGAACAATTATACGGCAAGCGCAAAAAGAGCCACAAAAAGCACATTTAGCCTTGCAGCGGCTTTCGGAAAATTCTACGCAACATATTTCCTTGTTATTCGTGGAATTAAAAGTCTGTGGAAATCCATAGAGGGAACTACGGACTATATTGAAGCATTCAACTACTACACGGTTGCTTTCAATAAAGTCGGCAAGGAATGGGGAAAGGACTTTGAAAAATTCGGTTACGACAATGCAGAGGATTATGCGCAGAGTTTTGGAAACCGTGTAAATGAACTTCTTGGCAAAATGTCCGGTCTGAAAGTAGATGTAGATGGTGGACTGATTTCTGAAAGTGGAATGAAGAATTTGGGACTAAATTTACAGGAGATTACCCAGTACGCTTCACAGCTTGCATCTATCACCAATTCTTTAGGGCAGACCGGAGAAGTTACCACGGCAATTTCAAAGTCCATGACAATGCTTGCCGGGGATATATCATCTCTGTTTAACGTGGATTTCAGTACAGTTGCAACTAATTTACAGTCCGGTTTAATCGGTCAGTCAAGAGCATTGTATAAGTATGGTATTGATATCACAAATGCCACTTTACAGACTTATGCTTACAAATACGGAATTGAAAAAGCTGTCTCAGAAATGTCACAGGCAGAGAAACAGCAGTTGCGTCTACTGGCAATCTTAGATCAGTCCAAAGTGTCATGGGGAGACTTGGCCAACACAATCAATTCACCAAGCAACATGATTCGCCAGTTCACAAACAATGTGAAAGAAGCTGGCATGGTTCTAGGTCAGTTATTTATTCCGGTATTGCAGAAAGTACTTCCTGTCATTAACGGTGTCGTAATTGCGATTAAGAGACTGCTTGTCAGTGTGGCAAATTTACTGGGAATCAAGATTGACTTTTCGTCATTCGGTCAAGGTGTATCCGGGTACAATGAGGATTTGGAAGATACGGCAGATGCACTGGATAAAGTGGGAACAAGCGCAAAAAATGCTCAAAGCGGAATCAGAGCATTTGATAAATTGAAAATTATTTCCACACCAAAATCCAGTGGTTCCGGAAGTGGTGCTGGTGGAGCAGGAATTGACCTTACCAAAGAAATCATGGATGCTACTGCTGAGTACGAGAAAGTATGGCAGGAAGCATTTGACAAGATGCAGAACACGGCTATGGGTTGGGCTGATAAGATAGAAAAACTTCTTGATCCTGTGAAAAAGTTATTCAAAGATTTATTCAATGGTGATTTCTTCGAAGCAGGACAAGATTTATCCGGTATTGTCACAGGGATATTTAACTGGATGTCCGATGCTATTGCATCTGTAGACTGGTACCAAATAGGTCAAAACATAGGACAGTTCCTTGCCGGTATTGACTGGACTGCTGTATTTACTTCTGCCGGAAATTTCATAGAAACTGCAATCACAGCAGCAATCGACTTGTGGAAAGGAAGTTTTGATGCTGCACCGATAGAAACCACGATTATCACAGCAATAGGACTTTTAAAATTTACTGGTGTTGGAGATATCATATGGGGGAAAATATCGGATAAGTTATCAGCCAAAGTACTAGGATCAAGTATAGGAATAGTTCCTACAATTGCAATATCCGCAATTACTTGGGAAATCGGATTTAATGTCGGAAAATCTTTAGGAAAAGCATTGTTCCCAGAAGATGAAGAGTACTACGACAATTTTACGTGGTTTGGTGAAAACGGTTTTTTTGATACATTAAAAAATACTGATTTTACCACATTAAAAACTGCGTGGGATGATTTATACAAAGATATAACAGATAATGATTTGTATAGATTCTTGACAGGAACAATGTTGCTTCCAAAACATAGCACTTTTGATGATTTTGGAGATAAAATTGATTGGCTAATTGATAAAATAAAAAATACAAAAGTAGATATGTCAGATACTTTTGGTCTGTCATCTGCACTTATCAATATAGCACCACTTGTTGGAAATTGGTTTAATGAAAATGTATCTCCTTGGTTCACAAAGGAAAAGTGGCAAGGAATGGGTCAAACTATAGAGTCATCACTTTCTGAAAAATGGACTTCTTTTACAACATGGTGGAACCAAACAGGATTTTCAAGTTGGTGGAAAAAAATTTCAGAGCAGTTTGGACTAACAAAATGGAATAAATTGCTTGAAAACATTCCAACGGCGTTTAGAACAGCATTTAAAACAGCAGCTAATGTTGCAATAGCTCCTTTGAACCTTGTAATAAGTGGAATAGAAACCATGATAAACAATGCCATAGACCTTATTAATGGTTTGATGTCTGCAGCAAGGTTAATACCTAAAATTGGTGACGCAGTTCCGAATAATATACAACACATTAGTGTCGGAAGAATACCTACATTTGAAAAAGGTGGTTACGTTCCAAGCCGATACACAATGTTCATGGCGGGAGAGAACGGTGTTCCGGAGATGCTAGGAACTGTAGGTGGCAAAACTGCGGTTGCAGGTGGAGAGGAAATTACTAGAATCAGAGATGCTGTCATCTCTACGGCACAACAGGAAATTGCACTTCTGAAACAGAATAATCAGCTACTGCAAGGAATCCTTGAAAAAGAGTTTGGAATAACAACCGATCAAATTGGAATTGCCGCAAGACAATACGGTCAAGAGCAATTTAACCAAAAACACAAGAATGTATATGTATTTTAACACAGACAGCACTCTGGATGGGTGCTGTCTATTTTTATGCAATGAGGCGGTGAGCGTATGTCAGCATATCAAGGATGGCTTTTAAAAATTGGAGATTACGTTATTGACCAGTCAAGATTTATAGCCGCTGAAAGTTATCAGCCAGCTGTAAATATGCAGGATGTAGACCCGTGGACTGATGCAAATGGATACGTACATAGAAATGCTGTGGAGCTAAAAGCATTAAGTGTTGATTTTTCCACGCCTGCAATGCTGACGGATGACGATTTGCAAGAGTTACTGTCCGGGATACGAAGCAACTTTATTGATGCAACGGAACAGGGGTGCAATATCACGGCATACATTCCATTTTTAGGTCAATATGTCACACAATATGGCTATATGGCTGATATAAAGCCTACAATCTACGGAACTTATGACGGAGAGATTAAATACAATCAGATAGAGTTTTCATTTGTCGGAGGTGTAGCGAATGAGTAACTATACCTATGCGGATTTGTTTGATAAAAGCGCATCCAAAAAGGAAATCACGATTGAAACAGAGGACAAGTCTGTAAAAATCACCAACAGCGAAATCCATTTTGAACAGTTTGAATTAAAAGAAATCCTATGTGATGATGATTACCTTACATTTGGGCAGTGCAATGCATCACAGTTAAAATTCAAAATTTCCAACGTGTTCACAAGCATGATTGGGAAACAGATAAATGTTTCTGCTGTGATTAATGGACATGCTGACGCACCGTTTATTTTCGGCAAATACCGTGTCATTTCCGATAAACCAACAGATGATAAGCGTTACAGGAATGTGACGGCATATGACGCCATATACGATATTGGAGAATCAGAAGTATCTTCCTGGTATAACGGATTGAAATTTCCTCTGACCTTAAAGCAGTTCAGAGACAGCTTTTTTTCATATTTTGGTGTTGAGCAAGTAGCAACCACATTGCCTAATGACAGCATGGAAATGGCAGAAACAATCAAACCAAGCGAACTTTCTGGTCAGACGGTCATGGAAGCAATCTGCTCAATAAATGGATGCTTTGGTCACATTAACCATGATGGAAAATTTGAATATGTTTTCCTTAAAGAAATAATATCCGGATTATATCCACAAAAAGGATTATATCCACAGAAAGGATTATACCCTAGAAAAGGTTCTGAAAAAGAAAAGGTTACTGGTGGAAAATACAAATCAGTTAAATATGAAGATTTTGTCTGCCAAAAAGTTACAAAAGTGCAGATAAGGCAATCAGAAAATGATATTGGTGCAGTTTACCCAGATACAGAGATTACCGACAACGACAACAGTTATATTTTGCAAGATAATTTCCTTGTTTATGGAATGGGTGCAGATGCACTGGAAACGGTTGCAAGAAATCTGTATGAGGTTATTAAAGTTGTAAAATATAGACCTTATAACTGTGAAAAAATAGGAAATCCTTGTTTGAGCCTTGGAGAAGCAGTCAATGTATATACGGCTAAAGAAATCATAGAAAGCTATGTGTTGAGTAGAACATACAAAGGAATCCAACAACCGATAGACACCATATCTGCCACCGGAAAAGCACCAAAATACAGTGAACAGGTAAATGGAATTAACAAAAGTATAATTCAACTCCGTGGAAAGACTAATGAACTAGAACGGAATGTAGAAGAGACCCGGTCTGAGATCAAGGATGTAGAGAGCGGATTGGATACGAAAATTACGCAAAATGCAGGAAAAATTGAAGCAGAAGCGAAAAGGGCAACAGATACAGAAGTAGAATTGGCAGCGGCAATATCTTTGCAGGCAGACCAAATCAAATTAAAAGTATCAAAAGGTGATGTCAGTTCTCAGTTAAGTGTTGAAAGTGGACAGGTAAGTATTTCTGGAAACCGTTTTGTATTGGAAGCAGATAACTGTAGCATATCAGCAGATGGAACTATAACAGCTAAAAACGCAGTAATGACTGGTAGTTTTAAGTCTATAGGGGAAGACGGAAGTTACACAGAAGTATCATCAGGTGAAATTAAATTTTATAACGAACTATTGCAAAGCACAGGATCTATAAAAGGATTGGGACAATATCTTACTATTGATGCTTCAATGGTAAGTGTAAGCGGAATTTTAGTGGTAGGAAATGGAGCAACATATAATTCACAATATGTAAAAAACATATCAACAACTTCTCAAATATTAGGCAGTAAGACAGTACTGACAAGTGCCACATTAAGTGTCACAAAAAATTATATAAATGGAACCGTATCAGATGTATCTTTGGTAACACAAACAGCCAATGTTGCTGATTATCCTGGACATAATGTTAATTTTATTACAGGAGTTTCATCACTTGGAGGTTTGCTCACTGCAACATCTGGAATTGTCACACTTATGACGTAGGAGATTTATTATGGTAAAAAAAATATTTATTCTTCAAACGATTATTGGAAAAACAATGAAAGAAGTAATGGAAGAAAGGCAAGAAATTCAGCAATATATAGCTTTTACCATTGGAATTTCCACGTTTACGGAAATCAATGCAACATTGTTTAGCACGGAAGATGGCGATGGTTTTGAAGAGTTTATGAAGCAACTTATTGACATGTCGGATACAGTGGTTGCACAGAGCGGATATGAGGTATCTGAACTGTGCAAAAATCTGTATGCTTATGCAGAAGAGCAAGGAAAAGAAATCTATGTAAGGGAGAATTGATATGGCAGCAAATTTTGAGATTAAGAAATTAAAAAGCAACCTTGTGACAGTATTAAATCAAACACCGTTGCCTATCGAGGTGAAAAGGCTTGTATTGTATGAAGTATATTCGGAGACTAAACAGTTATCAGATATGCAGATTATGAAAGAGGAAAACGAGGTAACCGCAGATGGCAATGAATAAGGTTTATACCAGAATTAATTGGGAAGATTATCCCAGTGAGAACACGGATTTAGATGCATACAATCTTAATCAGATGGATTATGCTATTGATGCGTTGGACAACCGTATCATATCACAGGATGCTTTAAAAGTAGACAAGTCTGCAATAAACGGAAACATTGCTGATTGGACTATGGATGAAGCAACCGGTGTTATTACTATTACAAAATACAACGGTGAAAAGATTATTTTTGACCTTAATATTGAAAAAATACCTGTTGGCTTTTCCATGTCTGATGACGGAATCATTACCATGACTACAGAAGATGGAACACAGTTTACAGCTGATATTGGTTCTATGATTCTGGTGTTGACATTTGAAGATTCTGCAACCATAGCTGTATCCGTGACTGGTACTGGAAAGAATAAGACTTATTCTTTTTCGATAAAAACAGGATCAGTAACAGACGATATGCTGCAGCCTAATTATTTAGCAGATATTAGAGTAGAATCCGCAAATGCATCTGCTTATGCGCAATCCGCAAATGCAAAATCTGTATTGGCTGAATCTTATGCCATAGGTGGAACCGGAACAAGAGAAGGAGAAGATACAGATAACGCAAAGTATTATATGGAGCAGGCAAAACAGCAAACAGGAGGTATACCTACAAAGGTTAGTGAATTAGAGAATGACGCTGGATATATCAAAAAAGATGTTGATAATCTTGTGAATTACTACGACAAGACCACTACCGACCAAAAATTAGCCAACATTGACTTGACTGATTATCTCAAAAAGACAGGTGATACTTCCAACACAACCGTAACATTCACCGAGCCAACCGACCTTGCACAGCCGACCACAGGTGAGAAACTCAGCGGAATTATCGGCAAGGTTAGCCTTGCGATAAAGAACATCAAGACATTAATTTCTCTCATAGGCAATACTGATATTTCATCAATCGGAAACGGCACTGTCACGGGGGCAATTAGTGATGTAAATGGCAATTTAAATGGTTTGAAATTTGCATCAATATCAACATCTGTTACTCTATTAGTGGCGAATAAACAGTCCTTTTTAGGCTCCTTGTCTGACTTTGGATTGCCAAACAATGCAAATGTATTTGGGGTGTTTGCAAATTGTGATTGGGCAGTTAATGTAAGATTTGCAAGTAATAGCAAGTTTTATGCATATCAAATTGCAAATGTTAGCAATGATGCAACATTTATATTAAATTTTGTTGTGGCATATAAATAATTAATTAATCCAAGGTATTGGGCTGCTTCTTCAAATAAATCTCAATCTGACAAATATGAGAAACTGGCAGAATAATACCGTTCCGTTGATGGGTTTAATATTATCGTACCATTAGATTTATTAATATAAATATTATGATTGTTGCCGCTTGTACCACCTGTTGCATTTGCTCTAACATACGCATTTTTAGGGTAATATGTCTTTGCAATATTGGTAATGATTAATGATCCGCTAGACTGCTCAGATGTAATTTGTACGCCTATTGTGACAAATACCCTGTTACCAATTTTGGAAATGCTATTATCGGAACTCCACGATACACAATTTACTAAAGTCAAATCGGCATCTTGGTTTAACTTGCCATTTACAGAAGTAGTGATATCCGATGGGCGGAGATTAGAAGCAAAAATAAATCAATCAAAAAGAGCATGGTGTAAAAGCCATGCTCTTAATTTTTATCTGATTCCCCAGTCACCGTCATTGTTGACGAAACCAACCACATATCCTATCATGTCATCAATTATGTGTTCCGGGAGTATACTGTTCGGAGACATGAGCGGAACATATCTCCATTTTCTTACACCGTCTTCAATTATATGGGTTTTCACGACAATATATATCCCACCATTACTGGTCACAATACATCGTTCACCGTCTTGTGGTTCCCGATCTGCGGAAAGGAGAATAATTTCCCCTGGAAGATAAAACGGCATATAGTAGTCACAGGGAATTTTCAAACCGATATAAGTCTTGGATTTTATATCTTCCGGTAAGTTGTCTATGCAAATAGGTTCTACAGCGTTTGTGGTTGCGATAATTCCATTCATAAGTTGTGGATTAAGGACAGAAATATACTTGTGCGATTTTTCAATACTGGAATAAATTTTATCTTGGTGACGTATGAAGTAACGGATAAGGTACAGAGAGTGTTCCGGCAGACTGCGGCATATCTTGACAGATTCTAACATCTTATCTTCCATAGTACCACAGCCTACCAGTTCATCTACACTTATTCCAAAGGCTCTAGCAAGCGCAACAGCGGTCGATAGCTTTGTGTCGTTAGAATTACCGTACAGTAGTGAATTAAGTGTAGAATAAGGCAAATTAGCTTCATCAGCAAGCTTGTAAACCGTCATGTCTGGCTCATTAAGAAATTCGTGGAGATTACCACGAAAACTTAACATATAATTAGTACGGTTGACTGATAGATGTGTCGATATTTCTTTGATTCGGTCTTTTTTCATCATGTTTATTGTCCCCCTTTCACATGATACACTTGTAACATCCCTTGTTTCAAGGGACATCAAGTTCTGGCGAGGGCGGTGTTTATTGGCGTTTTCACCGTCCTCTTTTGTTGGTATTTTACAACAATAAAAAACGTGAGTCAAATATATATTGATTGTTTAGAACGTATGTTCTATAATGTGGTGTATCGCTACCAAGTGTGGAAAGATTAGGGGGTGTACTATGGGGAAAGAAGATTACAAAGAGGAAATCATAAAGCTAATCAATGCTTGCGATAATTTACACTGGTTAGAGTGTATTTATGCCTATGTTAAAAAACTACTTAAATAAAGGGAAAAAGCCAAGGACTTGCGCATTGCCCTTGGCTTTTTATTATTCGTTCTTTTTTGCGATTGAATCAATCAACTTTTCCAAAGCGTTCCATCCATCTTCGTCCAAGTTGGCCAGTGCGGATACAAGACGGTGCTTAAATGTATCTTCACCGGACTTTTGAATTTCTCCGAGCATTTCCGAGATTTGTTCGTCTTTTGATTTCTGAACAAACATTTCACCAGTTCCATTTCGGAGCCATTCTTCGTTTACATCAAACTCTCTGCAAATAGAAAGAATAACTGCATCAGTAGGAGTTCTCAGACCATTTTCATAATTAGTAATGGTATTTCCTTTTACACCGATTCTTTCTCCGAAATCAACTTGGGTTAAGCCGCTTTCTTTTCTTATTTTTTTAATACGGTCTTTCAAAATATATCACCTCCTTATGTGATAAATATATCAAAAAAAACTCTCAAAGTCAATATTTAGTATTGCATTACAACTCTCGATGTGATATATTAAACTCACGAAGTCAAGAAAAGAGAGGTGAGAATATTGGAAATGCTTCATTATAGTTGGCTTGACGCAATACCAATTACAGTGTTTGTTCTACTGACTTGCGTTATGAGTTATTGGCATGGTAGATCCGAGCACGGATGGAGAATTGTCGGACTTGTCTACACTATAATTTTGGGAATAATCGGTCAGATTCTTGTAGGATTTTTCCCAATGTTTGGGTAACAGTAAGCAATTTTTCCGAGGAATCGTTTTTCCTGTTGAGTAACGAATCATGAAGAGAAGATAATTGATCCCAATATTCGGATGGAACATATAAAAATAATTCATGGTAAGAGCGTATGTACTCTATTTTTTCACTTGGATAATTTGTTTCTAATTGTTTGGAAGCAAATTCCAAAAAATGATTAAATACGGATTGCTGCTTTTGATAATAGGAAAGCTGTTTATCATATTTTAGTTCCAATTTTCTTATTTGAGTACTGTGTATGCTATTGATGATAGTTACTAAAACAGGACAAACTATCGCAACACATAAGGTTATAGCTGATACAGCGAGTTCTAAGTGATTTGTACTTAATGTTTCCATGAATATGTACCTCCAAGAAATTTTTATTATTATACCACGAAAAGGAAGTGAATTGAATGAGTGAAAAAGAGAAAAAAATCGTTGAGAAGTTAAAGAGAGCCATTCCGAATATGTCCGATTTCGACAAGGGATATATTCTAGGAAAAACAGAGAAGATGGCAGAGGAATCTGTTAAGAAGCAGGAGGGAGAAAATGTACGAAAAATACGCAAAGCGCAGAGATGAATTAGGGTTGACTGATTACAAAGTTGCACAAATGAGCGGCGTACTTACATCTACTCTTAGTGAATGGAAAAAACATTATGAGACAGATGGATAATCAGGTTATCAACCTAAGTTGGAAAAAATATCTGCAATAGCATCTGCATTAGGCATGAGTGCAACTGATTTTATCAATTAGAAAGGAGAAACATGGAAGAATTACAAATTTTTAACAATGAAGAGTTCGGAGAGATTCGGACGGTGACAAAAAATAATAAGACGTATTTTGCTGGAAGTGACGTTGCAAGTGCACTGGGATATGCAATACCGCATAAGGCTGTACAGACACATTGCAAGGGGGTTCTAAAATGGAACATCCCCACTAAAAGTGGCAATCAAGATGTCCTCTTTATACCGGAGGGTGATGTATACCGGCTCATTATGAGATCAAAATTGCCTGCGGCGGAGAAGTTTGAATCCTGGGTCATGGACGATGTGATCCCTTCCATCAGGAAGAACGGCGGATACATAGCCGGACAGGAAACATTATCTGACGATGAACTTTTGGCAAAGGCACTTATGGTAGCGCAGAACAAGATTGCCGAGAGAGACAGAATCATTGCACAGAAACAAGAGCACATTGAACAAATGCAGCCGAAAGCAGATTTTTTTGATGCAGTTGCAGACAGCAAGACTGCAATTTCCATGAATGAGGTTTCGAAGGTACTGGGAATCAAAGGATTAGGACGTAACAACCTATTTGAATTTCTTCGTGATAATGCAATCCTGGATAGATGGAATGTACCATATCAGAAATACATTGATTGCGGATGGTTCCGTGTAATAGAGCAGAAATACACCAAGAACGGAGAAGAACACATATCTATAAAAACACTTGTATATCAAAAAGGTGTTGATGCAATCAGAAGAAAAATAGAAGCGCAGAGAAGTGCTTAGATGAAAGGAGATATTTCAGTGAATAAAGAAGTAAGAAGGGCACATTACGATAGAGGATTGAAATATGGGAACAAAGTCTTGCACGGCAGTGATTTAAGGGATTTGGTAGGGCTTACTGTTTCGGATGTGAATTCCAACGCTGACGATGCAGAAGTCGTTGTATGGTTTGAAAGCAATGAACGAAATGTTGCTGTTTACTTAATGGATGATTGTTTAGATGGACAACACATTGCAATCATTGACCATGCAAATGAAGAGGAAGAATCAAAGCTTCTTCTCAGACCAGTTACGGAAAATGACATAAAAGAATTTTCTTCAATGGTTTTGTATTATACAGATGATGTTTTTGGAGAAAACGATGAAAAAATTGGAGCGCACTATTTATACTGTAATGATTTGGAATTAGAAGAATCAGAATTTTTCAAAGTAAAAAGTCTGTATGTTTTCCAAGATGGAAGAATTTTAACAGAAAGGTAAGCAGTGATATGAGAACAACAATAAAGCTGTTTCTTCCTATTATAATAGCACTCTCCATCACATTTACATCCACGGCACAGCCATCCGGTAGTTTTATCTCCGAAGAAGCACAGGAATCGTGTGTAAAGTACGGTGAGGAATACGGCATCTGCCCGGAACTGCTCATGGCAATGATTGAGAAAGAATCATCCGGCAGACCGGATGTGGAAAGTGGCGGTTGCAAAGGATTGATGCAGATTTCAGACCGATGGCATACGGACCGGATGGAACGTTTGGGAGTGACGGATATTTACTCTGTGGACGGTAATATACATGTGGGAGCCGACTACTTGTCGGAATTATTTGAAAAGTACTGTGATGTAGGAATTGTACTTATGGTTTACCACGGAGAGAAGAACGCAGATACAAAGACAGAATTAAGTGACTACGCAGACTGGATATTAACTAGGAGCGCAGAACTGGAAAGGATGAACGGAAAATGACGAACAGAGAGAAGTATGCGGAACAGATTATTGATATGTCTTTAAATGACATTGAAATAGCTGTTGATAAGGAAGGAAGACTGTGTGATTGCAATGAAATTGACTGCGATGATTGCATGTTTTGTAGTCCCGGATGCAGAGAAAAACTCAAGGAATGGTCAGAGCAGGAATATGTTGAACCACCTGTTGATTGGTCGAAAGTGCCGGTGGACACAAAAGTGTACGTAAGAGATTCCGACAGTGACCCTTGGAAACCTAGATACTTTGCAAAATTTGAAGATGGGAAAATATTTGCATGGACTAATGGTGCTACTTCTTTTTCAAGGAACAGCGTTTGTGATTCCTCATGGTGGAATCAAGGAAAACTTGCGGAGGACACCGTATGAGTGCCAAAAAGCGGTTTACAGTCAAAGGAGTAATCGGAAGATTCTTCTTTAATCCTAAAGAGTGGGAAATCGACCGTGAGACATCATTTTACTACCGACTGGTGAACCTTGAAACAGGAATGAAAAAATGGGTAAGAAAGGAGTATTTCCATGTTGAAGAAAGAAATTATCCCCATCGTCCGTGCGAATGAGATTTTGATTGCAGGATTGTTAGATGCAGGAATCTTGTATATCGGTGAAGATAATATAATCCACGTAACAGAAGACTGAAATCCGGAGGAATGAGGAAATGGAAAGGAAGATAAGAAAAATCTTGGTAGAACTGGGGCTGAAACAGTACTTGCCGGGATTCCAGTACATCATCGAGGTTGAAACGCTGATGTTTGAGAACCGTAACAGAAGACTTTCTGAAATCTACCGTATTATCGGAGAGGAACACAGCACCACAAAGGAAAGTGTGTACCGGGCGATCAAGTGGGTTGTAGATAAGATGAACCCAACCACAGAGTTGTACAAGAAAATCAATGAGACAGACAAGCCGGTCTCAATCTATATGTTTGTTAATTCACTGTATTTATATCTTTGGGAGGATAGGAAAAATGAGGATTAAGCACATCTTTTTGCAGAATTTCTGCAAGTTCTATGGTTCTAACGTGGTGGACACTGATTTATACGACCGGACAGAGATTTCCGGAGAGAATGAAACTGGAAAGTCCACAATCAAGAGAGTAATTCATTACATTTTTGGTTGCCGTGACGAGAACGGCAAAGAGATTAGCGGAATCAGACCGCATGACAAAGACGGTAACGACCTTGACGGAGATATTACCACAGAAGTTACCGTGGAGATTGACGGTACAGACAAGGTTATGAAAAAAGTATGCCGTCAGAACTTTAATAAGAAAGGCGAGTTTACCGGAACTGTCACGGATTACTATGTGAATGATATTCCAAAAAAGGCAGCAGATTTTGAAGCATTTTTGGAAGAGAGTGTATGCGGAAAAGATAAGTTTTCTCTTTGCATCAATGCCATGACACTGTTGCTTAAAGGCGGTACAGAGCAGAGAGCAATACTGGCTGAAACGTTTGGAAAACACAGCAATGACGATATTTGCGACATGTATCCGGAGTTTGCACCTCTGAAATCTGTACTGCATGACGGAACAGTTGATGAACTGAAAAAGCGTTGCAGCACGCAGTTATACGGCACAATGGGAAGAAATGGCTCTAAGGGATTACAGGATCAGCTGGACGATATACCAACAAGAATTGACGAGGTTAGCAAGCGTAGAGAAGATGTTGACCTTGCGGAACTGGAATTACAGAAGAATGCGCTGTTGGAAAAGCTGAATGACAACATTGAGCAGCAGAACGACAATCAGAAGCGTATGGCAGAGTACGACAAGCTTTCTGATGGAATCATTGAACTGAAAATGAAGTTGGGTGACCTGGAGCATGAAGCGTATGAAAATAACGCAAAGAAGCGTGAAGAACTGAACGAAATCATTTCTGCTTTCAAGGAAGATATACACGCTTTGGATGGAGAAATCAATAATGCCGTAAGATTTATTAAATCTAAGAAGGAAGAGATTGAGGATTTTAAGGAAAAAAAAGAAGAGCAGAAAACACTTTGGGAAAATGCCAAAAGCAGAAAGTTTGATGAATCCACACTTGTTTGTTCCTATTGCGGACAGGAATATCCGGCAGAGAAAAAAGAGCAGCTAAGAGCCGATTTTGAATCACATAAAGCAGAGGAACTGACCAAAATTAAAGAGAACGGCACGAAATTTGCAGAGGAAATCGAACGGTTGAATAAGAATATTTCCGAAGCCAATGTTATTTTGGAAAGATTGAATACCGAGAGAAATGCCAAGACTTCGGAAATTATGAAGCTGGAAGAACAGTTGAAAACTATTCCTACAAAGGTTGATGTGTCCGGTACAGACGAATACAAGTCTATCCAGTCACAGATTTTCGAGAAAGAAGCTGCTATGAATCGCTATGCAGATATGCAAAGCATGAGAATTGAACTGAAATGCGCAGAGGAAGAAATTAGGGCAGACATTGAACAGGTAAACAAGAAACTGGCCAGCGTGAGCATTAACGAGAGTGTTGATAAGCGGATCGCAGAGCTGGAACAGGAGAGAAGAGATATTGCACAGAAGATTACAGATGTACAGGCGCAACTTGATTTGCTGAAAAGGTTTAGCCGGAAAAAGAATGAACTGTTGGAATCTGATGTGAACGAGTATTTGGAGTTCTGCCACGTTAAGATGTTCAGGCCGCTTGTGAACGGTGATACCGAGGAATGTTGCGACTTTATCTACAAGGGTGAGCCTTACAGCAGAAACATGAACCACGGTGCAAAGATTTTGACGGAAATCGACATTTGTAGAGCGTTTCAGAAGCGGTGCGGTGTGGAATTGCCTATCATGGTTGACGATACCGAGAGCCTTGACACTTGGAGAATACCGCAGATTGACAGCCAGTTGATTATGTTCCGCAGAAGTGATGACAAAGAGTTGAAAGTGAGGGAAATGTAGTATGCCTGATTATGATTTGAACAAGAAAGTGCCGATATCCGCAGATGATCTTTCACGGGCTATTGTACGTGCCATGAAAACTGAACCGTTTGCAAGCACTATAAATGAAACATATGGAATAGAAAAAGTTTTCTTTGTATTTGGTGCAAGAGTAGGAAGTATCTTATTTGAGGAAAGGATAAGGGTGGAAAAGTAAATGCAGATTAAGAAAGAGACAGTAATTTCCGTTCTGACAACCAACGGTGAAACGATCAATGTCGGTGACACCGTGGTTTTTAACGCAGAGGGCAAATGCTACACGGGGGTTTACATGGGTCTGACAGACCGTGGAGCATTGAAATTCAAGGGAAAGATTTCCGGTACTGATGTCACATGGAATGTAATGCCTAAGAGCATTAAGGAGATTTGCAAGGCTGATGTAAAAGTGAAAAATGATGAATTTGGCAAGTTTATGAACGAGCCGGAAAGCGAGGAATAAGTATGAAACATAAATTCCATGTTGGAGATGTGGTTAAACCAAACAAAAAAGCAGATGAAAATTATACCATAACTACCACATCTGTTGTAAGAGAAGCCATTGTTACAGAATTAAGAGACTATACGATGGATATAAAAATCATAAAAGGGTCACGCAGTGTTGGGGAAGTATTTTTGGTTGAAGAAAAATGTTTTGATTTGGTAAGAAAAGGTAATCCGGAAACCATTGTCATCTACCGCAAGGACAACAAAGTAGTTGCGTTGGACAAGTCCACTGGCGAGAAAGCAGAAGCAAACTGCAATCCGGATGATGAATTTGATTTCCGGACTGGTGCTAAGTTGGCTTTTAGCCGGCTGATGGGCGAAGATGTAAAGCCTGATGATGGTGTCCGTGAGGTGAAAAGAAAAGCTATAATTGGTGAGTACGTCAAAGTTGTTAATGCGAAACCTGCTATTCCTTCATATAAAAACGGAGATATTTTCAAAGTAACTTATGTTACGGCATCAGGATGTATTTGCAAAAACTCTGACGGAGATACTGGATTATGGCACGAAGAGTACGTTGTCCTTGAAAACTACAAACCGGAGAAAGAGCCGGAGAAGGAAGACGAAATCCGAGTTGGAGATACCGTAAAGGTTACAGATGGCGATAGACAGTACTGCTTATACGATAAATGGAGTGGTCTTGACGGATACAAACAGAATTTTGTAATTGGTTCTTATTTAAACAACGAAGATGAATACAAGGTTTTAAGAATTAAAAAACACGATTATATGCCTAAACGTACTCTTGCGCTTATTCAGAATCCCAAGACAACCCAGGTATTCATCATAGGAATTGACGGCATCAAGAAGGTAGAAAGGTAGGTAGAAACATGGCAGACGAAAAGAAGCAGGAAAACACAGGAATTGTGGAATACGAATCAAATGGGGAAATTGTAAAAATTTCCCCAACAACGGTAAGAAAGTACCTTGTAAGCGGTGGTGGAAACGTATCGGATCAGGAAGTAATGATGTTTATGTCTCTTTGCAGATATCAGCATCTTAATCCTTTTTTGAAAGAAGCATACCTCATTAAGTTTGGAAACAATGATCCTGCTACGATTGTTACCGGAAAAGATGTTTTTACAAAAAGAGCCGATGCAAATCCGAATTATGCAGGAAAAAAAGCAGGAATTATTGTTCAGAAGAAAGATGGTTCCGTTGAAGAAAGAGAAGGATCTTTTGTCCTTAAGGACGAATCTATTGTAGGAGGTTGGGCAAAAGTGTTTATCAAAGGAAGAGAGACACCGGAGTACCAGTCAGTATCTTTCGATGAATATGTTGGAAGAAAAAAAGATGGAACAATCAACGGTCAATGGTCTAAAAAGCCTGCAACAATGATAAGAAAAGTTGCTGTTGTACAGGCATTAAGAGAAGCTTTTCCGGATAAATTCCAAGGTTTGTATGCACAGGAAGAATTTCCTGATGTATCCGATGTGAAACTTGATGTGGAAAAAGTTGTGGCAGAAGAGGTACAGGCAAATGCAAATACTATCGAGTTTCCTGACGCAACATTTGAAGAAGTACCGCAGGCCGCAGAGACGGACATTGCCAGCGCAGAGACACCGGATTGCTTTAAGTAGGAGGTTTCCATGAGAGTTATATCACAGGACGGAACGATTGATATGCCATATGAAATCAGTTCTTTGAGCATGGCAGTCGGAAAACATGAAGATGTTGAGTATGCGGCTATTTATTGCCACAACTCTTCGACAGCAATGGGAACAAAAATGGCTGAATACAGTTCCAAAGAAAAAGTACAGAAAGTTATGGAAATGCTTAGAGAACAGTACAAAAAATACGTTGGAGCTTCTGTTAATATATATGGCTGTTTTCAGTTTCCGAACAATGATGAAATCGAGGTACAAAATGAAGCTTAAATGTTTAGGTTCTGGTTCTTCCGGTAACTGCTATCTTCTAACGGCAGATAACGGTGAAACGCTTTTACTGGATGCAGGACTTCCTATCATGGATATAAAACGTGGTCTTAACTGGAATATTAAGTGTGTTGTGGGTGCGATATGCACCCATACGCACAAAGACCACTCATTATCCGTATCAGACCTTGAACACATGGGAATACCAGTATTTAAGCCATATGAGAGTTTAGAACCTATGGAAATAGGGTTTACTGGTGGAAAAATAATGGCATTTGATCTTACGACACTGGATGGTAAGTGGACACATACCAACGCTGATGGTTCAGAATGCCCTTGCTATGGATTCCTGATTACTCACCCGGAAATGGGGAAATTGCTTTATGTAACTGACACGGAATTTGTTAAGTGGCGGTTCCATGAAGTAAACCACATCCTTATTTCATGCAACTATCAGAAAAAGTACATTACAGAGGATTCCAACGATGCTAAGAAATCCCATGTGTACCGTGGTCATATGGAACTGGAAACTGTGAAAGATTTTGTGATGGCTAACAAAACAGATAGCTTGCAAAACGTCATATTGTGCCATTTAAGCCGAGATAATGCAGTACCCAGTGAATGTGTCGCAGAGGTCAAAAAGATTGCTCCTATGGCTCATGTGGACGTTGCACAGGGCGGTAAGGAATGGATTTTGAGGAATGGAAAGGAGTGTCCGTTTTGAGTAAAAGAGTATTAGATGCTTGCTGTGGTAGCCGGATGTTTTGGTTTGATAGGCAGAATCCGGATGTCATATTTGCAGACAACCGGGAATTGGAAACCACTTTATGTGACGGAAGAAAAATTCTTGTTAAGCCTGACATAAAAATGGATTTTCGTAATATGCCGTATGAAGATAACAGCTTCAAAGTGGTTGTTTTTGACCCTCCACATTTGATTCATGCCGGAGTGAAATCTTGGTTAAGACAAAAATACGGAGTACTTCCGGAAGATTGGCCAGCATACCTAAAAAAAGGTTTTGATGAATGTATGAGAGTTTTAAAGCCGAATGGTACTCTGATATTTAAGTGGAATGAAGAACAAATTAAATTGAAAGAAATCTTAAATTGTATTAATTACAAACCGCTTTTTGGGAACAAACGCTCA
>ERZ772889.586-NODE-586-length-38613-cov-12.940972_pt1 | contig 38613 bp, 38 predicted proteins | sample MGYA00512127_ERZ772889 | MGnify/ENA primary metagenome ERZ772889 (study PRJEB29015, sample SAMEA2737689) | human gut metagenome | biome: human gut; feature: human-associated habitat; material: faeces | place: China | collected 2012 ...
AGGTCACGAACACTCGATTCATTTTCGCGCTGCAATGAGTCAAGCGGCCATGCTTACATGGACATTTGACGAATGCCGCGGAGGCATATACCGGAAGGTATATGGCCTACGCCGGGAATCGGCGGAAAAGCCGCTTAAGACCTTATTTTTCTGGGCTTTTCAACGGGCATCAGTATAACATATAGAATTCCGGTTTTCAAGAGGTTATCCCCAAAATGTTCGGAGCATACCCACATTTTCCCATATTTGCAGTGCCGTTTATACAACTTTTCCTGTAATACAGCAAAAGTTTTTAGGGTTGTTATTCCTTCTGAATCATAGTAATCTATAGATATCTTATGAAGAGAACCGCATTTGTCGGTTTGCAGGTCAGGAGGAAAAATATGCCAGATATCAGAATACAAAAATACAAAAATCCCATTATTTCTGGTTACAATCCAGATCCGTCGATTTGCAGAGTCGGGGATGATTTTTATCTTGTAAATTCAACTTTTGAATTCTATCCCGGAGTGCCGGTTTACCACAGTAAGAATCTTGTGAACTGGGAACTGATCAATTACTGTCTGAGAGATAAAGAGCAGCTTTATCTGGACGGTGTTCGGCCGTCAGGCGGAATTTATGCGCCGATGCTCTGTTACCATAACGGTGAGTTTTTTATGACCACTACCAATGTGTCACATAAGGGACATTTGATTGTACATACCAGCGATATTTATGGGAAATGGTCAAAGCCGGTATGGATTGATCAGGGAGGGATTGATCCTACTTTGCTGTTTGATGGTGAAGATGTTTACTTCGCCTCTACTTCCAGAGATAAAGATGACAGGGATGGAATTTTTATGTGTAAAATCAATCCATACACAGGAGAAAAGCTGTCCGAAAGTGTATGTATCAGTCATGGATGCGGCGGAATCTGTCCGGAGGGACCTCATATTTACAAGCTGAATGGAAAATATTATTTGCTTCTTGCAGAGGGTGGCACAGAATATGGACATATGGTTACCATGCAAAGAGCAGATTCTCCATTTGGACCGTATGAGGCGTGTCCCCATAATCCGATTCTCAGTCACCGGGATAATCCGGATGGCTCTATTTCCTGCACTGGACATGCTGATCTGGAAGTAGATCAGAATGGAAACTGGTGGCTGGTTTGTCTGGGAATCCGGCCTTCTTGCACTCCGCAGCGAGGTCTGAAACTTCATCATCTTGGAAGAGAGACCTTTTTAAGCCCTGTAATCTGGGATAAAGAGGGTTGGCCGGTTGTTGGAAACGATGGCAGAATCGCTTTGGAAATGAAGGGACCACTTCCAGGCGACCAGGTGCAGCCGATATGCCGGGATTTTACAGATGATTTTTCGGAAGAGAAATTCAGCCTGCATTATAACTGGGTTCGAACTCCACATATGGAAAATTATGTGCGTGATACCGCTGCCAGACGGCTTATTTTGAAAGGAACAAGCGTAACTTTAAATGACACGGATACTCCGACATGGGTCGGGATCAGGCAGAAGGAATTTGATGTTGAGGCAGATGTTGTGGTGAGTCTGAAAGGAAATTTTTCAGATGCCTGTCCGGTTTCCCAAGACAGCAACGTCAAAGGTCTAAATAAAAGAGTGGGACTGGGTACATTCTACAATCAATTTTATCATTATGAAATTTACTTAACCAGAGAGGATGGACAGTACAAGGTTTGTCTTTCCAGGCATATTCATGATATGTTTGCAAGAACAGCTGAGAAGGTAGTATCCTCTGGGGAAAATATTCATTTTCGTATTATCGGTAATCCTCTGGAATATGATTTCTGGTACAGCGAAGATGGAAAATACTATGAGAAGCTGGGCAGCGGTTCTACTGCAGGGCTGGCTACAGAAGGAACTATGTACATGAGTTTTACCGGAACTTATATCGGAATGTTCTCAGAAAATGCGGAAGGGCATTTTAGAAATTTTTCAGTGAAGATAAATAAAAATTAATTGATGAATAATCAAGGTTAACGGAACCCCTTGCCGGGCGGGATCGCACTGCGGCGCAAATATAAATGTGGCCGGAGGCGATCCGCTGCAGGCAGAGAATCCTGTAAATTGTGACGTACATCTTACAGAAATCTTTTTCAAACAGAGACTGTGAGAAAAAGTCTGTAAATAAGATTTTTCTATGATATGCAAGGGCGGTGAGCCTGAAAATCAGGCTTTTCACTCTTCAAACACGCTTTAATCAGATCGTGAAGCGCTCTCTTGAAGCTGATAAATAGTGCCAAATCTGACTGGCAAAATGCATGGGGAAATCGAAGGATTACTTTTCCGCATCTGCAAGATTTTTCTTCAATTCGATCATTTTGTCACGCAGCTCTGCTGCCTGCTCGAAGTTCAAGTCTGCAGCAGCCTGGCGCATCTGTTTTTCCAACTGGGAGATTAGGTTCTTCAGCTCTTTTTTGCTCATGGATTCCGGATCCTTCTTCAGCTTCACTTCAGTTTCAGCAACTGCCTTGGAAACTGCAATCAGATCACGGACTGCCTTCTTAATAGTAGTAGGAGTAATTCCATGCTCTTTATTATAGGCTTCCTGGATTTCCCTGCGACGGTTGGTTTCCTCAATGGCATTTCTCATGGAATCCGTCATCACGTCTGCATACATGATAACGTGTCCTTCGCTGTTTCGGGCAGCACGGCCAATGGTCTGGATCAGGGAAGTCTCAGAACGAAGGAAGCCCTCCTTGTCTGCATCCAGAATAGCAACCAGAGTGATCTCAGGAATATCAAGTCCTTCTCGCAGAAGGTTAATGCCTACAAGCACATCAAATACATCCAGACGCATGTCGCGGATGATTTCTGCACGCTCCAGGGTATCAATATCCGAATGAAGATAACGGACACGGATTCCCACATCTTTCATATACTGGGTAAGATCCTCGGCCATTCGTTTGGTGAGAGTTGTGATCAGCACTTTGTTTTTTCTGGAGGTTTCTTTCGTTATTTCAGAAATCAGGTCGTCTATCTGTCCCTCTACAGGGCGCACCTCCACTTTCGGATCCAGAAGACCGGTAGGACGGATGATCTGCTCGGCGCGGAGAAGCTCATGGTCGTATTCATAATCTCCCGGGGTAGCAGATACAAACAAAACCTGGTCCAGTTTATTCTCAAATTCTTCAAAACTCAGAGGGCGGTTATCCTTAGCAGAGGGCAGACGGAAACCATAGTCTACCAATGTCTGTTTACGGTTCTGGTCGCCAGCATACATAGCGCCAACCTGTGGGATTGTCTTGTGCGACTCATCAATAATAAGAAGAAAATCATCCCCGAAATAATCCAGCAGAGTATAAGGTGGCTGCCCTGGCTCCAGTCCGGAAAGATGACGGGAATAGTTCTCAATACCGGAGCAGAAGCCGGTTTCTTTCATCATTTCAATATCAAAGTTGGTACGCTCGGAGATACGCTGGGCTTCCAGAAGCTTGTCTTCGCTTTTAAAGTAGTCTACCCGTTCTTTTAATTCCTCTTCAATGGCAATGGCTGCTTTCTGAATCTGCTCCGCTGGTACTACATAATGGGAAGCAGGGAAAATACCGATGTGCGCAAGCTGACATTTGATTTCTCCGGTGAGCACATCAATCTCAGAGATACGGTCAATCTCATCTCCGAAAAACTCCACTCTGACAGCGGTATCTGAGCTGTTAGCCGGAAAAATCTCCAGAGTGTCGCCACGGACGCGGAAGGTACTTCGGTGGAAGTCCATTTCATTTCGGGTGTACTGAATGTCGATCAGCTCCCGGATAACCTCATCACGATCCTTAGTCATGCCAGGACGCAGGGAAATCATCATGTCCTGAAATTCCTGAGGAGAACCCAATCCATAGATACAGGACACAGAAGAGATGATAATAACATCTTTTCGCTCTGACATGGCGGCAGTGGCAGAAAGACGGAGCTTGTCAATTTCATCATTGATCGCAGAGTCCTTGGCAATATAAGTGTCAGAAGAAGGCACATATGCTTCTGGCTGGTAATAATCGTAATAGGAGACAAAGTATTCCACTGCGTTCTCAGGGAAGAATTCCTTAAACTCACCATAGAGCTGCGCTGCCAAAGTTTTATTATGGGCCAGGATCAGAGTAGGCTTATTCAGCGCCTGAATAACGTTTGCCATAGTAAAAGTTTTACCAGAGCCGGTGACACCAAGCAGCGTCTCAAACTGATTTCCCTCTTTAAATCCCTTTACCAGTTTCTCAATAGCCTGTGGCTGATCGCCGGTTGGTTTATACTCGGAATGTAATTCAAAATGATCCATATGAGTCCTTTCTTTTATAAAATCAAACACGCTTTAACTGTTTTCAGTATAGCATCCTTTTTTATAAAAGTACAGCAGAATCGAATATTTGTTCTGCCTTCTGAAATGCCAGAAGCATTCCAAAACTTTAATTGACAGACATACCTATAGTGCGTTATCTTAAAAAAGAAAAGCGTGATTGTTCATGACCTGACCAGTAACACGCTTCGCGATGCACAGAAATCATGCAGAATTATTAGGAGTGCCGGAAATGGAAGAAAAACAAAAGAATAAAAGATATGTGCTGAGAAAGCTTTTTTTTGCCTCGTTATATCTTAGTACGTTTACTTTTGGCGGCGGATATGTGATCGTTACTTTATTGAAAGAGAAATTTGTGGATCAATATCACTGGATCGATGAGGAAGAAATGCTGGATCTGGTGGCAATCGCACAGTCATCTCCAGGAGCAATCGCGGTAAACGGAGCAATTGTGGTGGGATACAAGCTTGGGGGAATACCGGGAATGTTGCTGTCGGTTCTGGGGGCTATTATTCCGCCAATGGTGATCCTGTCCCTGATTTCCTTGTTTTATGATGCATTCTGCTCTAATTATTATATAGCAGCTCTTTTGAAAGGCATGACTGCCGGCGTAGGTGCTGTGATCATTTCCGTGGTATACGACATGGGGAAAAACGTGGCGAAGTCAAAAGACTGGGTAAATGTGATTATTATGGTCATCAGTTTTTGTGTAAGCTATTTTCTGAAGGTAAACATTATTTATATAATACTTATTGTGGCTGTATTTGGATTTGCGCGTACACTTGTGAAGGAGGGCAGCAAAAAATGATTTATCTTCAGCTCTTTTTCAGCTTCCTTCAGATTGGTGCATTAAGCTTTGGGGGCGGATATGCAGCAATGCCTCTTATACAGGAACAGGTAGTGACTATGCATGGCTGGATTTCCATGGAAACTTTTTCGAATCTTGTGACCATTGCAGAGATGACTCCTGGTCCTATTGCAGTAAACTCCGCAACCTTTGTAGGAACCAGGATTGCTGGTCCTGGTGGCGCAGTGGTGGCTACTCTTGGCTGTATTTTACCCTCCTGTATAATTGTAACCCTGCTGGCATATATTTACACGAAATACCGGAAAATGTCCCTTCTCCAGGGAACTCTTACATCCCTTCGCCCGGCGGTTGTGGCCATGATCGCCAAGGCAGGAGTTACCATTTTAGTATCATCTTTTTTTATAAATGGTGCAGTGGAACTGTTTCGGGAAAACATATGCATTCGAATGGTGGTGTTCTTTACTGCCGCACTGGTGCTTTTAAGAAAATTTAAAATGAATCCTATTCTGGTGATGGTTTTGTGCGGTGTGGCAAATATGGTGTTTTGCGCGGCTGCCGGAAGCTGACTGGAAAAGATATGCCAGCTGACTTTCGTATATGGTGCTGCCGCAGGTAGGCTGCACCTGTGTTTAGAAGAAAAAATAAGGGGGATAACAGATTGAACATATGTGTATATGGCGCTTCAAGTGCACTGCTTAAAAACATTTATTATGAAAAAACAGAAGAGCTTGGAAGAGCAATGGGAAAAAGAGGTCACGGTCTGGTGTTTGGCGGCGGGGCTACCGGAATGATGGGAGCAGCAGCCAGAGGCGTGGCAGCAGAAAATGGTTACATACTTGGAATTGCTCCCCGATTTTTTGACCAGCCTGGAGTTCTGTATGAGAAATGCACGGAATTTATTTTCACAGAGAATATGAGAGAGCGCAAAAAACTTCTGGAAGAAAAATCAGATGCTACGATCGTAGCACCTGGCGGAATTGGTACCTACGAGGAATTTTTTGAGATTTTTACCTTGAAAAGCCTGAAACGTATTGACCGCCCAATTGTGCTGTATAACATTGACGGATATTATGACAAGATGAAAGCATTGCTGGAGTACACAGCAGAAGAGAAATTCATGGATTTTTCCGTGCTGGATCTGGTAGTCTTTCTGGATGAGCCGACAGCAGTTCTTGACTATCTGGAAAATTATAAAAAATAGAGGCCGCTATTCAGCAGGGGCTGTTTTGCGAAACATATAACTGTGAAGGTGCTGAACAGTTACAAAACGGACATGTCGCCTATGGGCGGTATTCCTATATAGGAAAGAAGATGCCAGGGAAAATTTTCTCAAGGCATCTTTTTCATTTATGCGGCAGCAAACATAAGACTGCGTTGGCAGATACCTGATAGTATCCTTGCTGCCCAAAAAAAGTATTGCAGTAAGGAGAATTTAGCCAGAATGGTAAAGTATAGGGTAAAAACTATCAAAAAAGATGAAAAAAATTTGTAAAAAATATTGACAAAAGGAATACTGAGGTGTATCTTAAGAGCATAGATGTTAGCACTCCTAAATAATGAGTGCTAACAAAGGAATTCGAAGAAGCCAGACGGAAATCAGAATCAGGTTTGACCGTCTGCTTTTCAGGAAGGAGCAGATATTTCATGGATGAAGTATTAGATGAGCGCAAACGGAAAATACTGAAAGCAATCATCAAAACTTATATGGAAACAGGTGAGCCTGTAGGTTCCAGAACTATTTCCAAATATCCGGATCTGAATGTCAGCTCTGCTACTATCCGAAATGAGATGTCCGACCTGACGGATATGGGCTACATCGTACAGCCCCACACCTCAGCCGGAAGAATTCCATCAGATAAAGGCTATCGCCTTTATGTAGATGAGCTTACCAGGGAGAAGGAAGCCGAGATCGCAGAAATCCGTGATCTGATGATTGAGAAGTCAGATAAGATGGATAAGGTGCTCAAGCAGGTGGCGAAGGTTCTTGCCACGAATACCAATTATGCGGCTATGGTTGCGGTTCCCCAGTATAAGGGAAGCACCCTGAAGTTCATTCAGCTTTCACGAGTCAATGAGCGGCAGCTGATTGCCGTAGTTGTATGTGAGGGTAATGTTATTCGGAACCAGATCATTAATATTGATGAGGAGATGGATGACCAGACGATCCTGAAGCTGAATCTTCTTCTTAACACGAACCTGAACGGTGTACCCATCCAGGACATTAATCTGGGCATGATCGCCAGATTGAAAGAACAGGCGGGAAGCCACAGCGGTGTGGTTGCAGATGTGCTGGACGCAGTTGCAGCTACAATTCACGTGGACGAAGAAGATATGAAAGTATATACATCGGGAGCAACCAACATATTTAAGTATCCAGAGCTTGCAGATACATCCAGAGCCAGTGAGCTGATTTCCACTTTCGAGGATAAGCAGGAACTTGCGGATATGGTCCGTGAGGAAATGGGAGATCCGGAGAACACAGGAGTTCAGGTATACATCGGGGATGAAGTTCCGGTACGTACCATGAAAGACTGCAGTGTGGTCACAGCTACTTACGAGTTGGGAGATGGAATGCGTGGAACTATTGGAATCATCGGTCCCAAGCGAATGGATTACGAGAATGTAGTGGACAGCTTAAAGAAATTAAAAGTCCAGCTTGACGAAATGGTAAATAAGAAAACCTAGAAAGGCGGTTGAAAGCGTGTCAGAAGAAATGAATAAAGAAGCCGAAGTACAGGAAGAAGCAGTTGACATTCCGGTAACAGACGGAAGCGAAGAAGAGGCAGCAGATACAGCCCAGACAGCAGAAGAGGAGACTTCCGAAGAACCAGCACAGACAGAAGAAACTGAGCAGTCAGATCAGGAAGCCGAATCTCAGAAGGAACCGGAAACCAAGACAAAAACTTCTTTCTTTGGCAAGAAGAAAAAAGAGAAAGATAAATTCGAACAGCAGGTCGAGGAACTTACAGACAGACTGAAGCGCAGCATGGCTGAATTTGATAACTACCGTAAAAGAACGGAGAAAGAGAAATCCAGCATGTACATCATCGGCGCCAGGGACATCGTTGAAAAAATGCTTCCGATCGTGGATAACTTTGAAAGAGGTCTTGCACAGGCACCGGAGGATGATCCATTTGCAGAAGGCATGAAGATGATCTACAAGCAGATGATGACAGCTTTTGATGAGATGGGTGTGAAGCCAATCGAAGCTGTAGGTAAGGAATTTGATCCGAATCTGCATAATGCAGTGATGCATGTGGAGGACGAATCCGTTGGCGAGAACATCGTCGTAGAGGAATTTCAGAAGGGATATACCTACAAGGATTTCGTTGTAAGACACAGTATGGTAAAAGTTGCTAATTAACAGAAAGCAGCTTGGAGAATCAAACTTCATCGACATTTTCTAAAAACAAAGTATAAATGTTACTGTTCGTGTAATGGACAGCAACCATGAATTTTTAAACAGGAGGAAAATTATCATGGGAAAAATCATTGGTATTGACTTAGGTACAACAAACAGCTGTGTAGCTGTTATGGAAGGTGGCCAGCCAACCGTTATCGCAAATACAGAAGGATCCAGAACAACACCATCTGTTGTAGCATTCACAAAGACAGGTGAGCGTCTGGTAGGTGAGCCTGCAAAACGTCAGGCAGTAACAAACGCAGAGAAAACAATCTCTTCCATCAAGAGAGAGATGGGTACAGATTACCGTGTAACAATTGATGATAAGAAATATTCCCCACAGGAAATTTCCGCTATGATTCTTCAGAAACTGAAAAAAGACGCTGAAGGATACCTTGGAGAGTCTGTTACAGAAGCAGTTATCACTGTTCCGGCATATTTCAATGATGCTCAGCGTCAGGCAACCAAGGATGCTGGTAAGATTGCAGGTCTCGATGTAAAACGTATCATCAACGAGCCTACAGCAGCAGCTCTTGCATATGGTCTTGACAATGAGAAAGAGCAGAAGATCATGGTTTATGACCTTGGTGGTGGTACATTCGATGTTTCCATTATTGAGATTGGTGATGGCGTTATCGAAGTTCTGGCAACAGCTGGTAACAACCGTCTTGGTGGTGATGACTTTGACCAGAGAATTACAGACTATATGCTTTCTGAGTTCAAGAGAACAGAGGGCGTTGACTTAAGCAACGATAAGATGGCTCTTCAGAGACTGAAAGAAGCTGCTGAGAAAGCTAAGAAAGAGCTTTCTTCCGCAACAACAACCAATATCAACCTGCCATTCATCACAGCAACAGCTGAAGGACCGAAGCATTTTGATATGAACCTTACAAGAGCTAAATTTGACGAACTTACACACGATCTTGTTGAGAAAACAGCAGAGCCGGTTCGCCGTGCACTTTCTGATGCAGGTCTTACTGCTTCTGATCTTGGACAGGTGCTTCTGGTTGGTGGATCTACACGTATCCCGGCTGTACAGGATAAAGTAAGACAGTTAACTGGCAAAGAGCCAAGCAAGGCCTTGAACCCAGATGAGTGTGTTGCACTTGGTGCTTCTATCCAGGGTGGTAAGCTTTCCGGTGAGGCTGGTGCAGGTGACATCCTTCTTCTTGATGTTACTCCACTTTCCCTGTCCATCGAGACAATGGGTGGTATTGCAACACGTCTGATCGAGAGAAATACAACTATTCCGACCAAGAAGAGCCAGATTTTCTCCACAGCAGCTGATAATCAGACCGCTGTAGATATCAATGTATTACAGGGCGAGCGTCAGTTCGCGAAAGACAACAAGTCCCTTGGACAGTTCCGTCTGGATGGAATCCCACCAGCACGTCGTGGTGTTCCGCAGATTGAGGTTACATTCGATATCGATGCCAACGGTATTGTAAATGTATCTGCTAAGGATCTTGGAACAGGTAAAGAGCAGCACATTACAATCACAGCTGGTTCTAACATGTCCGAGTCTGATATTGACAAGGCTGTTAAAGAAGCTGCTGAGTTCGAAGCTCAGGATAAGAAACGTAAAGAGGCAATTGATACAAAGAACAATGCAGACTCCATGGTATTCCAGGTTGAGAATGCACTGAAAGAAGCTGGTGATAAACTGGATGCAAATGACAAAGCTTCCGTAGAGGCTGACTTAAATGCATTAAAAGATATCCTTGCTAAATATGCAAATACAGATGAGATCGGAGATGCTCAGGTCGCTGAGATCAAAGCTGCTCAGGAGAAGATGATGGAAAGTGCTCAGAAGCTTTTCGCAAAGATGTATGAAGCACAGAACCCACAGGGCGGTGCTGGTCAGGCAGGCCCGGGACCGGACATGGGAGGAGCTTCCCAGGGCGGTAACGAGGCAGGTTACGGCGATGATGTTGTAGATGCTGACTACAAAGAGGTTTAATTGAATAATAAGTTCCAATATTTCGGAACATGAAACTACAGCCCGGTCATGATTCATGACCGGGCAGTGGTGGTGAAAGACATATTACAGGAATTGCGCCGCTGGCGTCTTCCATAAGATAACCAAATACAAAAAGTTAGGAAAAGAAATCATGGCTGATAAAAGAGATTACTATGAAGTCTTAGGCGTTGATAAGAGCGCCGATGACGCTACATTAAAAAAAGCATATCGTCAGCTTGCCAAGAAGTATCATCCCGATGTAAATCCGGGAGATAAGGAAGCTGAAGCGAAATTCAAAGAGGCAACAGAGGCTTACAGCGTCTTAAGTGACCCGGACAAGAGAAGACAGTATGATCAGTTTGGTCATGCCGCTTTTGAAAACGGCGGCGGTGGCGGAGCAGGCGGTTTCGGCGGCTTTGATTTCTCCGGCGCAGACATGGGTGATATCTTCGGAGATATTTTCGGAGATCTGTTTGGAGGCGGCGGAAGCCGCAGACGTGCCAATAATGGACCTATGAAGGGTGCAAACCTGCGTGCACGCGTGAATATCACCTTTGAGGATGCTGTATTTGGCTGTGAGAAAGAACTTGAGATTACTCTGAAAGATGAATGTACTTCCTGTCACGGTTCTGGAGCTAAGGCTGGTACCTCACCGGTTACCTGTCCGAAATGTAATGGTGAAGGACAGATCGTTTACACTCAGCAGTCCATGTTTGGCATGGTTCGTAACGTTCAGGTGTGTCCGGATTGTCATGGTACTGGCAAAATTATCAAAGATAAATGTCCGGATTGCCGTGGTACCGGCTACATTTCCAATCGCAAAAAAATTAAGGTATCTATTCCAGCTGGTATTGACAATGGTCAGAGTATCCGTATCCGTGATAAAGGTGAACCTGGCACAAATGGAGGTCCGAGAGGCGATCTGCTGGTAGAAGTAAATGTAGCACGCCATCCGATTTTCCAGAGACAGGATATGAATATTTACTCTACTGCACCGATTACTTATGCACAGGCAGCGCTTGGCGGCGAAGTCAAACTGAATACAGTAGATGGAGAAGTTCTCTATGAAGTGAAACCAGGAACTCAGACAGATACCAGAATCCGTCTGAAGGGAAAAGGTGTTCCGTCCCTTCGAAACAAGAATGTTCGCGGTGATCACTACGTAACTCTGGTTGTTCAGGTACCAACCAACCTGAATGAGGACGCGAAAGAAGCTCTCCGCAAATTTGACGAGGCATGCGGCAATCGTCCTGCAGGCAGTGCCGGCGATAGCACAGAAAAGTCCGAAAAGAAGAAAAAAAGCTTCATGGACAAATTAAAAGAGACCTTTGAAGAGTAAAAAATCAGTTTTTCCATAAAAGAATAAAGAAAAGGGGAGATATCCTCTTTTCTTTTTTTGTTACTTATTGTATATTAAAGGGTAGCCGCAACGTTACTGTCCGTGCTGCTGGTCAGGAAATGAGCAGTAACATCGCAAGAGTCCGGAAAGGAGTTTTGCCTTGAAAACAAAGAAAAGAGATTTGTTAAACCGATATATCCCCCTGTGGTCTATTGTACCTCTTGTGACCATCATGGCAGTGAATTGTCTGATTTACTGGGGAAGCAGTGCGCTTACAGCTGGCAGGTATCACTTTGATTTTACGATGGCATTTGACAGGGAAGTTCCGTTACTGCCTGTATTTGTGTGGTTTTATATTCTGGCATTTCCATTCTGGGCGGTGGGGTATTTGCTGGCGGCAAGGCGTGGTAAGGATATGTTTTACCGGTTTGTTGCCACAGATCTGACCATACATTTTATTTGCTTTATCTGCTTTATTTTAATACCGACCACCAATATAAGACCGGAGATCCCAGGAAATACCCTTTCGGAAAAGATTCTCGCTCTGGTATATTCCCTGGATGGCGGGAACAGTCCTTCTAATTTGTTTCCCTCTATCCACTGCTATGTGAGCTGGATGTGCTGGAAAGGTGTGGAAGGCTCAGAGAAGGTGCCGAAATGGTATCAGAGATTTTCTCTGGTATTTGCAATTCTGATCATTATCTCTACCCAGGTGCTGAAGCAGCATTACATTGTGGATGCAGCAGCGGCGTTGCTTCTGGTAGAGTTTTTCTGGAGATTTTATCAGAAAGGGCAGCGACATAAGTGGGTTGTGCATGTTTTTGCACATAAAAAGAAGTAACATGGACATAAAAAACCAGTAATTGGTCAGGTGAATTGAAAAATCAGAATAAAGTAACAGATAACAACCGTTTCGAAAGATGTTAAAAAATACCATATTGTGATTATGAAGAAACAGCTTTCAATAAAAAGATTGGAGAAATAGTATGAAGTGGAATCGCTTTACCATCAAAACAAAAACAGAAGCAGAAGACGTTATCATCTCTGCCCTTGCAGACGTTGGAGTTGAGGGCGTAGAGATTCAGGACAAACAGCCCCTTACCGAGACAGATAAAGAGCAGATGTTTGTGGATATTATGCCGGAAGGTCCAGCGGATGATGGAATCGCCTATCTGAATTTTTATCTGGAAGAGGACACAGAAACTGCACCTGTTCTCGAGAAAGTACGTGCTGTCCTTGAAGAAGTACGCGGATACATGGATATCGGCGAAGGTACCATCACAGAATCCCAGACAGAGGACAAAGACTGGATCAATAACTGGAAGGAATATTTCCATCAGTTCTATGTAGATGACATTCTTATTGTTCCATCCTGGGAAGAAGTGAAGGAAGAAGATAAAGATAAGATGATCCTTCACATTGATCCAGGTACAGCTTTTGGAACTGGTATGCACGAGACTACCCAGCTGGTAATCCGTCAGCTGAAGAAATTTGTGACAAAAGACACCCAGATGCTGGATGTTGGAACCGGAAGCGGTATTCTTGGAATTGTAGCTTTGAAGCTGGGCGCTGCTCATGTTGTGGGAACTGACCTTGATCCCTGTGCAATTCCGGCAGTGGCTGACAATAAAGAGGCTAACGATATTAAGGATGAGACTTTTGACATGCTCATTGGAAATATCATTGATGATAAAGAAGTTCAGGATACGGTTGGATATGAGAAATACGACATTGTAACAGCCAATATCCTGGCAGATGTACTGGTGCCTCTCACACCGGTTATCGTAAATCAGATGAAAAAGGGTGCTTACTATATCACCTCTGGAATCCTGGACGTGAAAGAAGAAGTAGTGGTAAAGGCAGTGAAGGATGCCGGGCTTCAGCTGGTTGAGGTAACCCATCAGGGAGAATGGGTATCTGTCACGGCCAGAAAGGAATAATTATGCAGCGCTTTTTTGTGGAGCCTTATCAGGTTCAGGAAGAAGAACACAGGATCACTCTTACAGGTCCGGATCTGAACCATATGAAAAATGTTCTGCGCATGCGCATTGGTGAGGATGTGTGGATCAGCGATGGCAGTGAGAAGGAATATCACTGTACCATAGAAGAATTTCAGGAGGACAGCGCAGTTCTTCATATCCTTTATGCTCAGGAATCCCAGTATGAGCTCCCAAGCCGGATTTATTTGTTCCAGGGTCTTCCCAAAGGGGATAAAATGGAACTGATCATTCAGAAGGCTGTGGAGCTTGGCGCCTACGCTGTTGTTCCAGTTGAAACAAGGAGATGTGTGGTGAAGCTGGATGCAAAGAAAGCGCAGAAGAAGGTTACCAGATGGCAGCAGATTTCCGAGAGCGCAGCTAAGCAGTCTAAGCGTATGCTGATCCCGGAAGTGAAAAATGTAATGAGCTGGAAAGAAGCACTTGCCTTTGCAAAAGGACTGGATGTGGTTCTGATTCCTTATGAGCTTGCCCAAGGTATGAAAGAGACCCGGGAAATCCTGGCAGCAATTCAGCCTGGACAGTCTGTGGGGATTTTTATTGGCCCGGAGGGCGGCTTTGAGGAGGAAGAAGTGCGAGATGCCATGGAAGCCGGTGGGAAACCGGTGACCCTGGGAAAAAGAATCCTGCGCACAGAGACAGCAGGCATGACCATGCTGTCTATTCTGATGTATACGCTTGAGTCTGTTTAAAAATATTTCAGCAATCTGCAAGACGTGCCAGAGTCTGTTTGAAGAATCATTTCTGCAATCTGCACGCCCCACTTTGCGGTATATTTCACCCGAATTCGGCTGCCGCAGCCCGCTGCGACGCCCTTATCCGGGCAAAAGCTTCCGCAAATTGTGATGTACTTCTTGCAGATAGCCTTTTTTAAACATGCTCTGGAAAAAAGAGGAAAAGTAAGAAATGGAAGCATATTTTGATAACTCCGCTACCACAAGATGTTATCCTGAGGTGGCAGAGATTGTAGTAAAAACAATGACAGAGGATTTTGGAAACCCTTCTGCAATGCATTTAAAAGGTGTGGAAGCGGAAAAGTATGTCCGTGAAGCTGCACAGACACTTGCAAAAATTCTCAAGGTAAATGAAAAAGAGATCATTTTTACCTCTGGCGGAACAGAGTCAAATAATCTGGCCTTGTTTGGCGGAGCGGATGCAAATAAAAGAAGCGGAAACCATATTATCACCACCTCAGTGGAGCATGCAGCTGTAGGACAGCCCGCAGAGCGCCTGGAACAGATGGGATATGAGGTGACGATAGTACCTGTAGATCACAGGGGTGTGGTTCAGTTGGAGGCGTTAGAGAAGGCTTTGCGCCCAGATACGATTCTGGTATCTACTATGTATGTAAACAATGAGGTTGGTGCCGTGATGCCAGTAGAAGAGATTGCAAAACTGGTTCATGAGAAAAGCCCGAAGGCTCTGTATCATGTAGATGCGATCCAGGCATTTGGAAAATACCGTATTTATCCCAAAAAGGCAGGAATTGATATGCTCTCTGTGAGCAGCCATAAGATTCACGGACCTAAGGGTGTAGGATTTTTATATATCAATGAGAAAGCCCGGATTCAACCTCAGATCTTAGGTGGCGGCCAGCAGGCCGGTATGCGGTCCGGTACAGATAATGTACCTGGAATTGCAGGATTGGGTGTTGCTGCAAAGATGGTCTACACGGATTTTGATGAGAAAATTGAGCATATGTATCAGCTGAAGGAACGTCTTGCAGAAGGTTTTTTGAAACTTCCTGATGTTCGTCTCAACGGAATGGAGATAAGAGAAGGTGCGCCTCAGATCTTAAGCGCCAGCTTTCTGGGTGTGAGAAGCGAAGTACTGCTTCATACTCTGGAAGAAAAAGGTATTTACGTTTCAGCCGGAAGCGCCTGCTCCAGCCACAAAAGAAAAGCTGCCGGAACCTTAAGTGCAATGGGAATGGAAGCAGCCCAAAGAGAGAGTACGCTGAGATTCAGTTTTTCAGAGGAAAATACATTTGAAGAAGTGGATTATGTATTGGAAGTGATCGGGCAGGTACTGCCTATGCTTCGGAGATATTCCAGACACTGAAGCAGCGAGGAAAAGAAGAATGAAACGCAGCGCCGGGGAAAGTCCGGCAGCCGCATAACATAAAGAAACAGGAGGAAATGAAATGATATTTCACGCATTTTTAATAAAATACGCAGAAATAGCCATCAAGGGTAAAAATCGATATCTGTTTGAAGATGCCCTTGTGAAGCAGATGAATATTGCTCTTTCTAAGATAGAGGGCGATTACCGCGTTGTGAAGGAGCAGGGCCGTGTTTATGTATTCTGCCCAGAGGAATACGATTTTGAGGAGGCTGTAGCTGCATTAAAAACAGTATTCGGTATTGTTTATATCTGTCCGGTAGTGATCTACGAGGACAAAGGATTTGAGCAGATGCGCTCTGACGTTGTGGAGTACATGAAGAATGTACATCCGGATTATCACGGCACCTTCAAGGTATATACAAGACGTGCAAAGAAGTCCTATCCGGTAAATTCCATGGAAGTAAGTGCAAGAATCGGTGAAAGCATTCTGGATGCTTTTCCGGAGGCAAAGGTGGATGTACATCAGCCTGAACTTACCGTTTCTGTTGAGATCCGTGAGAAAATTTATGTATATTCCAAGAGCATTAAGGGACCTGGCGGAATGCCGGTTGGAACCAATGGAAAGGCAATGCTGCTTCTTTCCGGCGGAATTGACAGCCCAGTGGCCGGATATATGATCGCAAAGCGAGGAGTTAAGATTGAAGCCGTTTATTTCCATGCTCCGCCGTATACCAGCGAGCGTGCGAAACAGAAGGTTGTGGACCTGGCGAAGCTGGTGGCAAAATACAGTGGACCGATCAGGCTTCATGTAGTAAATTTCACAGACATTCAGCTGTACATTTACGATCAGTGTCCACATGATGAGCTTACTATCATTATGCGTCGTTATATGATGAGAATTGCAGAGCATTTTGCAAAGAAGGATAACTGTCTTGGACTTATTACCGGTGAAAGCATTGGACAGGTTGCAAGCCAGACCCTGCAGAGTCTTGCAGCAACGAATGAAGTGTGTACATTACCGGTATATCGTCCGGTGATTGGGTTTGATAAACAGGAAATTGTAGAGCGTTCCTGGGAGATTGGAACTTATGACACTTCTGTTCTTCCATATGAAGATTGCTGTACTATTTTTGTTGCAAAGCATCCGGTTACAAAGCCGAATCTGAATGTGATCCGCAAGTCAGAGGAGAAACTGGCTGAGAAAATTGATGAACTGATGGAAGCGGCACTTAGCACTGCAGAAGTGATTGAAATCCAGTAAAAAAGTGGAAAAGTACTCAGAGACTGCATGAAGTCATCGAAAAAACAAAAAGAGGAACTGTGAACAGTTCCTCTGACAATCGAATATTTAATTATTCAACTGTATATTTGTCGATGATTTCCATAACGCTGTCAAGAGCAGCTCCGTCAGCATGGATATTGAGGTCGATCGGTTTGGATAAATCCAGGCTGAAGATACCCATGATAGATTTAGCGTCAATCACATATCTTCCGGATACCAGGTCGAAGTCGCAGTCAAATTTGCTGATCTCGTTTACAAATGCTTTCACTTTATCAATAGAGTTAAGTGAGATTTTTGCTGTTTTCATTGTGATATAACCTCCCTTGGATTGTTAGTAGTTTGCTTTACAGTACTCATATTACCTGTAGGCAGGATAAAAGTCAAGGTGAAAAAAGAGAAAAAATGGCAGCAGAATTAGTGAAAATGTATAAAAAATTTACAACATTACTGTGTACTGGTAATATTCCGCGGGATGCTTTTCGTGAATGAAATTTACAGAAGATCCGGGAAGTGCGGCACGAAATCACGTATTTGCATGAATTCTGTGCACCGCGGAGAAATTATCCTGCATGGTGTGGACAGTACTAGTTTTGGAGGAAAAAATGAAAAAAAAGGTTGCATTACACAATCTTGGATGTAAAGTAAACTCTTATGAGCTGGAAGCTATGCAGCAGCTTCTGGAACAGGCAGGGTATGAAATTGTACCTTTTGAACCAGGTGCTGATGTTTACGTAATAAATACCTGTACGGTAACAAATATTGCAGACCGTAAGTCCCGTCAGATGCTTCACAAGGCGAAAAAGATGAACCCGGATGCGGTGGTAGTAGCAACAGGATGTTATGTACAGACTGACGAGGGAAAACTGGAAACGGACGAAGCAGTAGATCTGGTACTTGGAAATAACCAGAAAAAAAATATTGTGGAAGTTCTGGCTGAATTTGAAAAAGAACACCAGCGTCAGGCTCATATTATTAAGATTAACCAGACAAAGGAATATGAAGAACTGGAAATCAGCCGTACAGCTGAGCATGTACGTGCTTATATTAAGGTGCAGGATGGCTGCAACCAGTTTTGCACCTATTGTATCATTCCCTACGCAAGAGGCCGCGTGCGAAGCAGGGAAAAAGAGAATATTTTAAATGAAGTGCACAAGCTGGCCAAAGCCGGCTACAAAGAAGTGGTGCTTACAGGAATTCATCTCAGTTCCTATGGAGTGGATTTTCCTGAGGACAAAAAAGAAACTTTGCTTTCTCTTATTCAGGCAGTAAATGAAGTGGAAGGAATTCAGAGAATCCGCCTTGGTTCCCTGGAACCGGGAATTGTCACAGAAGAATTTGCAAAAGAGCTGTCTTCTATGTCAAAAGTCTGCCCTCATTTTCATCTTTCCCTGCAGAGCGGATGCGATACGACTTTGGAGAGAATGAACAGACGATACAGAAGCGCGGAGTATAAAGCAAGATGTGAACTTCTTCGCAAATATTTCGGAAATCCAGCACTGACAACAGATGTGATCGTTGGTTTTCCAATGGAAACAGAAGAGGATTTTCAGGCTTCCTATGATTTTGTGAAAGATATTCATTTTTATGAAACCCATATTTTTAAATATTCCCGTCGCCATGGAACTAAGGCTGCGGCTATGTCCGGTCAGCTGACAGAGGCAGAAAAAGCTGTGAGAAGTGACAAAATGCTGGAGCTGCACCAGAAGCGTGCAGCAGAATATGAGACTTCTCTTCTTGGAAAGACTCTGGAGGTACTTCTGGAGGAGAAAGTGGAGATTGATGGAAAAGCATATTATCTGGGACATTCCAGAGAATATGTGAAAGTGGCGGTGCTGAAAACGGAGGAATACGGTGTAAATGATATTCTGGCGGTGAAAGTGGAAAAAACTTTGCAGCCACATATTCTGCAGGGAGAAGAAATACAGGTTCTGTAGGGCGTGGCCAGTAACATAATTATTACTGTTCACTGGTAACGTTCCGCGAGATGTTTTTTGTGAACAAAGTTCACAGAAAACCCGCGAATCTCAGCGCGAAATCATGCGAATGCATGATTTCTGTGCATCGCGAAGCGGGTTACTGGGCAGGTCGTGACCAGTAACCACACAATTGCGGAAATGACAGGCAATGCAAAATTAGGATTGTAATTTACACGTAATTATATTAAAATAAAAAAGAAATAATCGTAAGGACGTGAGAAAAATGGCAGAAAATAATCTGGGAAGTACACAATATTTCAGAACAAAACCAGATCAGGAGCTTGAAGTAAAAGAAATCCTGGACCTGGTTTACAACGCAATGGAAGAAAAAGGCTATAATCCTGTGAATCAGATCGTAGGTTATATTATGTCCGGTGATCCGACTTATATCACCAGCCATAAGGGTGCCAGAAGCATGATCATGAAGGTTGAGCGTGACGAACTTGTTGAGGAATTGCTGACCGAGTATATTAAGAACAGATCCTGGGAATACTGATTATGAGATTAATGGGATTAGACTACGGTTCCAAGACGGTGGGCGTTGCCGTCAGTGATCCACTGGGACTTACCGCACAAGGTGTGGAGACTGTCTGGCGCAAGCAGGAGAATAAGCTTCGCCAGACGATGGCACGGATTGAAGAACTGATTTCGGAGTATCAGGTAGAGCGTATTGTACTTGGATATCCGAAGAACATGAATAATACTGTAGGCGAGCGGGCGGTGAAATCTCTTGAGTTTAAAGAAAAGCTGGAGAAGAGGACTGGCCTGCCTGTTGTGATGTGGGATGAACGACTGACTACGGCAGAAGCGGAGCGTACTTTGATGGAGACCGGTGTCAGACGTGAGAACAGGAAGCAGTTTCTCGATCAGATGGCTGCGGTTTTGATCTTACAGGGATACTTAGACCGAATGAATATGAATAAGGACGAAAATAATGGAGAAAATTAAATTTCAATCTGAGGATGGGATTATAGAATTTTTTGTGGAAGAACAGACTACAGTTGCAGGAATCACTTATCTTCTGGTTTCCGATTCACAGGACGATGAGGCAAATGCCTATATTATGAAAGATGTTTCAGAAGAGGGAAGCGAAGAAGCCAGCTATGAGATGGTAGAAGATGATGAAGAACTGGTGGCAATTTCCAAAGTATTTGAACAGATGTTGGACGACGTAGATCTTGAAATGTAATAATTTGCTGGGCAGATCGTGAACAGTGATGCGAAATCATGCTTTGCATGTTATTTTGTGCATCGTGAAGCGTGTAACTGTGAAGTTACTGAACAGTTACCAGCCGAAACAAAATAAAGTCGCTTTATCCTGGTAGCGTGAGTTTGGAGGATAAAGTGCGCAAAATGGAGGATAGATTGATTGAAGACGGAAAATGAAATGAACAACAACGGGCAAAGGACTCCGGCAGCCGGAAACGGAACAAGAAAACCAAATTTCAGACATAAAAATTACAGATATAAGGCACAGCCGAAAAAGGAAGGAAAAGATGGTCAGAAACAAGGACAGGATAAGCAGACTAAGGGGAATTATAAACCTCAGTTCCGCGGTCAGGGCAAGCCTGCCTTAAAGAGACCACGTAAAACTAACAATGGCTCCAAGCTGAAGATCATTCCACTTGGTGGTCTGGAGCAGATTGGAATGAATATTACAGCTTTTGAGTATGAAGACAGTATAGTGGTAGTAGACTGCGGACTTGCTTTTCCAGAAGATGATATGCCGGGAATCGATCTTGTAATTCCGGATATTACCTACCTGAAAGAGAATATTTCCAAGGTGAAAGGATTTGTGATCACCCATGGTCATGAGGATCATATTGGTGCGCTTCCATATGTACTGAAGGAAGTAAATGCACCGATCTACTCCACCAAACTGACTCTTGCGCTGATCAGCAACAAGCTGAAAGAGCATAATCTGACTAAGACTACCAAGTTAAAAGAAGTAAAACACGGTCAGGTGATCAATCTTGGTGATTTTGCTATTGAATTTATTAAGACGAACCATAGTATCCAGGATGCATCTGCACTGGCTATTTATTCTCCTGTGGGAATCGTGGTACACACAGGTGACTTCAAGGTGGACTATACCCCTGTATTTGGAGATGCCATTGATCTGCAGAGATTTGCGGAAATCGGACGAAAAGGCGTTCTTGCCCTTATGTGTGATTCTACAAATGCGGAACGTCCGGGCTTTACCATGTCTGAGCGCACAGTTGGTCATGTTTTTGACAATCTTTTTAATGAATATAAGACTGCAAGAATCATTATCGCAACGTTTGCTTCCAATGTAGACCGTGTACAGCAGATCATCAATACCGCATACCGCTTTGGACGTAAAGTGGCAGTAGAAGGCCGCAGTATGGTAAATGTTATTACCACTGCCGCAGAACTTGGCTATCTGCGTGTTCCTGACCAGACTCTGATCGAGATCGACCAGGTAAAGAACTATCCGGATGAGCAGCTTGTTCTGATCACTACAGGAAGTCAGGGCGAGTCCATGGCTGCTCTTTCCCGTATGGCTGCTAATATCCACAAGAAGATTACCATTAAACCTAATGATGCAATTATTTTCAGCTCTCATCCGATTCCAGGTAATGAGAAGGCTGTATCCAAGGTTATCAACGAGCTTTCCATGAAAGGTGCAAAGGTTATTTTCCAGGATGCACATGTATCCGGACATGCCTGCCAGGAGGAGATTAAGCTGATCTACTCCCTTGTGAAGCCGAAATATGCAATTCCGGTACATGGTGAATATCGTCATCTGACTGCCCAGAAGCTTGTTGCAGAGGAACTTGGATATTCCAAGGACAATATTTTTATTCTGAAATCCGGAAATGTTCTGGAGATTGATGAGAATAGTGCGGCTGTTACTGGTTCCGTACACACAGGTGCAATTCTTGTAGACGGTCTTGGAGTCGGAGATGTTGGTAATATTGTACTTCGCGACAGACAGCATCTTTCCGAAGATGGTATTATGATTGTTGTCATGACATTAGAGAGACACAGCAATGTGGTACTGGCAGGACCGGATATTGTTTCCAGAGGTTTTGTGTATGTAAGAGAGTCAGAAGACCTTATGGATCATGCAAGAGAAGTGGTGGAGCTGGCTCTTGACGGATGTCTGGATAAAGGTATCACAGACTGGAGTAAGATTAAGGCAGCAGTGAAGGATGCACTCAGCGACTACGTATGGAAACGTACCAAGAGAAGTCCGATGATCCTTCCAATCATTATGGAGGCATAAGCAGAGGCGCGATGAACGAGATAAAAGACTGTATAGATGCACTTCTTGCAGCTGTACAGAACAGTGAAGAATATCAGGAATTTGAGAAATACAGAGATCTTCTGAAGGAGAACCCGGAGCTTATGGACCGTGTGAATGCATTCAGAGGAAACAATTTCAGACTACAGAATGAAGCAAACAGAGATGAGCTGTTCCGGGGAACGGAGCAGCTCAACAGAGAATCCAGGGAGCTGCGCAGAGATCCCCTTGTAAACGCATTTCTTGATGCGGAGCTTGCTCTTTGTAAACTTATGCAGAAGATATGCAGGACACTTACAGAGGGAATTAATCTGGACATTCCTGAGTTATAAGGAGGAAACATGGGTAATACAAGAGATCAGGTGGGAAAAGCAGGGCTTTTTGTAGCTGGTGGAATTTTTCGTACTGCTTTTTACGTCTGTGTTGCAGTGCTGATTTTCTGGATTGGCAAGTCGGCCTATCAGTTTGGCTACAATGTTTTTAACCAGCAGGCAGTCAGCCCGGGAGCAGGTCAGGAAGTGACAGTTGTGATTCCGGAAGGCTCATCCACGTATGATGTAGCCAAGATCCTGAAAAGCAAGGGACTGATCGACGACAGTCTGGTGTTCTTTGCACAGGAGAAACTTTCTACATATAAGGGACAGATGCAGGCTGGAACTTATCTGTTAAGTACAGCTTACACTCCTACACGTATTATGGGTATTCTTGCTGGTGATGAGGAGCAGACTGGTGTTACGCAGGATAGTGCCACAGCAGCTGATACAGCGGCCCAGACAGATACTCAGACTACAGATGCAGGAACTGATACAGCTGATACCCAGAGTGCAGATGGTACAGCAGATACTCAGGCAGCTGATGGAACTGCAGGGGAAGGAGAGTCCGGACAGTGATCGTAGAGGAGAGAATGCGCACTTACATCAATTCTCTTGATATGGGGAATACTCCTTTTCTGGAAGAACTGGAAAAAGAAGCACTTGCAGGAAGGGTTCCCATTATCCGCAAGGAAATGCAGAGCTTTCTGAAAATGTTTCTTGCAGCAACCCGGCCGATGAAAATACTGGAGGTCGGAACGGCAGTAGGTTTTTCCACTCTGCTGATGTGCGAATATGGACCTGAGAATCTGAAAATAACAACAATTGAGAATTATGAAAAAAGGATCCCTATTGCCAGAGAGAATTTCAGGAAGGCAGGACGGGAATCCCAGATAGAGTTCCTTACCGGGGATGCAGGAGAGATCCTGAAAGAACTTACTGGAACTTATGATCTTATTTTTATGGATGCTGCCAAGGGGCAGTATATGAACTGGCTGCCGGATGTGCTTCGATTAATGCATAAGGGCAGCGTTCTTGTTTCTGATAATGTTCTTCAAGAAGGGGACATTATCGAATCCCATTATCTTGTAGAGAGACGCAATCGTACCATTTATAAGCGTATGCGTCAGTATCTCTATGAACTGAAGCACAATCCGCTGCTGGAGACCTCCATCCTTCCGTTAGGAGACGGAGCCTCCATCAGTGTAAAGAAAGAGGAGTCATATGCGTAAACCAGAATTATTAGTTCCGGCAAGCAGTCTTGAGGTTCTGAAGATTGCCACGGTTTTCGGAGCAGACGCTGTTTATATCGGAGGAGAGGCTTTTGGGCTTCGTGCCAAGGCCCGCAATTTTTCAAAAGAAGAGATGGCGCAGGGAATTGCATTTGCCCATGAGCATGGTGTAAAAGTCTATGTGACAGTGAATATTCTTGCGCATAACTATGATCTGGCTGGTGTAAGAGAGTACTTGAAAGAGCTTAAGGAATTAAAACCGGACGCTTTGATCATCGCTGATCCTGGTATTTTTACCTATGCCAAGGAAATCTGTCCGGAGATTGAGCGTCATATCAGTACCCAGGCAAATAACACTAATTACGAAACCTATCGCTTTTGGTACAAGCTTGGAGCGAAGCGTGTGGTAACTGCCCGTGAGCTTTCTTTAGAAGAGATTCGCCAGATCCGTGCCAATATTCCAGATGATATGGAGATTGAGACTTTCATTCACGGAGCGATGTGTATTTCCTATTCCGGACGCTGTCTTCTCAGCAATTTCCTGGTAGGAAGAGATGCCAATCAGGGATCCTGCACACATCCGTGCCGTTGGAAATATTCCATTGTGGAAGAGTCGAGACCCGGAGAGTATATGCCGGTTTATGAGAATGAGCGTGGTACTTACATTTTCAATTCCAAGGATCTTTGCATGATCGAGCACATGGATGACATTCTCACAAGCGGAATCGACAGTTTGAAGATCGAGGGTCGTATGAAGACAGCTCTTTATGTAGCAACTGTCGCACGTACTTACCGCAAGGCTATTGATGATTATCTGGAAGATCCGGCCAAATATCAGGCAAACATGTCCTGGTATCAGGAGCAGATCGCAGGCTGCACTTACCGTAAATTTACAACTGGCTTCTTTTATGGCAAACCAAGCGAGGAAGCACAGATCTATGACAATAATACCTATGAGAAGGGGTATACGTATCTGGGATTTGCAGAAGCTGTAGATGAGAGAGGATATGTGCAGATCACACAGAGAAACAAGTTTACAGCAGGAGAGATGATCGAGATCATGAAACCGGATGGAACCAATCTTCTGGTTCCTGTCAAAGCTATCTATGATGAGGAGGGCAATTCCGTAGAAAGCGCTCCCCATCCGCAGCAGAAGTTGTTTGTAGATCTTGGCGGTGAGGCAGAGGTTTATGATATCCTCCGCCGTAGTGAAGCATAAGTCTGAGAGTAATTCAGAAAAATAATCGTTACTGGTCACGGAGTGAACCGTAACAAATAATCACAGTGGTAAAACTCGCAGAGCGTGTTTTACCCGTTTTCAGGAAAAAGCGTCCGCAATTTTTGCAGGGCGTTTTTTTCAATTCTGGATACATAGGAGCGGCTGATGTGAAGGTGCCTGGCGATTTCCCGCTGCGTCTGTTCCTTTTGTCCAAAGAGACCGAAGCGGCAGCTGATCACCTCATATTCTTTGGAAGACAGTACAGACTTCATGGAATCCAGTACATGACGGATATCTTCTCTGGTGGAATACTCCTCCACAATGTCCACTGCCGGTCCTTCCATTACATCCAGAAGACTGATCTCATTGCCTTCTTTGTCTGTACCAATGGGTTCATACAGCGAGATTTCCCGGGAATGCTTCTTGCGGGATCGGAATAACATAAGCAGTTCATTGGCAACCCTGTTGTAATGGCTCCTTTTTGATGTAAGAAGAGGAGTCACTAGGAATAGTACCTGTATAGTAGATATGAGCCTCAGAACCATCCCAGACTATAGTGTTAACAAGTGATCGCAAAGCTCTTCGTTTTTCTTCAAATGTCATAGTATCAAACAAATAAGCAAAGTCAGTTAAACGTTTGCAAATTTTTTCAAGTTCTATTTCAGGAGATAAAGACTGTTGAAGAAGTTTTTCTTGGCAATCTATTTCACTTTCCAAATGTTGTTTTTCTTTGTCTAATTCATTGATTTGATTTACGATATATTTTGTAGCAGCACCTTCCATCTCTGAAAGTTTTGTTACTAAATTGGATATTTTCTTTTCTACCTGGTTGTATTGCTTTTTTGATGACTCCAATTTAGATTGTATAGACTGAGCTGCTGGTGTAGGATTTCCTACACCACTAGATAATTGTTGCTGAAACAATTTTAAATCGTGTATTGCATTTTCTTTTACTTTATCACAAACTAATTTATCTAATTCATTACCAGGAACATTTTTCATATCACATTCATGTCTTCTGGATTTATCCTTTGTCTCACAGAGGTAGCCAAATTTTCTTGTACCATCTGAATTTATACCACGATAAGCTTTGGGTCTCATATAAGCTCCACAATTTCCACATACCAATATTCCAGAAAGCAGACCACAGGAACTTGTAGAAGTTCGGAAGGACTTACTTGCATTTTGTTGAAGTAAATTTTGAACAGTAACCCAATCTTTGCCAGTTACAAATGGTTCATGTTCTCCAATGGCTACAATCCATTCGTCTATATCTCTAAGATAATTTCGGCTATGGCGAGTGGTATCTTCGATTGTTTTATTGTAAGCCATAATTCCATGTTGTCCGTTATATGATTCAAGAGAGGAGTATAGAGGACAATTGTGTTGCTCAAAATAGTTCCAGGCATCTTTGTCTGCACTCATATACACTGGATTAGTGAGAATGGCACGAATTGCAACTGATGAGAAGTATTTATCATTTCTTGATTTAATACCTGAAAGGCGTAGGTCTGTTTGAATTCTGGTGAGGGATTGATATTTTAAATAGTCATGGAAGATTCTTTGAACAAGTTCTTTTTCCTCAGGAATTGTTTCGAGAGCGCAGAGTGTACGTTCTCGGTTTAAACCATCATCATGCCAATAGGATTTTCGCACACTTTTGTAACCAAGTGGTGTTTGACCACCAAGCCAACGTCCAGTTTTTGCCAAACCCTCCTTATTGTCACGAACACGTTCTGCGAGAATGTTTCTCTCAAATTCTGCAAATACAGTTACAAGCATAATGAAAGCTTTTCCTGTTGGCGTGGTAGTATCAAAGTTATCTTGGGATGAAGCAAACTCTATGCCTAATTTATCGTTAAGTTCATTGAAAATAGCTGAGAAATCAGAAATACTTCTGCTGAATCGGTCTAGTTTATAGCAGACAATAGCTTTGATATTTTGTGTTTTAGAACGACACAGAGTCATCATTTCTTGGAATGCAGGTCTATCAGTGTTTCCACCTGAAAATCCCTCATCTTGAAAGATTAAAATCTGTTCTTCTGACAGTGTGGTATTGGAAAGGGCAGCCATCTGCAAGATTTTATTTTTACAGCAGTCGATTTGATTTTGAATACTTTCTCCTTTTCCTGTAAATTTTGATTTTCTGGCATAAATTATGTAAACAGGAAGTGAAGTGTCGCTATTTGTATTCTTTTTATCTGTAGCCATGTATGAAATGCCTCCTTATGGATTGCTAATTAGCATAAAATATGCTTGCTTTTTAGTAATTATAAATCGTATTATCTGAAATTTCAAAAAGTTTTTTATGTTATATGAAAAATTTTGCAACACTATTCCTGGGATAAGGATCTTCAATGTCTGTAATACCTGCTAGGTAATCCATGCTGGTGTTTAAGGCTAATGCAATACGTTTACATTGTTCAAAAGTGTAATATCTCTTTCCGTTTTCAATTTTTGAATAATCACTTTGGTCAATTCCTGTGAGCTGCTGCATCTTTATTTGTGTATATCCTCTCTTTTTGCGTAAATCTTTTAAACGGCTCATATAAATCTCCTTTTTAAAAGAATTATGTCACATTGACCTATTGACTATAGGGGGAAATCGACCTATTATTATATGTAATCAAACTTAAATTGTTTTGAGATACAAGGAGGAGAAGAATGAGTAACTTTTGCAAGTATTGCGGGAAACCATTAAACCCAGGGGAAGAATGTACCTGTGAGGAAAGTAAACGAGAAAGAAGTGCAACTCAATCGTCAGGTATCCCAAATTCGTATTATCAAAATTATAATGGAAATCCAATGCACCATGATACTGGAACAAACACTAGGTATAAAGCGAATGAATATTTGCCTCAATATGATGTTAATGTATTTTCAATAGTAGGTTTTGTACTTTCATGTTGTGGTTTGTGTCTTGGGTGGCAAGGGGGGCTTGTATGTGGGATTTTGGCAATAATCTTTTCTGCAATCGCTAAATGTGGGTTAAAAGAACAAGATCGACTAGGAAAAAAATTAGCTAAAGCTGGGTTAATCATTGGAATTATAGATGTAGTTATGTCTTGGCTTGTAATACTTAATATAATTGATTAATCATTCTTGGCTGGACGTTTTACAAGTAGTAAAATGTTTTACATTTTGAAGAATTTATTAAGGAAAATGGCAGGAGGAAAGTATGGGAAAAATATGTAAGCAGTGCGGAGCTGTTATAGGAGATAATGACAGGTTTTGTGAAAATTGTGGTGCAAAATACGAAGAGGTTGTTGACAATGCCTTAAATAATTCAATTAATGAACCGATAACGTATGAAAATAATGCGCAACAATCAGTCACTGTTAATTCAAATTACGAAATTGATAATTATAGTGTTGGAAAGACGGTGATTCTATCTATCGTAACGCTTGGTATTTATGCAATTTACTGGGGATATAAACTCACTAAAGATATAAATGAGCTATGTAAAGATAAAATGAAGCCTTTACCTAATTATTTTCTTGCAATATTTTTAAGTATAATTACTCTAGGGCTTTATGGTGCTTATTGGTCATATCAAGTTGCAAAGCGATTATATGAAATTTCACCAGTGTATGGTGTTGAAGTTAAAGAAAAACCTCAGTATATGCTTTTATTGACTGAATTAGGATTTATTGTAGGCGCAACAGAAGCCCTTTGGCTATTTTATATTTGTAAAAATATGAATACTTTACGAATGCCATATAATGATGGATTCCGAAATCCGAATGCAGAAATAAAGCAGAACTATAGCACTACTGGAAATAAAGTACAGTTCGTCATTTCCATTATTTTGGCAATTATGCTAATCGTTATAAATGTGTATAATTTCACCGGAGGAAAAGCATCGATAAATAGTGAAAATATGGCTGTTGATAGCGGAAAGTATTTATTAAATTCTCAAATGTTAATTGATAATGATGGATTTCAGAGGTATTTAGATGAAGAGTTGGATAGAATTGATTCTGACTTCCAGAAATCAGAATGTTGTAAAATGAATCCAGGATATAATCTTAGATATGAAAATGTTACATCAGCAGATTTGTTAAGTGACAGAAGAAAATTTGACGTTTACATATCAAATCGTGCGAATGAGAATATTAATGCGTCAGATTCTCCACAATTTTCTTATTTTTTGTTTGATGCTGACGGGGACAGTCTTATTGATACGATAATGATAGCATTTTACTCATATGGAACAATGGGAAATGGCTGGAGTGATTTTTTATGGGATGAAATTACAGAAACAGTAAAGAGGAATCTCACAGTTTTGACTGATTTAAGTACTGAAAAGAGAAATCAAGTGTATGCAACTTTATGGGGAGACCAAGAACAAGACGGAGATCCACAATGGGCTAGGACAAAGGTACCAACAGTGTGTAAAGTGGGTAATTTCCATATTCGTGCAGCATTTGTTTCAAGTGCAGAAAGTAATTTTATATTCACATCAATTCAAGATGAAGATTGGCTTAATAATTTGTTTAGTGATTGTAATATTATTGATTTATCGTCAAATGATACGTTATAGGTAAAAGATTGAAAAGTCCTTATACTCCTGTATAGGGGCTTTTTATTTTACCCTAAGCCCTTTTGCCTAAAGCTTTTAAGAGAGCTAAATAGGAGGAATAACAGGCTTGAGAGGGAAAACAACAGTTTGAGGTGGGAAAGCATACTTAACAGGCTTATGGAGAATTTCTCCTTAAGTTGCTGTAATAATCTAGTTTAATAATGAAAGAGAAATGGCTTCTGTTTAGTTAGGCAGAAGTTATTTTATGTTAACTAACTTGATTATTAAGGCAACAAAAGGCGAAAAAAGTAGAAAAAAGTTAAAAAACTTTCAAAAATGAGGACTCGGTTTGACGAAAATTCCGAATTAATTATGACCCGTTATTCATCGACAGGTTAATAATTAAAAGGAGGACTCTTCACATGGAAAAAGAGTTCAAAGAAACAAGGATTTACAAAACGACAGTAACTCGTAAACCTCCCAAAGATTCATTGACAACAGTGTATTTGCTTCCAGGCTATGCAGAAGCGTGTATCAATGAAGGAAGAAGTAAGTCTGTTATTCGAAACTACAGAAAAATTGGTGGTGGTAAAGTCATCAATACTGTAACTGGAGAAATTAAAGAAGTTATTATGCAAAAGAAAGCTAGGTCTTTGAACCGAAGCTTTCAGAGACTTCGCAGACTTATCAATAACAATTTCCTCGGTAAGTCCAATGAAATCCATATTACGCTCACTCTTAAAGATGAATTTAAGGACTTACCGTTGAAAGAACTTAACAACAATTACAAGAAGTTTTGGAAATGCTTTGTGTACCGCTATCCGGACAGTAAATATGTTGTTATCAGAGAAATCAGTCCAAGAGGAAGAATGCACTTTCATGTATTGATTCGGAATGATAAATGTGAAGTATTCAACGTGGAAAAATTGTTTATTGAGGAAAAATGGCCGTGGGGATTTATCCATATAAACCATATTTCTAACAATGACAATATTGGAGCATACTTTACTGTTTTTGACGATCTGCTGCCAGAGCTTGTTGAAAAACAGAAAAATGGGGAAGTAAATTTGAAGAGAAGTTATATCAAAAAATTTCCCAAAGGTGAACACCTGTATGATAAAAGCAGAGCGTTGAAATATCCAGAACCTCATGTGATGACATGGGAAGAGGCAGAAAAAACATTTAAGGGAAGTGAACTTAACTTTTCAAAGACATTGGAAATAGCAACTGTGGATGAAGATGGTGTGATTATACCTTTGAATTTTATTCACTACAGAGAGTATAGAAGAAAGTAAAATTTACAAGTTCTAAATTGCTGGCAATGTTAATGAAAGGTGAAGGGGCATGATTAGTAAATGTACCTTTCACTGATAGAATGGAATTATGTCCAAGCAATCAAAAATAGAATTTACTAATCAGCCCTTAAATGGGAGAAATTTATGCGAATTGTTGAATGGATGCCGTCCAGTGAATCTGGAATAAAAAAGCTGACTGAATTATATACTGATATTTTAGCAGAACAAGCAAAGAAACAAATTAGTGAACAATACGCCTCACCAAAACAAAGAGATGAGGTTATGAGAAATTTGATTGATTATGTTGGAAGAAAGGAAAATAAACGTTATGAAAATTGAGAAGAGTGAAGAAAATATTGACGTAGTAATTGTAGGAAAAGAGGAATTACAAGAAGGCGTTGCTGCAACAGGCACAGCAGTTGAAGAGTTGGAATATTTGTTAGAAAACTGTGGTTTTATGAATCCAAACAGATGGAATTTATTCCAAACCTTTATGCAGGAAATGCAGGTAATTCAAGGAGAGATTGACAATCTTTTCTAAAACTTTCATTTTGAAAGAAAATCGGCAGTCATTATGGCTACCGATTCTACATAACGCTAAATTTTATCAGGAGTTACAGTTTTGCTTAAGAAAATCAGTTTGGAATAATAAATGATAGGTTTCATAAGGCATAATGTGCCATTCATGTTCCCAACTGAGAACGGCATTTTTATTTACATTCAACAATTTCGCTAATTCATGTTGTTTAAGATGGAATGAGGTGCGGAGATTTCGTAATTGCATTCCGAAATTTTGGTAAAGAAAGAGGTTATAATCATCTAATAAATTTTCAATAGGAATTTGATAAAAATCAGCCAGTCTTTTCATATCAGTAAGATTATAGGCAGCAGTTCGGGAGGAATCCTCCATGCTGGAGTATGTTTGACGGTGAATATGAAGCGCATTTGCAACATCCATTTGGAGAAGTTCATGGGTGAAACGATAATAACGCAGTTTATCAGCAACTGTTTTTAAACTTGAGAAAGTAGGGTGCGAGTCAAGAAAGGCTTGAGCAGTGGACAAGTTTCTATGCGTGAAGATATGAAAAGTCTGGACTGCCAAAACAGATCTGCAAATTCCAGTTGAGGTGTCTTGATATACAGAGTATAAATTTGGAGCAAGTTTGTCATAAATAACCCAATCTTTCAAAAAAGCTTGGTGTTTTTCAACTTCAGCCCCTAAGGGAGCCGTGGCACTAGGGTTGCTTTGTTAATACATTTTCCTGCATATGTGGACAGCCGGGCTGTTTTTGTGGAATCAAATGTGGAGATGGCTTTCATTAATCCAATGGTGCCAATGGAAATCAGATCGTCCAGTTCTACATCTGTTCCCTGATATTTTTTTACTACATGGGCAACAAGCCGCAGATTACGTTCTATGAGAATATTTTTTGCTTCCATATCGCCCCTTTGGTACTGCTGAAGATAATACTGCTCCTCGGCCATTGTCAAAGGTTTCAAAAATGTCTTCAAATCGCTACCTCAAAGGGGATTTCTATATAGTCTATGAAAAATACAGGCTTTAAGTGCCTGGCTGCCTTTTTTTACTGCGGAAAAAATCGTGGCAGGATTCTTTTTATATTTTACATTGAAATAAAGGGTGAAAATCATTATAATAATGTCAGAGTAACTGCCTGGAACGTGTTTGAAAAAGGCTCTGGTTCGAAAGAGGCAGTGACAGCAGTAATAGGATTACTGTTCAACGGCAATGTTCTGAGAGGCGTGTTGCTGTGAAGGTTGTGGACAGTAACAAGAACACGAAAGACGTAAGGTGAATGATTTTGAAAAAAAAGATCGAACAGCTTTTAAACGGAAAGTTTGAATATGAACAGCCCCAGCTCCTTTTTTCCAAGGAGAAGATTTCCCTGACCATGAAAGCAGGGGAGACGAAGAGAGGGGAAGTGTACGTTGGAACAGAAGATAATCAGAAGATACGCGGTTATGTTACTTCCTCCAGCCGCCGGGTGGTACCGGGAATGGACCATATTTCAGGAACTACTGTGCGTCTCCCCCTTGGAATTGATACGGTAGGACTTGCCCCAGGAGAAAATCTGAAGGGATGGCTGTGTTTTACTACAAATATTGGAGAGACCCGTCTTCCTTTTGAAATTGAGATCGAGAAAGAGGAAATACGCAGCTTTTCAGGTGTGGTAGGGAATCTGGATGAATTTGTAAAAGTTGCCCGGGACGATTTTAAAGAGGCATTCCGTATTTTTAAAGATGCCAGCTTCGCCAGAATTCTGGAAAATGAGGGTCAGAAGATCCAGACACTTTATTATGGTTTGTCCAGACAACCGGTGACGTATCAGCATCTGGAAGAATTTCTCATTGCCGCCGGCAAGAAGGAAAAAGTAACCATAAGTGCCAGAGAGGTGGGCAAAGAATACTATGAACTGAAAGACTCTTTGAAAGAATCTTTTTACATTCAGAGAAGCGGATGGGGACATCTGCGCCTTGATGTGGAAGCAGTTGGAGATTTTCTGGAAGTTCCCCGCAAGGTGGTAACAGACGAAGATTTTATTGGCAGCCATTATGAAGTGGAATATCTGGTGCACAAGGAGAAATTAAGACAAGGCAATCAGTTTGGCAAAATTGTAGTAAAAAGCCCTTATCAGGAGATTACTTATACCATTGTTGCATCCACAAGTGGTAAATTGGATGTAGATATCCGCCTGACTCAGGAGAAGAGTAAACTGGATCTTCAAAAAGACTGTCTGGCCTACCTGTGCTATGAGACTGCTGTGGCAAGCTGTCTTGCGGGAAAGGAGAATCCAGGGGTCAACAGTTGGATGGATTTTTCCACCTGGAGTGCGAGCAGCCACTATATTCTGAACCAGCTTCATCAGTCCGGATGTGATTATCCGGAATACCAGATGTATGAGGCCTTTCTTCTTTACATGGAGAACCATCATGAGGAAGCAAGAGCTCTTCTGGAAAGCTATCAGGATAAATCCTATACAAGAGATGATCTGGAGTTTGCTGGAATTTATCTGTATCTGTGCACGCTTACTGGTTTATATAAGGACAAGGTTCACGCATTGTCCAGAATCCGCAATTTTTACATGCAGAAAAGTGACAGCTTTCCGCTTTTATGGATCCTGCTGAAACTGGATCCTGCATACAAGGAGACTCCGTCCAAGGCATTATTTGTGCTGGAAGAGCAGTTTGGCAAGGGCTGCAGGAGTCCGTTCCTCTATCTGGAAGCATGGAAGATCATCTGCAAGGACATGACTCTTCTTCACAGGCTGAACAGCTTCTGGGGACAGGTATTCCGCTTCGCGGCAAGAAGAAACCTTCTTACAGAGGAGCTGGTAATGCGTCTTGCATATCTTTCTGGGTATGAGAAAGATTATAACGAAAGTATTTATCAGGCATTGGCAAAGGGCTATGAACAGTATTCTTCAGAGGATACCCTGGAAGCCATCTGCAAATATGTGATGAAGGGAAACCCAAGAAAGACCGAATATTTCCGCTGGTTTTCCCTGGCAGTGGAGCATGGGCTGCGTCTTACAAGACTTTATGAGTATTATGTGGAGACTATGGACACTTCCAGACGGATTGAGCTTCCAAAGGCTCTTCTCATGTATTTTACTTACAACAGCGATTCCCTTGGAGATTCCAAGCGGGCATTTATTTATTCCTGCATTATTGCAAATAAGGAAAAAGAGCCGGCAGCATACCAGCGCTATATGTCAGGTATGCGGGATTTCGCCAGGAAAAAACTGGCTGAGGGCAAAATGAATGAGAGCTATGCTGTCTTATATCAGGAGTTTCTGATGGAGCCTCGCACAAAAGAGGCGGCAGATTCCATTGCGCAGAAAATGTTTACCCACCGCCTTTATTTTGATGATAAAAAAGTCCGCTATGTGATCGTTCGTCACAGTCAGATGGAATCAGAGGAGACTTATACCTGTGTTCAGGGCGTAGCTTATCCAAGAATTTATACAGAAGATGCTGCTATCCTTTTTCAGGATGACAAGCAGCGCAGATACAGTGCTACTGTAGATTACAGCTTGAAGAAGACCATGGATGAGGATGGGGCAGTGAGAAAAGTTCTTGCCCTTGGCGTGGACGAGCCAGGTGTGCTTCTTCATTATTGCGAAAGCCATGAACTGGACAAAGATAATCTGGATATTTTTCAAAGACTGGTCAAATCCGATGCTTTTTGCATGGAGTATAAGCAGAAGGTACGTCGCAGGATTCTGGATTATTATGCAGAGCATGTATTTGGCGAAGATCTGGATCAATATTTAAAGCAGATGGATTACCAGGAATACGCCCGTGTGGACAGGCAGAAGCTTCTGGTGGTTCTTATAAGCCGCGGTCTTTTTTCCCAGGCACAGGCCATTGTGGAGGAATTCGGCTATGAGGGCGTGGACATGCGAAGCCTTTTGAAACTGGTAAGCCGCATGATCGTGCGCTGCGACATGCTGGAAGACGAGGAACTTCTGGCTTTGGCATCTGATGTTTACAGAAATGGATTTTATGATGAGGTGATCCTCACATATCTTATGAAATATCGTTTTGGACCTGTGGATGAAATGTTTTCCATCTGGAAAAGTGCTGTGGGATTTGAAATGGATACCTATGATCTGGAGGAAAAAATCCTTCAGCTTCTTATGTTTACCACGGATTACCGCAAGGAGGGAGAGCATGTTCTGGAATCCTACATTCGCCATTCCGGAAGGGAGTGGATCGTAAGCGGATATCTGACCCATGTTTCCTATGGCATTTTTGTAAAAGAATACACCATGAGTCCTTTTGTGAAAAACTGTCTGTTGAATGCATATATGCAGAAATGGATGGTAAATGAAGTCTGCTATCTGGCTTTGTTTAAAGAGCTTTCCAGGGAAAAGAGCAGAAAAGAGGCTCTTCTTTCCATAGAAAAAGAGCTTCTGAAAATGTGCATGGACAAAGAAATGGTATTTTCTTTCTTCCACAGACTTCCACCGGAAATTTTGAGCCTGTATCAGATGGATGACAAAACATGTGTGGAATATCACACCAGCCCGGAGGCGAAGGTAACCCTTGTATATGCTTTGGATACCGGACTTGGACGTGCGCTGGAATATAAGACAGAGCCTCTTAAGAATGTATATGAGGGTATTTTTACCAAGCCGTTTACCATGTTTTACGGGGAAACTTTGCATTATTATTTTTCAGAGGAATGTAATGGACAGACCAAAAGAACGCCGGAGCGGGTACTTGGAATGAGTAAGGTGGAAGGTACACCATTCAGCAAGTACCAGATGATTAATCAGATTTTGTCTGCGCGGAAACTGGACAAGCATCATGAGGTGAAACAGGGACTGAAGCAGTATTTCCGCCAGGAACAGTATGTAAAAGAAATGTTTGTCATTACAGAAGAGGACTGAATATATGAATGAAATTCGTGATTTGATCATAGGAATTGATTTTGGAAAAGATTATTCCCAGATCTGCTATTATGACCGGAAAGGGGAGGAACCCTGCTCTGTGTCCATGAAAGTTGGTGCCCAGGAGTTTGAAGCACCTACCTGTATTTGCAGGCGCGGAGAGCATAAAGAGTACACCATTGGTCTTGAGGCAGTTTATTTTGCCCGGGAAAAAGGGGGACAGATGGTGGATGACCTGTATGGAATCTGTAAGAAAGAAGACAGTGTGCAGATTCTGGGAGAACAGGTGGAGCCATGGGAGCTGCTTCAGGTTTTTCTGGAGGGTATGCTGAAATTTCTGGGAGTTGCAGATCTTGTAAAAAATACAAAATGCCTGGTGCTCACAAGTCCTGAGCTTGAGGACCCCCAGGTGAAAAATATGGAAAAAGCCTGCCAGGCCATTGGTTTTTCGAAGAATCAGTACATGCTGATAGACCATGGAGAGAGCTTTTATTATTATTCCCTTACCCAGAAAAGAGAGACCTGGAACCGGAGTATCGGCTGGTATTCTTTTCACCAGGATGAAGTGAAGTTTCAGCAGCTGACTATGGACAGCAGCACAAGGCCGGTGCTGGTACGCCTTGAGGAGCCGAAGAAGACGGTCCTTCCATCTCTTACAGCCCCTGAGGAAGAGGGAGAGAAGGCTGTGGAAGCCAGAGATGAGGCTTTCCGTGATTTTATTAAGGAGACTCTTGGAACCGGTCTTTTTTCCAGCATTCAGATCACAGGATATGGATTCAGCCCGGATTGGGCGAAAATATCCATTGGAAGCCTTTGCATGCAGCGAAGAAAGGTTTATTATGGAAATAACCTTTTTGCAAAAGGTGCATGTGCAGCTGGAAAGGAGCGCCTTGAGGATAAGATCCTGAAGGGGTACCGTTATATGAGTCCTGCTCTTGTGCTGAAAGATGTGGGAATGGAAATGCGGGTGATGGGTGCACCGGCATATTACCCGCTTATTGAGGCTGGTAAGAACTGGTATGAGTGTAAAGCTGGCTGTGAGCTGATCCTGGATGATATAACAGAGCTCGTTTTTGTTGTTGGAACCTTCGGCGAGAAGCACAAGAAGAAAGTAATTATGGGACTGCCCGGACTTCCTGAGCGTCCCAATAAGACTACAAGACTGTCTCTGGCCCTTGCATATGTGTCACAGAAGAAATGCCGCGTTGTTGTAAAAGATCTTGGATTTGGAGAAATGTTCCCTTCCAGCGGCAAGGTCTGGGACGAACTGGTAGAGTGGTAAAGGAGGCTGGAAATGAGCGGTTATATTTTATGTCAGACAAAAAAGGCGGACAAGCCGTTTTTTGTGGAGAGTATCAATACCAATATTTACTCACTGGAGGAGCTTTGCTACTTTCTGTACCACAATCTTTATCTGGTGGATTCTTCTGTTATAAATGAAAATCTCTGTACCTGGATCAGCGAGGAACTGGATCTGCCAAGGCTGGCAGCCAAGCTACGTCCTCATCTTGGTAAATTTGCCAGCGCGGAGGATGTGCTTTATCCGGTATTTAAGGAGATCAATTATCTTACTTACGATGAGCTGAAGGCATTGAATGTAAAGCTTGCCAAGCTGGATCAGGAGGCACCTCTTCTTCGAAAAAAGAGAAAAGGGGATGCCCTGGTAGCGAATAAGATGTATGTAAGTGCCATCAAGGTGTATCAGCAGCTTCTGAAAAAAGAAGGGCTGGAGCAGATAAGACCGGGACTGACCATGAGTGTGTGGCATAACCTTGGATGTGCGTACAGCTATCTTTTTCAGATGGAGAAAGCAATGGAGTGTTTCTGGGAGGCGTTTCTTACCCAGAGCGATCCTAAGGAGCTGGTTTGCTATCTGCTTGCTTATCGCAGCGTGAAGAAGCCGCAGGAGTATGAGAACAGGCTGAAGGAGCTGAATGTATCGGATGAAGTGAAGGATACTTTAAAAAAGGCACTGGATGAGTTTGCGCAGAAAAAGGAGGTCAGCATAAGACCAGGGAAGGCGGATGAAATGCTGGAGAAGCTGACAGGAGAGTATCATAGGAGCACAGGTTCGTGATGAACCTGTGCTTTGTTGGTTGGTGAGTGAAAAGTTATTTAAGGCGGACGCATTCGGACAATGGTTATTACTCACTCGCCGGCGCAACGCTACGATGAACTAATCGCTAACTGCGACTAATGCGTTCGGGAGAGCCCTCACGCATAA
>ERZ772889.605-NODE-605-length-37915-cov-12.830956_pt1 | contig 37915 bp, 31 predicted proteins | sample MGYA00512127_ERZ772889 | MGnify/ENA primary metagenome ERZ772889 (study PRJEB29015, sample SAMEA2737689) | human gut metagenome | biome: human gut; feature: human-associated habitat; material: faeces | place: China | collected 2012 ...
GAGCAGAGCAGAGCAGAGCAGAGCAGAGCAGAGCAGAGCAGAGCAGAGCAGAGCACGTTTATCATGGCTTGATGTATTAAAAGGTATAGGTATCATCCTTGTTGCGATAGGGCATATCTATTCCAATCAAACCGTTTTTAATTGGTTGTATTCTTTTCATATGCCGCTGTTTTTCTTGGCAGCAGGCTGGGTGTATAAGGAAAAAACAGTTTTAACAGACATTAAGAGAAGAATCCAAACCATTGTTATTCCGTATTTCTCATTCGGTTTTCTGGTTCTTATCTACTGGCAATTGATTGAGAGAAGATTCCGGGATTCGGATATGAGTTTCATAGACTCTTTGTTCGGACTATTCTCTGGCTGTTATGATAATTTGGATTTCAACATCCATTTGTGGTTCTTACCGTGTTTCTTTGTAACGGTGGTTCTTTTCAATATAATAGTTAATCTAGGCGGAAGGAGAACTGCTTATCTTGTTTCTACTCTAATGAGTTTGGTTTATATTGTTATTCCAATGCATGGACTTCTTTGGGGTATTGATCGTGTATTTAAGTACATAGGATTCTATGCAGTGGGTGTGTTCATAGCAGGAAAAAGAGTGAAAGCGGTAAAGAAAAAAGTGGAAGCAGGAATAGTAGCGATAGTTCTGCTTGCGTTGAGCTTTTTCTTATCATGCTACCATTTAACTATGGGAATCATGTGGTTTGTGACAGCCCTGATTGGTGTTGCTGCTGTGATTCTGATTTCTCAACTTATCAACGAGAATAGAATCCTGCAATACTTTGGTCGGATTTCTCTAATTATTCTTTGTATTCACGGTCCTGTGTATCGAATCGTGGTAAAGATTGTATCAATTCTGTTGCATGTGGGTACAGATGCAGTGAGAGAAAAATTCCTACTGGCCATGGTAGTGGTAGCTATTACGATGGCAATATGCAGTACGGCATATGAAGTTGTTGTAAGAGCTGCTCCATGGATGGTGGGAAAGAAAAAAGTAAAGGGAAACTAAAAATGTCAAAATACTTTGGAACAGATGGCTTTCGTGGCGAAGCCGGAATTACATTAACTTCTGATCATGCCTATAAGGTGGGGCGTTTCTTAGGTTGGTATTATAATGCTTTGCGGGAGCGCAATGGTGACAACAACTCTGCTCGCATTGTTATCGGCAAGGATACTCGTCGTAGTTCTTATATGTTCGAGAACTAGCATCGGGATCAGACCCCATAAAGGATACATTTGCCCAACTTCATCAGATAGAATCTCAAATTTGGAAAGAGCTAAGGCATCTAGTATAAAAACATTATTGTTATTACGTCCATTGTTGCCAGATAATATTATTCCAGTTGAAGAACCGATACAGTTAATTGAAAAGTCTAAAAATTTTGGCTTGTACTATTTATATTCTAGCAACACTTATGATCGGCGAAGATGTGAAGATATAATAGCGAAAAGATGTGAAACATGATTAGATATAATGTAAAAGTAAATGACCAAATGTATCAGGTGGATTTAGAGAAAGATACAACAACGCAAGATGTTGAAAATACAGAATCAAGTGCCGATATCTGTTTTGAGGCAATAAAGGCAGAATATGATTATTGTGTTACACGAGCGGAAAAACTAGAAAATAAGGTCTACATTTTATTAGCTGCTTGCGCATTTGTGTTTGTTTTATTGACAACGCAAATTGAAAAGGCGGGAAAATTAGGGGTTCCCCAAAGTGGTTCTGAATTGTTAGGAATAATTATATATGTAATCTTACTTGTTGTGGCTGTTATAAGTAATGTTGGGATGCTTGTTATGACTGTTAATTTATTGAAGAGTGTGAGATTTGAAAGATTGGATTCCGGATTGCTATTAACAGAAGGAGTGCCAGATGAAAAAGACACAACAGCAGTGAGATTTATTGGAAGGCTTTATGTTCAACACACAACGAATAACAATGCAGTATTAGAAAAAGGCTATACAGCGTTCAATAAGTGTGTTGATGCATTTTGTGTGAGTATTATTGCTTTGATTGCATTAGCGATAATTAGCAATTTTTTAGGATTATAAGGAGAAATGTGATATGCCAGATAGAGAAGATATGAAGAGTATACTTGAAGCGTGTAGGAAAAAAGGACCAATGGATGAAGGCTTGGTTCGAGGTACCGCGGAATCAAGTTCTAGGAATAGCGAAGAGTATCACGCAGATGCTATGTGTGGTACAAATTATCTTCAGTTTTCGAATGATGGAAATAAAGACAATGATAACGAGTAATCTTTGATATTTTGAAAAAAGAAAGAGGTTATCACGAAACTGTGGGAGAAAAATAGTAGAATGTTATTTGATAAAAATTTATTTGAATCGAAATATGTGCCGGCAGAACAAAGAACGCCAGTTGATACTTTGATATTGATTGGAAATGGATTTGATATTTGGCAGAATTTAGATACAAGCTACAGATCATTTGAAAGATATTATGAGGCGCATTTGGATGAGGTGTTGGAGCGTTTTCATTTAAAAAATATACAAAATACAATGATGATGGAACCATTGCAATTGATTTAGAAGGCAATACAATTACTTATTCAGATGTAGAACTGTTTTACGGAGATCCGTTTAAACCACAGAAATTGGATCATACATTCTGGTGGAATTTTGAGACGTCTATGGATAAAATAGACGATCAGCAGATCAATTATTTTTTTGGAAGAGACGGAGTAAAAAACATTAAAAGATGTGCAGAAAATGCACAGAAAATATTGAAAGAAATGTTCCGAGACTGGGTAGGAACGATTCACATTAGTGAAGAAATTTCTAAGTATGCATTTGGTGATAATGTATTGTTTGTCAATTTCAATTATACAGATACATTGTTAAAACGGTTTGGTGTGAAGGCGGTGAATGAATTTCATATTCATGGCATGGCAAATGAGAAAGAGTCTATTATTGTAGGACATGCGACACATCCGGAGTATCCATACGAACCGTTGAGAATGTTCAAAAACAAACCGCGAATGGAAGGGGGGTATTATATAGAAGAATTTCTGTATAATTCAGATAAACATATAGAGGATAACTATATGAAACTGCAAATATTTTGCGGGTTGCATGGCGTTCGAATTGAGAATATCAAAAAAATTTTTGTACTGGGGTTGGGCTTTGGAGATGCTGATCTGGGTTATATAAAGCATTTGATATACGAAACACAGGGGATTTCAGAGAACCCGGAAACGTATTTGGAGCAAGAGGAAAAGGCATATCTGGATAGTCTGGACTCTGATGGTATTATGCATATCAATATGCAGTATGCTTTCAGCCACAGGGAACGTGTGATGCAAAAGAAGCCAATCAGTTTTTCCAGAGTATGAACGTTTGGATGAGATGATAAAACCGTATGTGGAGGATCCTTATCAGCATGTGGAAAGAGATGTACAGCTACGGTTGGAAGCAGCTGGTGTAAGGCGACGTTTTCAGGAAGAACAGGAGGAACGTAATCAAAAGATACGGCGGGAATATTTGCGTATGTTGAATAAAAGGATGCATTTGGGAATGCTCACGCCGGTGGAGGCATTTTTGGAACATGACCCTAAGATACCCTATGATAATTCCGGCACAGAATGGCATATTTCATATTATAGTGAAGAAGATCGCAAACGGATTGATACGGTAATGCAAAGTTATGGATGTGAGAATTATACACTGCATCCGGATATAGCACAGTGTATTGAAACATTCAAAAAGTGACTTATTGGGGTCTGGTACGCTTACCACAGTTCCGAATCGCTGATATGTCAACTGGAAAAGCAGTGGATGACGGATGCAGAGCAAGAGTTTTAGACTCTTGTAAGAGGCCCTCATCCATAGACCAGGGTTTGGCATGGAAATACCGTGCGGAACAAATCAGCAAAATCTTGAAGGAAGTACAGTGATGTGATATGGGGAGTATGCTCCATATACGTTTATAGAGGATGAAACGGAATTTGAAAAACTGGTTCAAAAGATGGGATAAATATAGGTAAAGCTTGCACCTCAGCTTGTGCGAATAATACTAATGTAAGAATTCATAAACACGCATAAAATTATTGAGACCAAAAAGTTTTCATGATATCATTATTGGTAGAAAATAGTGATACTGTGGAAGCTTTTTTTGTATAGGGAGTGTGTGATAGATGGGAAGATTTGTGAATCCGGACAACAGTGCTTTTCAGGCTGCTTTGAATTCCAGAATTTATGTAGATAAAACTGGTATGATCGAATATATGAATCGCGTTCTGGAGACTACAGATGCGTATATTTGCAACAGCCGCCCCAGGAGATTTGGGAAATCCTATGCGGCGAATATGCTTGCAGCATATTACAGCAAAGGTGCAGATTCTGAGATGATGTTTTCCGACCTTTCAATAGGAAAAACACAGGATTTCAAAAAGTATCTTAACAAATATGATGTAATTCACATTGATATCCAGTGGTTTCTGGCAAATTGTGAAGATAAGAACAAAGTGGTACAGTTTATTACAAAAAGCGTACTGGACGAGTTGCGCGAAATTTATCCAGAGTGTTTGGTTCTCCAAGACGGTTCTTTGTCTGATGCGCTTTCAAGAGTTAAAAATCAAACAGGACAGAAATTTGTCATTATTATTGATGAATGGGATGTTTTGATTCGAGATGAAGCGCAGAATCAGGCTGTACAGGAAAATTATATTAATTTCCTGAGGGGACTGTTTAAAGGTACTGAGCCAACTAAATATATTGCTCTCGCATATCTGACAGGTATCCTTCCGATCAAAAAAATGAAAACCCAGTCAGCACTAAATAATTTTGATGAGTTTACTATGCTTAGTGCAGGCAATATGGCGCCTTATGTCGGTTTCACAGAAAGTGAAGTGAAGATGCTTGCAAAAAAATATCATCAGAATTACGAAAAGGTCAAAAGGTGGTATGATGGTTATCTCCTAAATGAGCATCAAATATATAATCCGCGGGCAGTTGTGGGAGTTATGCTAAATGGCGAATTTAAGAGCTACTGGTCAGAGACTGCTTCTTACGAGACAATCGTGCCGTTGATCAATATGGGTTTTGATGGCTTGAAGTCTGCTGTTATCGAAATGTTATCAGGCGATGAAGTGAAAGTGAATACGGCAACTTTTAAAAATGATACGGTAAATATACAGAACCGCGATGAGGTTCTTACGTATATGATCCATCTTGGCTATCTGGGATACGATCAGAATCGAAGGTCTGCATTTGTTCCTAATGAAGAAATTCGGCAGGAACTTACGCTTGCTGTAAGGAAAATTGTGGTATAAAAAGTTATAGGTACTTATAGAAAAAATATCACGGAACTGTATTGCTTATTGCTACGTATTGCGGTAATATAAGTTTATAAGCGGAGGTGATTGTATGTTTAAAGTAAATCCATATAGACCAGGTGCTGGTTTAATGCCAGTATATATTGCTGGACGAGATGAAGACATTCAGAACGTAAGTCAAATGTTTGATGCGTTAACTATGGATATACCTACTCAATCAATTATTTTTAGTGGTTTGCGCGGCGTTGGAAAAACTGTTTTAATAAATAAGCTGCAAAGTATTGCAGAAGAAAAAGGTATTTTTTGTAAGCATATTGAAATTGAGGAGAGAAATGACTTTATTTCACAGATTGCTGAATGTTCTCAGGCATTTTTAAGAACAGTAAGTGCAAAAGAAAAATTTAAACATTTAATACAGAAGCCATTAGAGGCAATAAAGTCCTTAGTTGTTTCTTTTAACCCAGAAGATAATTCATTTTCTTTATCAATGCAGGATAGGGAATTGTATGTGTCAAATAATTTAACGCAAACACTTACTGAAGTATTTTCAACAATCGGAGAAACCGCACAAAAAACGGAAACGCCAATTTGTTTCTTTATAGATGAAATTCAGTATATGAAGCAAAACCAGCTAGGATCTTTGATCGCTGCATTGCATAGAGCAAATCAGTTAGGTTATCCAATTATGATTATAGGTGTAGGATTGCCTAAAATATATAAAATGCTTTCTGATAAAAAATCTTATTCCGAAAGATTGTTTATGTATAAAAAAATCGATTCATTGACGGATGAGCAATCAGAAAAAGCAATTGAAGAGCCAGCAAAAAAATTCAATATAATATATGCACATGAAGCCATAAACAAAATAGTAGAAATTACAAAAGGGTATCCTTTTTTTATTCAACAGTTATGCAAAATTGTGTACGATAAAACAAATAAAGATGTCATAGAATTGTCTGATGTAGAAAATTGTATAGATGAATTTTTATCATCTCTGGACGAAAGATTCTTTAAATCAAGATATGAAAGATGTGCAGAAAGTGATAAAAAATTTATTTTTGCAATGGTAGAATGTGGTGAATTACCATGTACGATATCAAATGTTGCACACAATCTTAATAAAACAGTTGGATCTATTTCAACAACAAGAGCACAGTTAATTAGCAAAGGAATTATATATCCTGTAAGATATAAAGAACTTGATTTTACGGTTCCAGAATTTTCAGGATATATACAAAGACTGGAAGAATATAAACAGTGGTGTGTATCAAAGTAGAATCAAACAGTAACTCTCTGTGAGCTTTCAGAAAACATCCCAATAAAATTATTGAGCACCAAAAGTTTTCATGATATCATTATTGGTAGAAAATAGTGATACTGTGGAAGCTTTTTTATATAGGGAGTGTGTGAGTGATGGGAATATTAGTGAATCCAGATAATTTGGCTTTTCAGGTAGCATTGAATTCCGAGATATATGTTGATAAAAGCGGACTTATTAAGTATACGAATAAAGTTTTGAATACATTGCAGGCCTATATTTGCAATAGCCGTCCGAGAAGGTTTGGAAAATCTATTACAGCGAATATGCTTACAGCTTATTACAGCAGAGGCTGTAATTCAGAAGAAATGTTCGCCGGATTGGAAATTAGTAAAAGTGCAGATTTTAAGAAGCACTTGAACCAATATGATGTAATACATCTTGATATCCAATGGTGCATAGAGCCAGCTGGTGGACCTGAAAGGGTGGTTTCTTATATTTCGGAAAAGACGATTGCGGAGCTTGCGGAATACTATCCAGGTGTATTGAAAGAGAAGACGGAATCTTTGCCAGAAGTGTTGTCTCGTATTAATGGTGCAACTGGAAAAAAATTTATTGTCATCATTGATGAATGGGATGTCCTTATTCGTGACAAGGACGTTAATAAAAGGGTACAAGAAGAGTATATTAATTTTCTCAGGGCAATGTTCAAAGGAACAGAACCAACAAAATATATTCAACTTGCATATCTTACTGGTATTCTTCCAATTAAAAAGGAAAAAACTCAGTCGGCATTAAATAATTTTGATGAGTTTACAATGCTGAGCGCAAGTAATCTGGCTCCGTATATTGGTTTTACAGAAGCTGAAGTGAAAAAGCTGTCAGAAAAATATCAGCAGGACTTTGATGAAGTGAAGCGATGGTACGATGGCTATCTTCTGAAGGATTACCAGGTTTATAATCCCAGAGCCGTTGTCAGCGTAATGCTAAGGGAGGAATTCAGGAGTTACTGGTCAGAAACAGCATCCTATGATGTGATTGTGCCTTTGATTAACATGAACTATGATGGGCTGAAAACAGCTGTTATTGAGATGCTTTCCGGAGCCGAAGTTAAGGTGAATGTGGCAGCTTTTCAAAATGATACGGAAGATATTAAAAGTAAGGATGATGTATTGACTTATATGATCCATTTAGGATACCTTGGTTATAATGAGATCAGGAAGACTGCTTTTGTACCAAATGAGGAGATACGGCAGGGGTTGACGACTGCTGTTGAGAGTAAAAAGTGGAATGAAATGCTGATATTGCAGCTGAATTCGGAAAATCTGCTGGATGCTACATTGGATATGGATGGTGAGGCGGTTGCAGAAGAGATTGAAAAAATCCATAACGAGCATGTGTCAGTAATTCAGTATAATAATGAGAATTCCTTGAGCAGTGTGCTTACAATTGCCTACTTAAGCGCAATGCAATACTATTTTAAGCCAATCCGTGAATTTCCTACAGGACGAGGATTTGCTGACTTTGTATTTATCCCAAAGCCAGAGTACAAAAATGATTATCCGGCATTGCTTGTGGAATTGAAGTGGAACCAGAATGCGCAGACTGCATTAACACAAATTAAGACAAAAAAGTATCCTTCTTCGATTTTGAATTATACAGGTGATATTCTTCTTGTTGGAATCAATTATGATAAAAAAAGTAAGGAACACCAGTGCCTGATTGAGAAGTACGAAAAAGATTGATTTTGCCAGAACAGTGCCGAATGAAAATAACTTAAAAGGGCAGGTGTGGATGTTCTCCACAACCTGCCCTTTCGTGAGGGGAATGTATCAGAAACCTGTAAGTCGGAATACCATTAATTCGCTTGCAGAGTCGTCGTCACGGTCCTGTGTCATAAGAACCATCACAGAACCATCCTCTGCAACTTTCATATCTTCAATCCAGGGGTATCTGGTTCCAAACATATCGTAGCAGTCTACTTCGGCGAGGAGAGTTCCGTCCTTTGACCAGAAGTAGAATTCTCGCATATTTCCATCTGCTGCAATATAGCCATTCGCTGTCTCAGCTATTCCCGTGAGACTTCCGAAATAAGCAGGATCCTCGTGCTGGTCACCGCCAAGAAGCAGCTGCTGGTTGCCCTCCAGATCATAAACTGCTATTTTCGATGGGGTGTCATCTCCTGCAAGACGTCCGTATACCATAATATGATCATTGCTGATCTCAACTAGGCTGACAAATTTAAAGATACCGGTTCGTGCCGCGTCATCATTCATGGAGGTTAAGATCCAGGGCTCTGTAAGCACGCTGCCGTCCTGGAAGGTTACTTTTTCCGTGTCATAGCCAAGGTAGCTGGTAATGCCCCAGGCACCGGATGGGTGTACAGACAGGTAACCGCTTGTGCCGGTCTCCAATATGGTCTGCCCGTCTTTCATAACAATTCCTTTTCCACCGTTACGGGAAATATAAAGTTTTCCGTCCGTGTCTGTAAAAAGATCCATTCCCTGCTCGTCCAGTGTATCAGAAGAAAGAAGATTCAGGGTGCTTCCAGTATATTCGTAAGTTTCCAGAGTATTATTCAGCTGATGATACATCCGGTCTCCAGATATTGCAAACTGGTGACGCATGATCTCAAATCCGTTCTGGGAAACACTAAATGGAATATATTCCGGAGTGACGGTATAATCTCCAACAGCTATACTCTGCGGAGCCGGTGTGAATGGAGTTCCATCCCAGGGGTAAGGTGCTTCCACATTGCCGGTGTCCTCTAATTTCAGTTCCAGATTGTTAAAAACGTTTCTGACAGAATCATTTTCTTCTCCGGAAATGATAACTTTGTAGGTCACACCGGATGGCTCGTGACGATAAATGTAGTAAATTCTGTCAAAATTGTCTGTGGTTCGTATATAATCCACATCGCCAATGGTTGTTTTTTCAATAGTGCCGTCTGCATAGTCATGAAGATCGATATCGGAGGTCTGCAGATATTTGCGGAAAGAGTAGCTTGATTCTTCATTTGCTTTAATGGTGAAATCATTTTGTGAGCTATCCTTGTCTGCACCTTCGAATACGCTGACAGAGCAGGTATTTTCATAATCGCTGATATCATTCGGATCATAGCTCCAGTCATCTGGAAGGTTAAGCTTGAACAGGGTTACGTCAATGGTGTTGTCACTTTCTCCATGAACGGTAAGAGCGCTACTGGCAGTCAGAAGCACAAGTCCGGTCACAAGAGGTAGTATTTTCCATATTTTTTTTCTCATATTCAGCACCTCTTTTCTATGTGGAATGTTTTGTATTTTTATTTTCCCAGATTTTGGAGACTTTGTCACTGACACAAATGACAGGTAATCCGTAAGGAAAGCGTTATTGCTGGAAAAAATGCGGATATCCGGAAGCGGCAAATGGGAATAAAAGTAATTTGTCCTGCATAGGCTATTGAAAAAAGGATATTTGGAATGATATCAATTGGCCTGTGTATGATCGTAAAAAATGAGGAGGCGGTACTTCGCAGAATCCTCACGCCGATGAGCAAGCTTGTGGACAAAATCTATATTTGCGATACCGGATCGGTGGATAAAACGAAGGAGATTGCCAGGGAGTTTACCGATGAGGTTTATGATTTTTTATGGAAAGATGATTTTTCTGCTGCCCGCAATTTTATTACGGAAAAAGCAGATACGGATTATTGGATGTGGCTGGATGCAGATGATGTCATTACGCCGGAAAATCAGGAGAAGCTGCTCAGGTTGAAAGAGAGCATGGATTCAGATACGGATGTGGTTATGATGGATTATGCAGTGGGATTTGATGAATGGGAGCATGTTACGTTTTCTTATTACAGAGAGCGTATTATGAAGACTTCCCGGAATTTCAGATGGCAGGGGCGCGTCCACGAAACGGTTGTTCCTGCGGGGAATATTTTATATTCGGATGTGGTGATTGAGCATCGAAAAATAAAGGCTGGAGAGTCTTTTCGCAATCTGCATATATATGAGCAGATGATTGATTCCGGTGAAAAAATGGAACCGAGACATTTCTTTTATTATGGGCGGGAGCTTTTTTATCATAAGCAATATGAGTATGCAATTTTAATTTTAAAAAAATTTCTGGAAGAACCAGATGGCTGGATAGAGAATAAACTGAACAGCTGTCTGGTTCTTTCCTGCTGTTATCAGGCAATGGGAGAGAATGCAGCTGCTTTTGATATACTTTTTTACAGCTTTACGATGGATGTTCCGAGAGCGGAGATCTGTTGTGAGATAGGAAGATTGTTTATGGAAAAAAGGGAGTATGTGACGGCAGCATATTGGTATCAGCAGGCTCTTCTTGCGCCACGGAAAAAGAAAAACGGCGGTTTTTATATTGCAGACAGTCATGATTTTATACCTGCGATACAGATGTGTGTGTGTCTGGATAAAGCGGGAAGGCACAGGGAGGCGTTTGAATTTCATAAAAAGGCAAGAGTATTGAAGCCTCTGCATCAGGCAGTTATTGGAAATGAGAAGTATTTCAGGGATGTTTGGGGTATGGAGTGAGAGGGAAAATTCATCTGTATTGTTAGTATTTCATATATTGATAGTGAATATCTAAGCTGTTATGGGAGAATGTGTATGTTTTTTGATCGTCATAATCAGAAAAATTCTTCTGAAAAGGAAGCTTCTGGTGATATCACCTGTACATCCTGTTTTGGAAACAATAATCGCTGCGGCTGCGATTGCGGTTGTTCGGGACAGGGAGCCACAGGGCCTCGTGGTGCAACCGGTCCTATGGGACCTGTTGGTCCAAGAGGGTGTCCCGGTGTGACTGGTCCTATGGGACCAAGAGGATGCCAGGGAGCAGTAGGCCCTGCAGGTCCTATGGGCCCGCAGGGAGAGCCGGGCATGCCAGGCGTTATGGGGCCTGCCGGAGAAGCCGGCCCAGCCGGAGCGACAGGCCCAACCGGTCCAGCCGGAGCAACAGGCCCAACCGGTTCAGCCGGAGCAACAGGCCCAACCGGTCCAGCCGGAGCGACAGGCCCAACCGGTCCTGTCGGAGCAGACGGCCCGATTGGTCCAACCGGCCCAGCGCCAACTCCGGCAGCGGCAGTGGCAGATGCTACTGGTACAGAGGATGCTGTGACACAGCTAAATACACTTCTGGCAAATCTTCGCGCTGCCGGAATTCTGCAATCCTAGCGCATGTTTGAAAAAGGCTTTCTGCAAGATGTGCGTCACAATTTGTGGGAGATTTCGTCCAGATGAGGGCGCAGTAGCGGCTACGGCAACCGAATTCGGGTGAAATATACCGCAATGAGGGCAAGGGCTGGAAATGGAGCAATCCATTTCCAGTCCTTTCTCATATAAAAGTGTGATTGCTAAGCATTAAAATTAAATAATTTTGTGTTTTCGGTTGTAATTTCATGAATTTCGCATATAATAAAAGTGTGATTATTAAGCACAAAACTCTAATAAAAATGTGATTATTAAGCACAAAGCTCTAATAAAAATGTGATTATCAAGCATAAAACTCCAATAAAAATGTGACAGGTGATTCTATGGAACGATTTATCTTAAAAAAGTTGCTGGCTTGGAAGAATTCTCCCTACCGCAAGCCTTTAATATTGAAGGGCGTACGTCAGGTAGGAAAGACTTGGATTCTGAAAGAGTTCGGCAGACGTTATTATGAAAATACAGCTTACTTTAACTTCGACGAAAATGAAGAATATAAGCAATTTTTTGAAACAACCAAGGATGTGGACCGGATTCTACAAAACCTTATGCTGGCAAGCGGTCAAAAAATTGTGCCTGAAAAAACCCTTATCATCTTTGATGAGGTGCAGGACTGCCCTAAGGTCATTAACTCTATGAAGTATTTTTGCGAGAACGCACCGCAGTATCACGTTGCCTGCGCCGGTTCTCTGTTAGGTATTGCTCTGGCGAAACCCTCTTCTTTTCCGGTCGGTAAGGTCAACTTTATGCAGATTGACCCGATGACCTTTAATGAATTCCTGCTTGCCAATGGTGATGAAAACCTGGCACAGTATCTGGAACAGGTGGACACCCTTGAACCCATCCCTGACGCCTTCTTTAATCCGCTGTATGAGAAGCTGAAAATGTACTATGTCACCGGTGGTATGCCGGAGTCGGTATTGATGTGGACGGAGGCACGGGATGTTTCTGCTATGCAGGAAGCATTATCCGGAATCCTCGGAGCCTATGAGCGTGATTTTGCCAAACATCCTAATCTCAGCGAGTTCCCGAAAATCTCAATGATCTGGAAATCCATTCCGTCTCAACTGGCAAGAGAGAACAAGAAGTTTATCTATAAAGTGGTCAAGGAAGGTGCACGAGCCCGTGAGTACGAGAATGCCTTACAATGGCTGGTGGATGCCCGTTTAGTGCATAAAATTTATCGCAGCTCAGCTCCTGGCCTGCCGATTGCAGCTTACGATGACTTGTCGGCTTTCAAAATTTATCTGGTGGATGTGGGATTGCTTCGCCGTCTGGCACAGTTGGCCCCCACTGCTTTTGGCGAAGGCAACCGTCTTTTTACTGAATTCAAAGGCGCATTAACCGAAAACTTTGTGTTGCAGACTTTAATTACTCAGTTTGAAGTCATGCCTCGTTATTGGAGCCAGAACAACCCACCTTACGAAGTGGATTTCCTCATTCAGCGGGAGAACGACATCTTTCCCGTGGAGGTCAAATCCGAAGCAAACACAACCAGCAAGAGTATGAAGAAGTTCAAGGAACTGTTCCCTGATAAGGTCAAGCTACGCATCCGTTTCTCACTGGATAATCTGAAACTGGACAATGATGTGTTGAATATTCCGTTATTCATGGCAGATCAGGCGGATAGACTGATCGGATTGGCATTGGGGAGTGAACCATAACCCTTGAGACGCTGGCAATATTGCTGCCCACAAAATTATTGAGACTCTAAAGCTTTCATGGTATCATTATAAAAACAGGAAATAGTAATACTATGAAATCTATTTTTATATAGGAGCATGTGCGAAGGGGGAAAAGTTATGAATCTGGTTAATCGTACTTTTCAGTTACAATGTGTTTTTAGGGAAAATAAATACATGAAAAAACTTTTATACACAATTGTTTTATTAATAGCCGTTCTCATAATTCCCGCCTAGCCGGCACACGCCCAGAGCCATTGGTATACCAAGGATCCCATTATCCGGCAACGTAGTAACAATTCCAAAAGGACGGGTAACTTCCAAAGTAGTGAAATATTTTAAGAAATACAAGATCAAAGTATATACCCATACTGTGAATTACCGGGGACAATGGGAGAAATACAGGGCTATGGGAGTGAGCGGTATTTATTCGGATGCATTGTGAAAGCGAGTTTGGATTCGATTTTAAGGATGATTTTGAAAAAGAGAAAGGGGCATTCAAACATGAAAAACTATCGTGCAGAATTAACCGGCGTTTTTGGTGATCCAGTGGATGATAATCCTACTGGTGTAGTTGAGGGGGCTGCGTTTGCAGCGAAAAATTTGAATTATCGTTATCTGACCATTAAAGTGCTTCCAGAGGATCTTGGAAAGGCAATGGACAGTGTGAAAATCTTTGGCATGAAGGGAATCAATCTTACCATGCCTCACAAGATCAAGGTTCTCCCTTATCTGGATGAACTGAGTCCGGCAGCAGAGATTATCGGAGCAGTGAATACGGTTATCCAGAAAGAGGGAAAACTATTCGGTGAGAATACGGATGGAAAAGGGTTTGTAACCGCGTTGAAGAATTCTGGTGAGACTCTGGATAAGAAAAATGTGACTATTCTTGGCGCTGGCGGAGCAGCCAGGGCGATAGCTGTTGAATGTGCATTAAATGGGGCTGCCCATATCAATATTATCAACCGAAGCATTGAAAAAGGTGAGGAACTGGCATCTCTTATTCAGATGAAAACAGATAGCAGTGCAAAGTATCTTAACTGGAAAAACAATATGGAAATTCCATCTGATACAGATATTTTAATCAATGCCACTTCAATCGGTTTTTCTCCAAATGTGACAGACAAGCCAGACATTGATTATACTACCATCACACCGGAAATGTGTGTATGCGATGTCATATTTAATCCTGCGGAAACAATTTTCCTAAAGTCCGCAGCAGAAAACGGTGCAAAAACTATCACCGGTCTTGGAATGCTGGTACAGCAGGCCGCACTGAATTTCACCCTCTGGACAGGCGTGGAAGCGCCGGTAGATGTGATGGAGGATGCGCTGAAGAAGGAGTTTGAGTAAGGAAGACTGGCTTTTTCTGAAAAGAAAGTTGTCAGATTGAATCTTTTTAAATAAAAAGGATGTGAGACCTTTGAAAATAAATTATGAAACTGTCCACTTCAATTATGCAGACAGAATAGGCAATCTGACCGCGGAAGCAGTCGGCGTAGTAAAGGGAGAGAAACATTTTCCGGTTTACAGTGGAAATCGGATTTTTAAGCCGTTGAGTAAATCCAAGCCATTTTCTACGCCTCTGTTTGCTTATGCGGAAGTGTTCTGGTCGAATGTGATAAATGAATATTTTGTATCGGCGCCTTTATATCAGCTGGCTTTTTGCCATGGTTATGAAGAAGAGACACAGAAATACTATGATTATGGGACTGTGGTTCCAAGGATTTATAATAAAGATGAGCAGCTTTTGAATCTTCTGGAATTCTTTCGGAAGTATCCGGATAAAAAGGTAGATATAGATCAGTATGAGAATTACTGTATGATGTTTTATGACTATACGGATATTCTGGAGGCTTCCTATTTCCAGGATCATGAAGACATGGCAGAGCAGCTTGCCATGCAGATCCTGGTTTCTGTGCTGAAAGGCGATCAGAATTATCACTATGAGAATATTGCGTTCGTTTGTAATAAAAAAGGAGAAATTCTGAGGCTGGCTCCGATGATCGACCATGAATTTTCCACTTACTTTATGTTTCCGGACAATTCTGCGCAGCATATGTACTGGTACAGTGAGTTGATCCGTTCCATGGAAGGACATGAAGTTCAGGATTATGAATATGACTGTCTGATGAACCCAAAAGAACGGCAGATGATGGAAAAAAGTGCCGTTTGTCTGCATAAGAATCTTGTGTATATAAAAGAGCATTACCCGGAAGTTACCGGGATGTTTATAGAGAAAATGAATTGCCTGGAGCATGATCTGGAAGAGAATCCATCTCCCTTCTATCTGCAGGAAAATATTGAATATCCGGGAACTGCCAACTCTTATGCCTACATGTCTGGGAAAGCCAGATACAAGGATCATGATGAGGAAAAGGCAAAGCTTCTGGAAGAGAAATATAGTTCCAGGGAAAAGAAAATAGATTTTCATGTATTGAGTGTTCAGATTGTGCAGGAAATCAAAGGAATTATAAGGTTGTTGAAAGTAATGCTGGAGAAAGAAAACGGCAATTGGGATAAAGTAAAGGAACAAAATGATGAGGACAAAGCCGGAGCCGGATTTACAGGTAGAAAAATAAAGGCATATGACAAGCCGGAACTGACAGATGGGCAGCAGAAAGCTCTTGATGCTCTTAATCAGAACTGTGTGGAAGAGACTCTTTGGTCAGCAATTGCAGCCTTCCAAAACTACCCATTCCGCACAGCCTCTGGTCTCCCATACCAGTACAAGCTGAAAATTGGCAAAGACGGAACCTACAACAAAGAGCTTCTCATCGACCGCAGGGAAAACAGCAAAACCCTGTCCTGGAGCAGCATAAAAATGGCATTCCAAAATTGCCGGCAGATATCCGGCATCGTGAAACGCCCCAAGGCATTAGGGGATATTAGAGGGATTTCTTATATTTACCCATTGTTCTGGAAATTTGGACTGATCGAAGTGCCTGAAGAGACTGCGAAGAAGATGAGCGGGGAATGTGACACCGAAGCGGAGCTATAAATGCATGAATGAAAGAATGCTGTTTTTCAAGGTAGCGACGGTGTGAAATTTTTTCCGTAAATTCAAAACCTCATGCGGCTTAATGGCAGATTTTGCGGTTAAGCCGTTATCTGGGCACATATACAAAAGAAAAAGCTCTGACAAATGATAATTATCTAACAATCATTTGCCAGAGTTTTTAATTACGTAGCAACAAAACAAAATCTATGCCTGCTTATCCCTACAGCTTCTTCCCCTGCTCGAATTTCGGCTCACAGGTCAGCTCCACGCCCAGTTTACGGAAGGAAAGCACATCCACAGAAGACAGCATAACAGAAGTATGTGCCTGGCAGCCTTTCAGCTTCGGAAACTGCTCCAGGGCAAGACGTGCTTCCGGATTCGTAGCGGCGCTGATGGAAAGAGCGATCATGGTCTCATCCATATGAAGACGAGGATTCTTACTTCCAAGATAATCTGTCTTCAGTTCCTGAATAGGGTGAATAGCATCCGGGGAGATCACATGCTTCTGGTGATCGATTCCGGCAAGCTCCTTCAACACATTCAGAAGAAGGGCGGAGGAAGCACCAAGCAGATCAGAGGTTTTACCTGTGATGATCCTTCCGTCTTCCAGCTCCATGGCAGCAGCCGGAGCACCAGTTTCTTTCTCTCTTTCCAGGGCAGCAGGAACAACCTTGCGGTCCTCCAGTGTGGCATGTGCCTGCTTCAGAAGAAGCTCGATCTTGTAAACCTCCTCCTCTGTGCCGGTACCGGACATAAGCGCATCCATACTTTTATAATATCTGCGGATGATCTCCTGACGGGAAGCCTCCTGACAAACCTCATCATCCACAATACAGTTTCCTGCCATATTAACGCCCATATCTGTAGGAGATTTGTATGGGCACTCACCCATGATTTTCTCAAACATAGTCTGTACAACAGGGAAAATCTCTACGTCACGGTTATAGTTGACAGTGGTCTTACCATAAGCTTCCAGATGGAATGGGTCGATCATGTTGACATCATTCAGATCAGCGGTAGCTGCCTCATAAGCCAGGTTTACCGGGTGCTTCAGCGGGATATTCCAGATTGGGAAAGTCTCGAACTTGGCATAGCCTGCGCTGATTCCTCTCTTGTATTCATGATAAAGCTGGGAAAGACAGGTAGCCATTTTTCCGCTTCCAGGTCCAGGCGCTGTGATAACAACCAGCGGGCGGGTGGTTTCGATATAGTCATTCTTGCCGTATCCCTCGTCACTTACGATCAGGGAAGTATTGCTTGGATAACCTGGGATATTATAAAGGACATAAACCTTGATTCCAAGCTTCTCCAGGCGCTTCTTGAACGCATCAGCACTGTTCTGTCCGGAGTAACGTGTGATGCAGACGCTTCCTACATAAAGTCCTCTGCTTGTAAATTCGTTCATCAGACGGAGCACGTCCTCATCATATGTGATGCCAAGGTCACCGCGGACCTTATTCTTTTCAATATCAGGTGCACCGATTACGATTACGATCTCTGCCTGGTCGGAAAGCTGCATCAGCATGCGCAGCTTGCTGTCTGGCTCAAATCCTGGAAGAACACGGGAAGCGTGGTAGTCATCAAATAACTTGCCTCCAAATTCCAGATAAAGTTTGTTGTCAAATTTGCTGATTCTCTCACGAATGTGCTCGGACTGCATTTTCAGATATTTGTCATTATCGAACCCAATTTTTTTCATTCTGTCTTTCCTCCTTCTTTCTCTGGGCTGTTCTTTACTATGTTCACAAAACACCTTGCGAAATATTTGCGGCACATAGTAATCTTTTAGTTCCTCATCCATTATGTTATTTCTTACTGTAAAGTTACAGGTAAAAAGGATACAGCAGATGCGTTCTGCACCTGCCTCAAAAAATATGTTCCTGGACTGTATTAGAAAAATCATTCCTGCAAATTGTGCGCACATCCTGCAGAAAGCCTTTTTCAATCACGCTCTAGTATACTACAGTTCGCGCCGTAAAAAAAGTATCTATTTATTTTTCTGATGTGAATTTTTTTGACTTTTTTTCAAAAAAATTCAGAGGGTTTTCACAATATCCAGGTTGATTTATCTGCGTTTTATCTTTATAATAGAAAAGATAGTAAGGAGGAATGAAATGGATAATAATCTGGACAACAATCAAGGCGGACGCCGCCCTGATAAAGGGGATCCAAGAAGAGATCAGGATCCTAACCGCAATAAGAAAAATCATCAGTCCATTCTGGCTTTTCTGATATGTCTTTTGGTTACTCTGGTGTGTTTCAGCCTGTTTACCAATATGCTGCAGGATAATTCCAGTGAGATTACGTATGATAAGTTTATTGATATGGTGAATAACGATGAAGTGAAATCCGTTACACTTCAGTCCGATAATCTGACTATCGTGCCGAAGAAGCAGGTGAATCCTTATCAGGAGATCAGTTATTACACCAATCTGACAGAAGATGAGACTGCCCTTACCAAACGTCTGGAAGGAACCGGTATTATTTTTAAATCTGAGCCGCCGGATGCTTTCGGAGAATTTATGGCAATGATGCTTAGCGTACTTTTACCGTCTGTGCTTCTGTTTGTGCTTCTTATGTTTTTCATGCGCCGCATGAACAAAGGCGGCGGTGGTATGATGGGCGTTGGGAAAAGCCGCGCCAAGGCGTATGTACAGAAAGAGACCGGAATCACATTTAAGGATGTTGCCGGACAGGATGAGGCCAAGGAATCCTTGCAGGAGGTTGTGGAATTTCTTCACAATCCAGGCAAATACGTGGAAATTGGTGCTAAACTGCCGAAGGGCGCCCTGCTTGTAGGACCTCCGGGTACAGGTAAAACCCTTCTTGCCAAGGCTGTTGCAGGGGAGGCACATGTACCGTTCTTTTCCCTTTCTGGATCAGAATTTGTGGAGATGTTCGTTGGCGTAGGTGCTTCCCGTGTCCGTGATCTTTTTGAGGAAGCCAAGAAGAATGCGCCGTGTATCGTATTTATTGATGAGATTGATGCCATTGGAAAGAGCCGTGATTCCCATTACGGTGGAGGTAATGACGAGCGTGAGCAGACTTTGAACCAGCTGCTTGCAGAGATGGATGGTTTTGATACTTCCAAGGGACTTCTGATCCTGGCAGCTACCAACCGTCCGGAGGTACTGGATCCGGCACTTCTTCGTCCGGGGCGTTTTGACCGCCGTGTTATCGTTGACCGTCCGGACCTGAAAGGACGTATTGATATCCTGAAGGTTCATGCGAAGAATGTAAGGCTTGACGATACCGTTGATTTCGAGGCAATTGCCCTTGCCACATCCGGTGCCGTTGGTTCTGATCTTGCCAATATGGTTAATGAGGCCGCTATCCTGGCTGTTAAGAATGGCCGTCACGCAGTTTCCCAGAAGGATCTTCTGGAGTCTGTTGAGGTGGTTCTTGTTGGAAAAGAGAAGAAAGACCGTATTTTAAGTGCCCAGGAGCGCCGTATCGTATCCTATCATGAGGTAGGACATGCACTGGTAAGTGCCCTTCAGAAGGATTCCGAGCCGGTACAGAAGATCACCATTGTACCTCGTACTATGGGCGCACTTGGTTACGTTATGCAGGTTCCGGAAGAAGAGAAATATCTGAATACCCAGAAAGAACTGGAAGCTATGCTGGTCGGATATCTTGGCGGACGTGCTGCTGAGGAGATCGTTTTTGACAGTGTGACAACTGGTGCTTCCAATGATATTGAGCAGGCCACCAAGGTTGCACGTGCTATGATCACCCAGTATGGTATGTCCAAGAAGTTTGGTCTGATGGGTCTTGCAACTCAGGAGAATCAGTATCTGAATGGTCGTGCAGTGCTTAATTGCGGTGACAATACAGCTACCGAAGTTGACCATGAGGTTATGGAGCTGCTTCGTGTTTCTTATGAGGAGGCGAAGCGCCTGATCAGCAGCCACAGAAAGGCTTTGGACAAGATCGCTGCTTATCTGATCCGCAAGGAGACCATTACCGGTAAGGAATTTATGATCATTTTCCGCGCAGTGGAGAAGGGAATGGAAGTTTCAGATGTGTTGGATGCAGAAGGGCTGAAGGCGCTGGATGAGGCTGTGAAAGCAGAGGATAAAACGGATGAGGCAAATGCGGACACAGAGACAGCGGAATCTGCTATTGCCGTTCCTGTAATTGAACAATACAGATAATATAGGATAAAACATCAGAACCGGGAGACATGTTTTCCCGGTTCTTTTCAACAAAGGAGAGTTTTTATGTTCCTGATTGAAGAAGAATTAAAAAAGCTGCCCGGTAAGCCTGGTGTCTACATTATGCATGGGGAAAAAGATGAGATCATTTATGTGGGAAAGGCGGTCAGCCTGAAGAACCGTGTTCGTCAGTATTTCCAGAGCAGCCGCAATAAAGGCGCAAAGATTGAGCAGATGGTCACTCACATTACCAGATTTGAGTATATTGTCACCGATTCTGAATTGGAGGCGCTGGTACTGGAGTGCAACCTGATCAAGGAGCACCGCCCGAAATACAACACCATGTTGAAGGATGATAAGACTTATCCATTCATTAAAGTGACGGTAAACGAGCCCTATCCCAGAGTCCTTTTTTCCCGCACCATGAAAAAGGACAAGGCGAAATATTTCGGACCCTATACCAGCTCCACAGCTGTGAAAGATGTGATTGAGCTGGTCCGCAAGATTTATATGGTACGATCCTGCAACCGTAATCTGCCCCGTGACTGCGGCAAAGACCGTCCATGTCTGTATTATCATATGAAGCAGTGTACGGCCCCCTGCCAGGGAAATGTAAGTGAGGAAGCGTATAAGCAGAACATTGGACAGGTACTTCATTTCCTCAATGGAAATTACAAGGAGACCATCGATCAACTGACTGAAAAAATGATGGCTGCTTCAGAGGAGATGCGTTTTGAGGATGCTGCAGGATATCGTGATTTAATCAATAGTATCCGGCGGATCGGAGAACGACAGAAGATTACTACCTATGGGGAAGAGGACAGGGATATTATTGCAGTTGCCATGGATGAAAGTGAAGATCTCCGGGAGCAGGATGCAGTTGTGCAGGTGTTTTTTATGCGTGGCGGCAGGCTGATCGGCAGAGATCACTTTTTTCTCCGTGTGGCAAGAGGCGATACCAAAGCACAGGTTTTGTCAAGCTTTCTGAAGCAGTTTTATGCAGGAACTCCTTTTATTCCGGCGGAAATCATGATGCAGACAGAGATAGAAGATGGGGAAATTATTGAAGACTGGCTGACTGCAAGGCGTAAACAGCGCGTTCACATTCGTGTACCGAAAAAGGGAACAAAGGAGAAGCTGGTGGAGCTTGCCAAGGAAAACGCCTGGATGGTCCTTTCCAAAGACAGAGAACGGATCAAGCGCGAAGAAGGACGTACGATCGGCGCTGTGAAGGAGATTGAGGACTGGCTGGGGCTTAAGGATATTGTGCGTATGGAGGCCTACGATATATCCAATATCAGTGGGTTTGAGTCCGTTGGTTCCATGGTGGTTTACGAAAAGGGCAAGCCGAAGCGCAGCGATTACCGAAAATTCAAGATCAAATGGGTGCAGGGACCTAACGATTACGCCAGCATGGAAGAGGTGCTTACAAGGCGTTTTACCCATGAATCCAAGGGCGAATACGACAGCTTTTCCATTCTTCCGGATCTGATCCTTATGGATGGCGGACGTGGCCAGGTAAACATTGCACGGAAGGTTCTTGGAGAGCTTGGAATTGATATTCCGGTATGTGGTATGGTAAAGGATGACAACCACCGAACCAGAGGGGTGTATTTCAATAATGTTGAAATTCCCATTGATACTTCTGGTGAGGGTTTCCATCTGGTAACCAGGATCCAGGATGAGGCTCACCGTTTTGCCATTGAGTATCACCGCTCCCTTAGAAGCAAAGAACAGGTACATTCCGTTCTGGATGATATTCCGGGAATTGGCGAGACCAGGCGAAAGGCTCTTATGAGAAGATTCCGGTCTGTTGAGAATATCAGGGATGCTTCTGTGGAAGAATTAAGTCAGACAGAGTCTATGAATGTACAGAGCGCGGAGGCTGTCTATCAGTTTTTTCATAGAGCGCCAAATCATACGAATGCATGATTTCTGTGCATCGCGAAGCGTGTTACTGTGAATAGAGCGAACAGTAACAGTTTTAACAAGATTCGACATTGAAGTTACAGAAAAAATTGTGTATAATACAGATAAGTGTGGATTTTTGGCAATGTATATAATTTCTATGTGCAGTGCAAAGAAACCTGCACAGACTGCATAACAGTTTTCACCTATTATGAGGAATCTTGTAACTGCAGGGAACTGCTTATGCGGGAAGGACTTCATTAGAGAAAAAGGAGATAAAAGCATGAAGGGTGTACAGCTTACCAAGCTGGCGCAGGAACTGAATCTGACCAACCTGACGCCTGATATTGACCTTACAGAGATTTATGTGAAGACAGCAGAAATAAATCGTCCGGCTTTGCAGCTTACAGGATATCTGGAGCATTTTGCAAACGAGCGTGTTCAGATCATCGGATATGTAGAGTATACTTATCTGATGCAGTTAAGCGATGAGGAGCGCACATTCAAGTACGAGCGTTTTATCTCCAGCAAGATCCCATGTGTCATCTTCAGCACTATGACAAGACCGTCACAGGATATGATCGATCTTGCATACAAATATAATGTACCTACATTTGTGACAGAGAGAACTACGTCCAGTCTGATGGCAGAGATCATCCGTTGGCTTGGCGTCCAGCTGGCTCCCTGTATTTCCATTCACGGTGTGCTTGTGGATGTTTATGGCGAGGGTGTCCTGATCACAGGCGAGAGTGGTATTGGCAAGAGCGAGGCGGCTCTTGAGCTGATCAAGCGTGGTCACCGTCTTGTCAGTGATGACGTTGTTGAGCTTCGCAAGGTGAGTGATGTCACTTTAGTTGGTTCCGCACCGGATATTACACGTCACTTTATTGAGCTTCGTGGTATTGGTATTATTGATGTGAAGACCCTGTTTGGTGTTGAGAGTGTTAAGGATACCCAGTCTGTGGATCTTGTTATCAAGCTGGAAGAGTGGGACCGCGACAAGGAGTACGACCGTCTGGGACTTCATGAGGAGTATACGGAGTATCTTGGAAACAAGATCGTATGCCATTCCCTTCCGATTCGTCCGGGACGTAATCTGGCTGTTATCGTTGAGTCTGCAGCCGTTAACCACAGACAGAAGAAGATGGGCTACAATGCAGCTGAGGAGCTGTACAAGCGTGTTCAGGCGAACATTGCCAAAAAAAGAGAAGAATAAAAATCAGAGTGTGCAGATTGCGGGAATACTTTTTTAATAGGCTTTAAGGCACAGTAATGCATAGAACGGTAATGCATAGAACAGTAATGCATAGAACAGTAATGCATAGAATAGTAATTCATAGATCAGAAAGGATGGAAATTTACAATGGGTATGTATTGTTTTGGTATTGACGTAGGAGGAACTTCTGTAAAATGCGGTCTGTTTCTTACGAATGGAACTTTGGTTGAGCAGTGGGAGATTCCAACAAGACTGGAGAATAACGGTTCTTCAATCCTGCCGGATGTTGCAGATGCAATCAAGACGAAGCTGGATGAGAGAGGAATCACAAAGGATAATGTAGACGGTGTTGGAATCGGCATTCCAGGACCTGTTAATGAGAATGGTGAAGTTCCTATGGCAGTTAACCTGCACTGGGGCTTTAAGGCCGTAGCAAGCGAATTAAGCGCACTTACAGGTCTTCCGGCAAAGGCAGCCAATGATGCCAATATCGCAGCTCTCGGTGAGGCATGGAAGGGTGCTGCAGAGGGGGCCAAGAACGTAATCCTGGTAACACTTGGAACCGGTGTTGGCGGCGGCATCATCATCGACAGCAAAATCATCGCAGGTTATCACGGTGCCGGCGGAGAGATTGGACATGCATGTGTCAATCACAATGAAGTTCGCCCCTGTAACTGCGGTAATCACGGATGTCTGGAGCAGTATGCATCTGCAACCGGAATTGTACGTGTGGCAAACGACATTCTGGAGGAGAGCCAGGAGGACAGCAAGATGCGTCATGTAGAGAAGCTTTCTGCTAAGAATGTTCTTGACTTCTACAAGGAGGGCGATGCTCTGGCTGTTAAGACTATGGAGAAGGTTGGCGACATTCTTGGAAGCACACTTGCCGTGTTTGCATGTGTAACAGACCCGGAAGCAATTGTAATTGGCGGCGGTGTATCCAAAGCAGGTAAACCTCTTACAGACTGTATCCAGAAGTACTATCAGAAATATGCATTTCCATCCTGCAAGAGTACTCCGATCATTCTTGCAAGCCTTGGAAATGATGCCGGTATCTATGGCGCAGCCCGTATGGTGATCAAAGACTGATTTCAGATCATCCAGAGAATTTCATAATACATAAAATCAGGAAACGCCTTGTGCAGAAGATTGCTGAATCCAGCAGACTCTGTGCAAGGCGTTTCTTTGTATCTATGGTTCACCGCTCCCGGCATTGAACAGTTATTATTCTGGCAGAAAAAAACTGCAGCTTTCTGGAAACGAAAACTGCAGTTTTAATTGTTTATAACTGACTGTCAGCTGAAAGCTTTTTAGTAATAATAAATATCATCATTACCAGAATCTCCGCCGCTTTCATCTGGATACTGGATATCACCGCCACCGGTACCGTCGCCACCGGTACCGTCACCGCCAGTACCATCGCCGCCAGTGCCGTCACCGCCACTGCCATCTGTATTGTCTGTGCCATCCGGATTTTCCGGATCTGGAGTCGGAGTGGCATTTACATCGTAGATTTCCATATCTTCATCCTGACTCTCGTCATATTCGTAGAAATGCTGGTCACAGTACTCTGTAGGCATGGTTCCTACATCAAAGTACTCCTCTGTAACCGGGCAGCCAACTCTTGGAAGAAGTCCTGTATCAGCACAGATACTGATCTGCTCAATACCATCTGGAACTTCGAAGTCTTTGTATTCCATTCCCTGATGGATTCGGTTCATGACCTTACGCCATAACGTTTTGTGGAAATTACGTGCATCACCTTCTGGTATCTTCTGGTTGCCATCGTAACCGGACCATACTGCACATGTGTAATATGGTGTATATCCTACGAACCAGAGGTCATTGTATGCATCTGTAGTACCTGTCTTACCTGCAACTGCCATATTATCAAGCTGGCAGGCTGTACCGGTACCATTCTGAACTACATCCTCAAGGGCGCTTGTAAGAAGATAAGCAGTTGTTTCCTTAATGACGGAGCGTCCTACAGAGTTGTTCTCAATCAGTACGTTTCCGTTGTGATCAAGAATCTTGGTGTAGTAAACCGGTTTGATATAATTACCGCCGTTCGCAATGGCTGCGTATGCGGCACAAAGCTCTACGTTCTTAACACCGTAGGTCAGACCGCCAAGTGCTGTAGGCAGGTTGGCATCTGTGTAAACATTGCCATTGGCATCGGTATCTGCTTCTGTACCATGCGCCAGTGTAGTAAATCCAAAGTTGTCCAGGTATTTCAGGCCAAGCTCAGGGGTTACATCCTCAAAACACTGAACTGCAACGGTATTGACAGAATTACGGATCGCTGTACGGATCGTAGTGGTACCATTAAAGCTGCCGCTTGCATTGTTGACTGGTGCGCCGTTGTCGTAGGTGATTGGCTGGTCTTCATAAGTGGTAGCCAGCGTCATTCCCTTCTCATTAAGGGCCGCAGCATAGGTGGATACGATCTTAAATGTAGAACCTGGCTGACGGGTACTGTCTGTAGCACGGTTCAGGGTAAGGCTGGCAGTCTTGGTTCCACGTCCGCCAATGATCGCCTTCACATATCCGGTATGCTGGTCAATGATCGTCATTGCTGACTGAGGCTGGGGGGCAAAGCTTACACGCTCTGCAACAACGGTGCTTCCGTCTGCAAGAATATTCGCTTTATAACGGTCTACATAAGTCTGTCCCTCGTCCTGGGAATCAAACAAAAGATCAAAAGACGGATCCTCATTCTGGAAGTAAAGCTTCATCATTTCCTTGCTGTAGTTTACTTCCTGGCCATCCGGCTGTTTCACGGTAAGGGCATAATCAAGTGCGTACTGTACGTAATCCGGATAGTTGGATGGATCGGAATATTCCTCATCCACAATGTTCTGAATGTTCGGATCCTGGGTAGTCATGATCTTCAGACCACCGCTATACAGAAGGTTCTGTGCCTGTGTCTTGGTGTATCCCTTGATATTCATCAGATCATTGATAACCTGTTTAGTAAGCTCGTCCTCAAAGTAGGAGTATGTCTTGCTTGAAGACTGTGTATTAGAAGCCTGTGCCTCCTGAATGCGGGTGTAAACATCATCATTAATAGCATTGTCATACTGCTCCTGAGTGATGTAACCCTGATCCAGCATATGGTCAAGAACTTCTTTACGTCTCTTTGCATTTTCCTTGGGATTCTCAATTGGGTTGTATTTGGTAGGAGCCTGGGTGATACCTGCCAGAGTCGCGCACTCGGAAAGATTCAGATCCCACACATCTTTATTAAAATACTGACGGGCAGCAGCCTGTACACCGTATGCACCTGCACCAAGGTTGATGGTATTCAGGTAATTCTCAAGAATCACGTTCTTGTCGCCAATCTTTTTCTCAATCTCAACGGCAAGGAACTGCTCCTGAAGCTTACGTGTAAATCGTTCCACCTGTGTAGATTCGTTGGTCCAGTTGGTGAAAACGTTGTTCTTCAGAAGCTGCTGGGTAATGGTACTTGCACCCTCGGAAAAGCTTCCGGTAGTAAGTGCTTTCACACCAGCACGAAGAATACCTCTTACATCAATTCCGTTATGCTCATAAAAACGCTCATCCTCGATAGCCACTACTGCATGCTGCAGATCCTCCGGAATCTGGTCAATGGAAACCGGAAGTCGGTTGGCATTAGGTGCTGCCAGTTTACGGATCTGATTACCATTGCAGTCATAGAGGAAAGTGGCATAACCAAGAGGCATGATATCCACTTCATTTACGTCCGGCGTATTTGCAAGTATTCCACGAATGGAACCGATTCCAAGACTGGACACTGCAACGCACAGGGCGATCAGGCCGATGAAAAGGACTCTGATAAACGAAACATGTGCCCTTTTTCCCATCATGGACGAGCGGGAAATAAGAGAATTCCGTTTCTTAGAGGCCGATTTTTTTCCGTAGTTCATGATAAACCTCCTTTATAATCCGTTCTATTATATCAAATCCAGGTTCGTAAATAAACCCTAAAATCGAATATTTCTGTGAACTTTGTTCACAAAAAACACCTCGCGGAACGGTATCAGTGAATAGTAAGGTGAACAGCATCCTTTTACAAGACTGGAAAGAAAAGCCAATTCATGTTACACTATAGCAAATGAGGAAGAACAAGCTGTTATCTTTATTTTATTATGAGTTTTTGGAGGTTTCCGTATGCGGGAAAATTATAAGACCATCTATGCAGGAGGCGAGGGGGAGATTACGGAGAAGAAATCCCGGTTTATTGCGACGGTGCGCCTGGTGGAAAAAGAGGAGGACGCTCTTGCTTTCATAGAGGAAATGAAGAAGAAATACTGGGATGCCAGACATAATTGCTATGCTTATTCTATTGGAGAACATCGGGAGTTTACTAGGTGCAGTGATGACGGGGAGCCGTCAGGAACTGCAGGACGGCCTATGCTGGATGTGATCTTGGGGGAAGATATTTATAATGTGGCGGTAGTTGTGACCAGATATTTTGGCGGTGTGCTCCTTGGTACCGGCGGACTTGTGCGAGCCTATTCCGGAGCAGTGCAGGCTGGCCTGGGGGAGAGTACGGTGATAGAGAAGCACCATGGGATATCATTGGCACTGACTGCAGATTACACGGCTATCGGCAAGCTGCAGTATATTGCAGCAGAGAATCAGCTTCCGGTCCTTGACACGGAGTACACAGACAAGGTGATCATGCATCTTCTTGTGCCAAATGACCAGATTGGAAGAATCCAGAAGGTGATCACAGAAGCCACCAGCGGACGTATAAAGATGGAGAAAGAGAAGGAGCTTTATTTCGCAGATGTGGAAGGCAAAATAAAGGTGTTTGACCATTAAAAGAGAACAAACCCCCCTGCATCTGTGAAAATAAACATTCCACAGATGCAGGGGATAAAGTTCTTTTGAAAGCTTTTTAAACATGCTCTGGATCAGTCTGCCTGCAGAGCATGAAGGATCAGCACTTCTCTGGCTCTGGATAATCTACGCCGAAGGTGTCAACTGTCATGGATTTGATCTTCTGTTCGTCAAGTGGTCTGTCACTGTAGTCAGTGTCGGTCTCAGCAATCTGGTTTACCACATCCATGCCCTCGGTCACTTTACCAAAAGCAGCGTAAGCACCATCAAGGTGTGGAGCATTTTTGTGCATGATGAAGAACTGGCTTCCTGCTGAATCCGGATGCATGGCTCTTGCCATGGAAAGAACGCCCTCGGTATGTCTTAACTCATTCTTCACACCGTTCTGAGCAAATTCACCCTTGATGCTGTATCCAGGACCGCCCATTCCGGTTCCGTCCGGGCAGCCGCCCTGGATCATGAAGCCGTTGATAACACGGTGGAAAATAAGTCCGTCATAAAATCCCTTTTTAACAAGGCTGATAAAGTTATTTACAGTATTTGGTGCAATCTCCGGATATAACTCTGCTTTGATCACATCTCCGTTATCCATAGTAATGGTAACAACTGGATTTGCCATAGTTTGATCTCCTTTTTCAAAAAGTATTGTATTTCGTTATTCGTTCTATTATAATATGCAAAGAGCAATTCTGCAAGTAAAAAGGAGTTGTAAAGTTATGATAAAAGAAACATTCAGCCCCGAAGAGACCTTCGCTTTCGGCAAATGGATCGGGGAAAAGGCTCTTCCCGGGCAGGTATACACACTGGTAGGAGATCTTGGGGTAGGTAAGACCGTTTTTACCCAGGGAGTGGCAGAAGGACTGGGAATCACAGAGCCTGTAAACAGTCCGACTTTTACCATTATTCAGGAATATGAAAGCGGCCGTATGCCATTTTACCACTTTGATGTGTACCGGATCGGGGACATTGAGGAGATGGAAGAGATCGGCTATGATGACTATTTCTACGGAAATGGAATCTGTCTCATCGAGTGGGCCAATCTGATCGAAGAAATCCTGCCAGAGCAGATCATTGAGATTACCATTGAGAAAAATCTGGAAAAAGGGTTCGATTATCGTAAGATCACAGTAACCGGATTACCAGAATAGATTAAGTGGCAGAAAAATTTGAAAATCTCCAAAAGTGGGGAGAGTAAGGAGAAAAAAATGAAGATTTTAGGCCTTGACAGCTCAGGAATTGTCGCTTCTGTTGCAATAGTGGAGGACGAGAACCTGATTGCGGAATATACAGTTAATTATAAAAAGACACATTCCCAGACACTTCTTCCTATGCTGGACGAGCTGGTGAAGATGACAGAGCTGGATCTGGATACCATTGATGCCATTGCAGTGGCAGCCGGACCAGGCTCTTTTACAGGACTTCGTATCGGTTCTGCTACAGCCAAGGGACTTGGTCTTGCGTTGAAAAAGCCTCTGGTGGAAATTCCTACTGTGGATGCACTGGCATATAATTTGTATGACTCCAGAGCATTGATCTGTCCGATTATGGATGCAAGAAGAAGTCAGGTTTATACAGGAATCTACCGCTTTCAGGAGCATAAGCTGGTAACGGTAGAAGCTCAGATGGCAGTTCCAATGGCTGAGATGATTGAGAAATTGAATGCGAGAGGGGAAGAGGTAGTATTCCTTGGTGATGGCGTGCCTGTTTTTGGAAAAATGATCCAGGAGAACCTGAAGGTTCCATATTCTTTTGCACCTGCCCATGTGAATAAGCAAAGAGCAGCTGCAGTGGCAGCCCTTGGCGGGATTTATGTGAAAGAGGGTAAAGCAGTGACTGCTATGGAGCATGTTCCAGAATACCTGAGAGTTTCCCAGGCAGAGCGTGAGCGCGCCCAGAAGCTGCAGGAAGAGAAAGCTTCTGAAAAAAACAGCTGAGAAGAAAAGGAGAAGTCAGAGTATGGTTCTTCGTGAAATGCTGGTAGATGATCTGGATCAGGTCATGAAGATTGAAAACGAATTATTTTCCCCGCCATGGACGAAAGAGGGATTTTTTACTTATCTGACCCGCAAGGATGCCATGTTCCTTGTAGTGGAAGAGAAAGGAGAAATCCTGGCTTACTGTGGCCTGATCATGGTTTTGGATGAAGGCGACATTACCAATGTTGCAGTGCGCCCGGACAGGCAGAAAGAGGGGATTGGGCATTTCCTTATGGACAGTCTGATCCGGCTTGCCGAACAGCAGGGAGTTACCACGATCCATCTTGAGGTTCGTACAGGCAACGGGACTGCCATCCGTCTTTATGAAAGAATGGGATTTACAAAAGACGGGATCCGCAAGAAATATTATACGGATCCCGTGGAAGATGCTCTGCTTATGACCAGGCATGGTCTATCGCATGATTTTATGCCTGAGCCCATACGCTACATTGTAGAAAATCAAAAGCGCAAATGCCACAAAGCTGAGTGCAGCCCCAAGTGACTTACCGGGCGCATGGAATTCAATCTGGATTTCATGCGCCCCTTTTTGTAACGGAAAACCAAGAAACGCCTTGTTAACTTGTACCGGTGCAGCTTCTTTCCCATCCACACAAACAATGTATCCTTTGGAGAACGTATAGGAGGTTACGAAATATCCATCTTTCGGCATATCAATACTACCGTTTAGAATCTCTTTCCCGGAAACTTCTTTTTCCTGAAAAGTTACCAGCCCCGGATGGGAAAGCAAGCTTAATGGAAGGGTGTAGGCTTTTATATTTGTGAGCTTATATTCTCCTCTGGAAAACATAATATCCAGAGCATCCATATCCTCATTAGAAGAAATCATATAATAAAAGGTATCGTTATTGTTGGGATAAGGAGCCTCAGAGCCGGAAAGCCGGTTTCGGATGCCGTTTATGGTAATGGACATATCCTTTTCCCCATTGTATTTTACGTCAAAAGAGAGCAGCAGAATAGTGGATGCCGGCAGTGTTTCCGGCAGTTCCCGGCGGACGGTTTCATCTTTTTTTGAAGTCTTGTGATCAAGAAAATCGGCAGGCAGGGAATATTCCTTCATTTGAGAAGCGTATGGCAAAAAAGCGGCAGAAAGATCACTGGCATTCTCTGAATTGTCAGGAGAATCCGGCACAATTGTGCGGTTGGTAATGGTATCCAGTGTCTGTGGAGAAGAAAGCTTATCATATTCACTTTCTGTCATCAGAGCCGTACTTCCATAAGCAATAGGCAGCACATTGCTGTTTTTTGCCAGTATATGCCCGTCTTTTTCCAGAAGGGTCTTGTAGCCCGCTGGAACTTTATCTGCTTTTGTCTGAATATACCGGACGCCCATCAGATATTCCTGAAAAGGATTTACATCAGCTGTCATGGCAACACGGTTGCGGATGCTGATGGGCATTTGCAGGATATCGTACACCAATGTATTGTAAGTGCTGTTGGAAATAGAAGAATACAAGGTACTTTTATTCTGCTCCCCGGTGATTACATAGTTTGAATTGTTGGATGGGTGCTCGATTACATCGAACCGTGCCTGAGGATTTTCACAGCACGCCTCCAGATCCTCCCTGGAAAAATAGTCTCTGGACTCGTCTGCAATTGTGGCGTAATGCTCTTCCTGTCCTTTTGTCAGATAAAGCATAGAAGGAATTGCAAGCAAAAGCACAAGTCCTCCAAGATTTATCCACCAGCAGCTGACTGGTATCGTGATTTCTTTTTCCTCCAGAAAAACGCCAAGGGAAGCACAGACAAGAAGCAGCACAAGATCAGCTGTGACCAGGTGCCGGATCTGCTGATTATGTAAAAGGAAAATAAGCTGTACGATAACCGGAATTGCACAAAGCAAAGCCAGTGGCAGACTGTGGCGTATTTTTTTCTGCCGGAGGCCTTCAAGAGCCTGTGCAGCCAGGTAAAGAATCAAAGGCAGAAATGGAATCAGGCATTTGGGCCTTACATATAAAGTGGCATTTAAAATCCAGTAAAAAATGTCAAAAAACAGCAGTACAAAAACAGCAATTGCCAGCTTTCGGGTTTTCTTTTCCCGTATGCACAGAAACAGTGCATACAGACAAAAAAGAGTGAGTCCGCAGCCGTAAGGACTGTATAGGATGCTGTCCAGTGTGGGGTTCACTCCCAGGATTTTTAACAGGGAAGTGGAATCACCGGTATCCTTTTTATTTCCAAGGATGGAAAGACCGGTGGGAAGCAGGAGAAAGAGATTCATGGATACGGCAAAAGACACGTCCACAATATAGTTCCACCATATTTTGCATTTTCGTTTTTTCTGCATTCTGGTGGGTACATTTTTCAGATGCTCCGGCAGCAGATGGCTGATATAAAGGATGCATGCCAGAAAGCAGGATGGGAAAAAGTAAAAGCTATGCAAAATGCAGAAAAACAGGGAAAGGATCAGTCCAATATGGGGACGGATGTGGTACACGTCCTGTTCCTGGTGCTCAAAAATCCGGTCCAGGCAGAGGAAAGCCAGTAAAAGAAATGGCAGATAATTCACAAACATGATCTGTCTGTGCGCCTGGAAAAAGCAGTTTGCGCTAAGATAAAAAAAGCCGCATGCAAAGCTGGTAAAATCCGAAAAACCCTTCCTGTGCAGCCAGTAATAAAGAAGTCCGCCTCCAAGCAGGATTTCAAATATTGCATATCCCTGAATAAACCATTCCATTTCCACATGGGGAAAAAGATAGGAAATCAGTACATCCGGGCGCATAAATCCGTAGTAGGAGAGGGAAAAGAAATTGGTTCCGCCTCCAAGTCCGGTGAAGTCCGGAAACAGGCTTCCTGTTGCATAAAAATTTTTTCTCATATAATCAGCAATGGTTACATGCTGGGAATACCAGTCTGTCTCGGAGCCAAACCAGGAACCGGAAGGTATCAGAATCAAGATGAGAATGCTGCCAGCTGTTAGAAGAAGCAGCAGAGTAATGGCGTTTCGCCAGGTGAATTTTTGAGGCTTGCTGCAGAAAATCATAATAATTCCTTTCTGTTGCTGAGCTTAAAACAGCAACAAATGTTAAGTTCAAATTATGAAAGCACATTGTAAGCGGTTTGTCAAGCGGCTTCATCTTAATAATTTCTGAATGATTTTCCATATTGGGAAGACCTGACTCTTGTTTTAGGAAACTGCTTGTGTTAAACTTTCCTAGAGCATGTTTGAAAAATCATTTCCGCAATCTGCACGCCCCACTTTGCAGTAGATTTCACCCGAATTCGGTTGCCGTAGCCCACTACGGCGCCCTCATCCGGGCAAAATCTTCCACAAATTGTGACGCACATCTTGCAGAAAGCATTTTTCAAGCCTGCTCTGGAGCATGTTTGAAAAATGTTGTTATAAGATTGCTTCGGAAAGCATTTGGAAAACACGTTTTGGAGAATAAAGAAAAGAGGATATTTTAATATATGTTAGATGTTTGTCTGCTGGGAACCGGAGGTATGATGCCACTTCCAAGAAGATGGCTCACTGCTCTGATGACCCGGTATAACGGCCACAGTCTTCTTATTGACTGCGGCGAAGGAACTCAGGTGGCAATTAAGGAAAAAGGATGGAGCTTTAAGCCTGTTGACGTGATCTGTTTTACCCATTATCACGGAGATCACATCAGCGGACTTCCTGGTCTTCTTCTTACAATGGGGAATGCAGAGCGCACAGAACCGCTTACCTTGATTGGTCCGAAAGGTCTTGAGAGGGTAGTGAACGCACTTCGCGTGATCGCACCGGAGCTTCCTTTTGAACTGAAATTTATCGAGATTAACGGACCTGAACAGGTATTTGAGATTAATGGTTACAGGATCACGGCTTTTAAGGTAAACCACAATGTACTTTGTTATGGATATTCACTGGAGATACTCCGTCAGGGGAAATTTTCCCCGGAGCGTGCCCGTGAGCAGGGAATCCCATTGAAATACTGGAATCCTCTGCAGAAAGGCCAGACTATTGAAGCCGATGATGTGACATATACTCCGGATATGGTTCTGGGACCTGCGAGAAAGGGACTGAAGGTTACTTACACTACAGATACCAGACCCACCGAGTCAATTTTGAAAAATGCGTCTGGCTCAGACCTTTTTATCTGCGAAGGGATGTACGGCGAGGATGACAAGCTGGAGAAGGCAAAAGGCTATAAGCACATGACATTCCGTGAAGCTGCTACTCTGGCGAAGCAGGCTGATGTAGAGGAAATGTGGCTGACTCATTACAGTCCGTCTCTGATCCGTCCAGATGAATATATGGACATGGTGCGGGATATTTTCCCAAAAGCTTATCCAGGCAAAGACGGAAAAACAATGGAAATGAATTTCGAAGAGGATTAAAAAATGAAAGATACATTCATTCTTGCAATAGAAAGTTCCTGTGATGAAACTGCGGCTTCTGTAGTAAAAAACGGCAGGACTATATTATCAAATGTGATTTCTTCCCAGATTGCGCTTCACACTCTGTATGGAGGTGTTGTGCCGGAAATCGCTTCACGTAAACATATTGAGAAAATCAATCAGGTGATCGAAGAGGCACTTTCCGAGGCAAATGTGACCCTGGATGATCTGGATGCAATTGGCGTTACTTACGGTCCTGGCCTGGTAGGTGCTCTTCTTGTGGGCGTAGCTGAGGCGAAGGCCATTGCATATGCGAAAAAGCTTCCTCTTGTTGGAGTGCATCATATAGAAGGACATGTTTCTGCCAACTATATTGAACATCCGGATCTGGAACCGCCGTTCCTTTGTCTGATCGTGTCCGGCGGACACACACATCTTGTAATCGTAAAAGACTATGGAGAATTTGAAATCCTGGGACGCACCAGAGATGATGCTGCGGGAGAAGCTTTTGATAAAGTTGCCCGTGCAATCGGATTGGGTTATCCAGGTGGACCAAAGGTAGATAAATTGGCAAGAGAGGGAAATCCGGACGCCATTGTTTTCCCGAAAGGAAAATTAGGAGACTGTCCTTATGATTTTAGCTTCAGTGGCGTGAAATCTGCTGTATTGAACTATATTAACAATGCCCAGATGAAGGGCGAAGAGATCAATCGTGCCGACCTTGCGGCTTCTTTCCAGAAGTCTGTGGTAGACGTACTTGTGGAGCACACAATGCTTGCTGCCAAAGATTATCACATGGATAAGATTGCTATTGCAGGCGGGGTTGCGTCCAACGGAGCTTTGAGAGAAGCTATGACTAAGGCTTGTGAAAAGAGGGGCTATAAGTTCTATCGTCCGTCACCTATTTTTTGTACAGACAATGCGGCGATGATCGGCGTGGCAGCTTATTACGAATATATCAAAGGAACACGCCATGGATGGGACTTAAATGCAGTTCCTAACCTGAAACTGGGAGAGAGATAATGGAGCAGGGCAGATGTACGGCAATCGTTCTGGCGGCAGGCCAGGGCAAAAGAATGCATAGCAAAATACAGAAGCAGTTTCTGGAAATAGGAGGGAAGCCGGTTCTGTATTATTCCCTGCATTGTTTTCAGGAGAGTCCGCTGATCCAGGATATTATTCTGGTGACGGGGGAAGAAATGATTTCTTACTGTGAGCAGGAAATTGTAAAAAAATATGGCTTTTCCAAGGTACGCAAGGTGACAGCAGGAGGAAAAGAGCGTTATGATTCTGTGTATGCAGGACTATTATGCTGTCAGGATACAGATTACGTGTACATTCATGACGGTGCAAGACCATTTATCACAGAAGAGATGGTTCAAAGAGGATATGAGGCCGTGAAGCGAACCAATGCCTGTGTAATGGGCATGCCCTCCAAGGACACTGTGAAACTGGCAGACTCGTCAGGCTATATTAAAGAGACTCCAGATCGTAAAATTGTATGGAATATTCAGACTCCTCAGATATTTTCATATGATCTGATTCGCGGAGCTTATGAAAGCATACGCAAAAAGGACATGACAGGGGTAACAGATGATGCAATGGTAGTGGAGCAGGAAACTGGAACCAAGATCCTTCTTGTGGAGGGATCCTACCAGAATATCAAGATCACTACACCAGAAGATCTGGCGATTGCAGAGGCTTTTTTGAGATATTGAATGAATTTTTGAAAAAAATAAAAAATCTTGTTGACACAAAAAGGTTTTAATGATAGAATACGTTTTGCACTGACAGAGACAACCTCTTGAGTGAAGGACAACTCCAGATGTGCAAAGCGTTTTTTTTGTTTGATTATTATATATGGAGAGATTCAGTAGATGGAAATGAACCAAATGATTTAGGATCAACATTTAGTGGAAGTGCATGGCAATATGATGAAACAACAGGTCAATATTATTTACATTTATTCAGTAAGAAACAACCAGATTTAAACTGGGAAAATGGAAAAGTTAGAAATGAAGTCTATAAAATGATGAATTTCTGGGTAGATAAAGGTATTGGTGGATTTAGAATGGATGTTATTGATTTAATTGGTAAAGTTCCAGATGAAATGATAACAGGAAATGGACCTAAATTACATGAATATTTACAGGAAATGAATAAGGCTGCATTAGAGGGGAAAGACTTATTAACAGTAGGGGAAACTTGGGGAGCAACTCCAGATGTAGCTAAGCTTTATTCAAATCCAGGAAGAAAAGAATTAAGCATGGTATTTCAATTTGAACATATAGGATTAGATCAAATTGAAGGAAAAGAAAAATTTATTGAAACTACACATTTAGTTGATAAAGTCTTTGATCCAGCATTAAATATTCAACATACAGAAGATATCATTATCAATCATTTAGATGCTGCTGAAAATCAATATAAACAAAAACTCAAAGAAATCAATCTTGGTGAAATTACAAATTATGTTCATCAAAATCCAATCTAAAAACAGGCTTGGGAATTCCCTAACAAGCCTGTTTTTAATTTAATCTATTTATTAAATAACAATTCTAATAAATGAATACCTTTTCCTTTTCCTAAAAGAATTCCTTTTAAACAGCGATTACAAACACAAATAATTTTCTTATTATCAAATTGTTGAACATATTCTTGCATGTATTTCTCTTGTACATCTTTAGGATAATGTGATAAATGTGTATCATCTAACGCTTTTGATTCATAATGGAGTGTTCCACAAAAAATAGAATTGTCTTTATTATTTTTCATTTCAATAACTTCGATATTCATTTTCTTTAAAAGACTTCTAACAGCTTGATGTACTTCAGGATGATTTCTATCACGAAAACAATCCTGTAAATACATTTTTTGTCCATGATAATCATGAAAATCAAAATTATCTAATTGATCAAAATATTCCCAAACAGACATAGTCTTTACTTGATTCTCTATTTGCTTTCTACAAGCTTGACATACATATAAACCAATATCGCCTTTTTCAAATTCTCTTTTATCAATTTTACAACATTTTGCAATCG
>ERZ772889.637-NODE-637-length-36966-cov-11.340711_pt1 | contig 36966 bp, 27 predicted proteins | sample MGYA00512127_ERZ772889 | MGnify/ENA primary metagenome ERZ772889 (study PRJEB29015, sample SAMEA2737689) | human gut metagenome | biome: human gut; feature: human-associated habitat; material: faeces | place: China | collected 2012 ...
TACACCTTACGGTAAGACAATAAATGTAGTGACTTTCAAGTCACACAAAACAATTTGCGTCACTGTGTAAGATGGTACGTTCCACACTTCCCGCCTCTTTTCTCGAACGTTTGTTCTTTTTTGTTTATTATATCTACTCCAAGGCAGAATGTAAAGTGGTAATCTTCTCCAAAATCCCTTTAGCCCCGAATATCGGGACAAAACCTATTAAACAACACCTGTTAATTTCTTTTTTCGCTCCGATCGTTACGAATACATAGAAAAAGGCTACTATGCCAGGTTGGTTTTAGGATAATCAAACTTGTTGAGGGTCTCTCTTCGTGAGGGGCAAACTTGAGGGTTTTTATAGTGAAACCCTCACGAAAGACCCTCAACAAGTTTGGCAAACCCTCAAGAACTTTGATTATCCTGGTTTTATCGCATAGCAGCCACTTTTAAAATCGTATTTTCTTATTTAAAATAACCTCTGCTGTTCATAGGGGACATACCGTTCCAGCAGAGCCGGTGTCTGGGATAGAATTTCTTTTGCACATTTTTCATCCCATAGCCAGGGGATAATCTGGTCTTTTTCCAGAATCAGGGGCATCCGATCGTGAACAGGGCTCATGGAAGCATTCGCTGCAGTGGTCAAAATCACAAACCGATCTTCCTTACCAAACCGATCATAAAATCCAGCCAAATAAAGAGGGGTTCTATCCTTCCGGTAAAATGTATTTTTTTCTTTTAACCTACTCCATTCATAAAATCCGGCAGCAGGAATCACGGTCCGGTGATAATGGATTCCATTTTGAAACATTCTTTTTTCTGTCACCGATTCCACCCGGGCATTAAAAATGACGCCTTTATTCTGCCATTCAGGATACCCCCAGGCTTTTTTACACAACTGTAGTTTTTTATAAGCGGGGCTTACAATTACAGGTGCAGCTTCTGTGGGATGAATGTCGCCAGTTATCAGTTCTCGCCCAAAAGATACCTCTACTTCAGATACAATTTTCTGGATATCCAAATAAGTTTCCTCATCCATATAATACCTGCCGCACATTTTATTCTGCCTCCAGAGCGTTTTCCCGAACAAATACTATAAGATCACTCATTTCCCCAACTCCACTTGTTTTCGTTTGAATATCTCTACACACAACCAGATCTGGTAAATAGGCAATTACTTCCAGTCCCATAATTTCATTCTCATCCAGGCAGAGAATGGTATTCTCGATCAGTTCATAATCGTAGGCCTTCTGATTCTCAATCAATATAAATTTGTCTTCAGACAAATACAAATCTGATTCCGCCTCAATCACATACGCCCGGTCCGACTGTTCCCCATTCATAAACAGAAATCCACCATAAGAATCGTCAACCAAACTATAGTAAAAAATAAAATCATTTGATTTCAGGACTTGAAACTGATCAATTTTTTCATCCTCTATTTCTTCTGATTCATAAGATCCATCTGGATGAATGCAAAGATCGTTGTTTTTTCCATTCTGGAAGATCGTAATATGGCAGTCCCCATTCGAATCAAAATCTGCCGCATTAAAATCTTCTACCTCTGCTGCCAGCCAATGCCCTTTTATATCCTCACTGGTAAGCTGTATTCCATCCATCTTAGGTTTCTCTAAGATGGAATCTCTTTCTAAGTTAAATTTCGCTGGCACTTCACCAACAGATGTATTATCGGCAGCATAAAGTGTCACTGGTGAAACCAAAAGCAACATGGCAGCAGTTACTGGCATTAATATTTTCTTTAGCATCTTTTCTCCCTCTCAACCTGTACCTATCGTCTTTTAGTAACCGTTTTCCCATTTCCTTATATAAAAAATGGCAACTTCATAAATGTCTCATTATTCAACATGATTTTCTTCTTTTTTCCTTACATCTATGATTTCACCCACAAATACATAATGCGGCTGCCATCCACCCTTAAAATCCGGATAGACTTCTGGTTTCGCCGCATAATATGCTTGGATTTCCGGTGCTAAGTCTTCCCGTGAGAACTGGTGCTGATACAGTTTCTTGCAAAGGAAGGTAAGCTCTGCTTCCCCAAACGTAACACCCTGTCCCATTTTTACAGGTGTAAAGCCAACCGTCTCTATTTTATTTTCATTCCGCCCGGAATGAGATCCGAGATATCCCAATGCCTTACGGCTGGTTTCCGGATAAAAACTGACAGTAAAAATATCACTTTCTTTTAATACCTCACTTGTGTAACGGGCAGGGTGAACATATACAGTTACCGTAGACCTGCTGTTCCCAGCTGTCCCCCAGATATTCCCAAGGCTTCCCCAGCTTACCGTACAACAGTTATAATGCTGTATATTCCCAGCTGTCACAAGCGCCCATTTCTTATCAAATAATTCAAATACTTTGTATTCTTCCCTTTTATAATCCTGCATAACAGCCCTCCGGTTCTGTCTATTTTATGAAGATTTGTTTCTCTTACTATTAGAATATCAATCTACCAATAATGGCGCAAGGCTTTCTTGCAATTTTTCGGACGAAATCATATTACTTCTTTCACCGCCGTATAAACCAGAGTAGTTGCCTTCATAAGTTTCCCATCAATTCCATCCGGTTTACATGTATTCTGGAAAAAATTCATAACGTGCTTACTCTGATGTCCCACCAAAAAGGGAAGTGCTGTCTCTTCAACACTTCCCAAAATTTGCTATATATTCCAATACGAATCAGTTTTTTTCACGAAACATGTTTTCTTTATGACAATTTATTCCCGTAATCCTCCAGTTGATGAAATATCCCCATAATATATACCTCCAAATCTACTACTTTGACAATCATCAAGTAGGACATATCCGTAAGAATAACTTCCCTGTATTATAAGGATTTTAGATATGCGTCCCGACATTCTGGAAATTGATATGGGTTCTCTTCCAGGCGATCATATGCTTTTTCTATACATGCCAGTAAATGTTCTGCCGCTATATTATTCCCCAGCCGATATACAAGATAATATAGGCATTCATCTAATTGTTCTTCCGCACGCTCTGTAACAATTAGTTTATAAACCATATTTCCCCCTCATTGCGCTAAGCGATTCTCTGGCATCTTTTACGCTTCCCTCTTTAATCTGCCTTTCGGAAGTTTCCAGCGCCTGATACATTCTTAGCTTCTTCATGGCTCTTTCATAATTTTCAATACTCATAATCACCATATCGCCATATCCATTCTTGGTTATATAAACTGGTTCCTCACTTCTATGGCAAAGTTCGGATATCTCCGCTGTGTTTTTCAAGTCTTTAATCGGAATAATCTGTGGCATATAAGGCACCTCCTTTGATGGGATTATCATACCATAATTATGTCATTTCGGCAATGGCTGATAGAAAAATATATCATACAAGTTTACGGATTCTCACAAATCATTCCATATCTGTTATCTCCAAATTCTCTCTTATTCACCAGCTTTACTCCAAGATGGCAGTATTTATCACATTTCAGTTTCTCATCTGTTTCAACCACTTCACGGATAAATGTTAAAATACTTTTTAATGGATATTTGGAATCCAGCGTGGTAATTGCAATGTAGCCTTCGTGTTTTTCCGAAGTTGCATAAAGCATTCTTATCATAAAAGAAAAAAAGATGGCTAACGACAACCATCTTTCTCTCCGTTATATGTTTCATTATATTTCTATAGCAACGAAACAAAATTTATTTTCTCCTGCATCAACTAATAGTGACCGCTCCGTTTGCGGCACACTTAATTGAAAATGTTCCTCCAGCACCTTTTCCAGTTTTTATGTGCTGGCAATAAAAATATCCAAGCGCAACATCACCTGCTTTTGAAGCATCTTTTGTAATCACCTTATAAACATTAGGTACAAGAATCTTGCAGTCAGGAGTTGCATTTGTGCACTCTGCCTTTTTTCCATTATATCTAAAAGTAGCCTTCAAAATATATTTTACAAACACCGTATTCGTATTTTTATCTTTTACCCGGTAAGTCTTTGTGGCTGATGTGGTTTTCCATCCAGCTCTTGCAAGAGACGGAATTTTTTCTTCATAAGACTCAATTTCAATCACCGTATCTTCATCAAGATCAATGTATTCCCTTTTCAGTAAAACAGCATTTTCCTTATTTTCATATGGCTTGATTTCAGTATCTGCCTTTACCGTCACCATACTACCAAGGGAAATAATCATGGTTAATAATACACACAACAAACTTTTCATTTTTCTCATAAAGAGCCTCCTTTGTAATTATCCTATTTTTAAATCGAGAAATGGATTCTTTTCTCCCCTCCTTCCCATTTCCACTACATTTCCGATTTAATTTTGTAAATCGACGGTAATACCATCTCCAACTGGAACCGCCAAGTCCTCCGGTGCCTGGTCTTCATCATATACCGTTCCTATTTCTTCTATGTAAGTATCTTCAGATTCTTTCTGCTCATAGGAAACCGTTTTTCCTGTAGTTCCTGAATAGTGATAGAGCTGTAGCGTTAACTGTTTTGCATGATCCAAAATTCCCAAATCTTGTAATTCAAAAATTAGATTCGGTTTATCATAGGAAGTGAGATTAAAAACATATTCATTTCCTAAATCGTCCTTCCCGCGAAGCCAAAATTCGTCGTCCTCCGTCATATCGGAATATGATCCAGAAATGGTACATCCGAAAATATTATATTTCATTTCTGAAATCAAAAACGTCTGATCCTTCTCAATTGGGATAGACACTTGAATGTCAATTTCTTTTGTGTCTGCCTGCAGTGCTTCTGGATCTGCTGTAAATGAAAAACTATATACATCCCTTTCTTCAACCTGCTCATTTTGATTTTGGAAGGTTCCTATTTGAATTTCAAATTTCTGGGAATGATCAGCTCTACTTCGATTAAATTTCGCTGCAAAGTATTTGGAAGTCACTTTTTCTGATCCGCTACTGTTATCAAGCGAATATTGATTTTCTAACGCTAATGACTCGCCATCAACTGCGACCTGAATGCTGCTCATGGAAATGTCATTTTCGCCATTTTCATCAGTCAGAGAATATGCGATCCAAAGGCTTTTTGCATCCGCTGCAACTTCCTCTAACGAAACCGCAATTCCATTTTTTTCGATTGTCTTTTGAATTGTTTTCACATATTCATCTGTTTCCTTCTCAATTCCCAAAATCCGGCCAATAAGAGAAGTCATTTTATACCAGGCTGCTTTTACCTCATTCTGATGTGTAAGTCCACCACCAATAGCAGCCACTAATATGATACAGGCTGCTGCAACCCGTATGTAGCGCTTGACTCTTACGATTTTATTTTCTTTCCACGGTTTCGCCGCCTGATAAATGTATTTCTCATCTATATCCTCAAATGCCGTTAAAAAATCCCATCCTTTATTATCCCTCATAGCCAGCCTCCTTTAATAAACCATAAAGTTTTTTCCTGCTACGAGCCAAAACTGACTTGATCTTACTTTCCCCACAGGCATGTCGGTCTGCTATCGCTTTTACAGGATCCATATACCAGTAGCGTCTAATAAAAATATCCCGGTCACGTTCCGAAAGCGTTGATAAAAAGTGGTCAAATAATTTTACAAGTTCTTTCTTTTTTAAATAAATTTCAATATCAGAAGAAATTGCACTTCCAATTTTTTCCACTTCCCCAGCAATATCTTCCATATGTGAATCCACCCGTTTCTGCGCATTTCTTTTCCGATAACGGTCGATTGCTGTATTTCTTGTTATTTTTGAAACAAAGGAAGACAAAATAGATGGTCTTCTTGGAGGAATGCTGTTCCAGGTAAAAAGCCATGTATCATTTACACACTCTTCAGAATCCTCCCTGCTGTATAAAATATTGTGTGCAACTATATAACACATATTTTGATATTTATTTTTGGTCTCTACAATTGCATTTTCATCTCTGGCAAAATACAAATTAATGATCTGTGCATCATCCATCCTAAGCTATCCTCCTTTTTCACCTTATATCACGTATTTTATTTTAATTGGTCGCATGAAAAATGTAATTTTTTTATTTTTTTTGCAGAAAAGGAAATGAAATATATTTCGTTCCTAATTCCTTTTCTGCATTTCCATTTACTGGTCAATTACTTCTGTCATATAAGCTCCCTGACCATCTACCGCAGTAACTATTTCTTTTCCGTCTTCTGTTTCAATAATCTGCCCCACTGATACCTGATCCTGTGGTCCGCTGGTGCTTAAATCCGGATCTTCGTCAAATGTGGCCAGCGGGTACATTACCCTCTCTCCATTTGCATTGAAAAATTCATGTAATTCAACTCCAGAACTGGCAGCCACTGAAGCTGTTCCAATCAGCATACACGCTGCCGCTCCAATCCAAAACTTTTTTCGTTTCATCATGCTGCTCCTTTCTCTTAACCGTGATTATTTTTTATATCCACAAATACTACAGGTCTTCTTCAAAAACGGATAACTATGTTTACTGTAATATGTCCATGGAGTGTAAGTTTTTATCCCCCTACGATGGCATTTATTACATTTGTTTGAGATAATCAGCCGTTCTTTGTAACAGATTCCAGCTGTTCCAACTGTTCGAAAATCTGTCTTTTTACCAACAGCTTCTAAATATCTCGCCGGATGTTCACATGGCGCATTTGTCGCATAGGAAGAAATCGCTTCAATTGGTTCTGTTACAAAAGATCCATCTTCATTTACTCTGACAATTCTTTCCTTAGCACCAGTTTCTGTTACATAAATGTTTCCACTGGAAATTACTTCCTACGCTTCATTTTCCGCACCCATTACAGAGATACCCTGCCCTGCCATATTTCCCATAATTGTAACACTTGTCATAATAATTGCCATCCACTTTTTTAATCCACTCATCCTTTTTACCTCGTTTTCTTAAATTTTTCCCTATAAGTTGTAAATAAAAATTTTTAGAGCCCTCCCTTCAAAGTTTCGTTATTCCTTTTTCACTATATATCACGTAAAATTTCGGTATCCGTTGCATCCTTGCTAAAAATAATTTATTTTATTCTCAAAACCTCCAGCCCTAATTTGGCACACAAACAGGATCCGTTTATAATCTGTGTCTTGGCGTTTTATAAGTAGCCGTAAATCAAAAGCCCCCCGGCAGCATAGTTCCAAAGATCCATACTATCGGGGGCTTATCCCTCATCTCATCATAATTTCCATATTCTCCTGACGATATAAAGCAATTTATCAATAGTGCTGTTCCACAACTTATTTTTCAGCCAGGCTGTCAAGGCATCTTTTTATGTCCTCTTTTTGCATGCACTCAATGGTCCAGGTACGTTCTTTTGTTTCCGGCAGATAGCCAAGCACTTCCTCCCAGGGAAGGTTTCCGCTTCCAAGCCCGATGTGGGAATCCCGGTCTCCGCAGTTGTCGTGGATGTGGACATGACTTACATAGGGAGCCAGATTTTTCGCCCACTCCCTGACATCCAAAGAAGAATAACAGTGCGCGTGTCCGATGTCCAGGCACAGCTTGAAGTTTGGCTGGTTCACCCTCTCATAAACATCCAAAAGAAGCCGCCAATCATCATCAAATACATTTTCCAGCACGACTTCAAGTTCTGTTTTGTTTTTCATAAATTCCTGCCAGAATTTGGCAACCTGCTCCGCCCAATATTCTTTGTAGTAAACATACGGGTTCATGCCAGAGTGAAAGACAATCTTCTTAGCGCCAAGGTGAAGCCCCGCCTCATAGCACTGGTTGAATCTTGTCATGGTAGCTTCCCGCACCATACTGTCATATGCACAGGGGTTCACATCCAGAAACGGACCGTGAAGGATCAGATCCCTGGTTCCTATCTCTTTCATTTTCTCCCAGTACGTTTTGATCGAATCCGAAAGCTGATCCAGGTTATCCGAAATAGAAAAATCAATGCTCTCGATCCCAGTTCCATACTCTTTTACCAAAGCCTTCATGTCATCATCTAAAACTAAATGGCTAATATATATCATTTTTTTCCTCACTTTTTTTGCGAAGCTGCTCCTGCCTCTTTTAAATGGCAGAACAGGCAGGAGCCCTTTAAGGCTTTGCTGCCTGTTCTATCTTTTTTATTTTACTGTGATCTTAATTTTTTTCGATTTGGAACCGGATTTTACCGTAATGGTGGCAGTTCCTTTTTTCTTTGCAGTGATCACACCTTTTGCGGTAACAGTTGCCACCTTCTTATTGGAAGTGGTATAGGTTACCTTCTGCAGGGAGGTGATCGGGCTGATGACTGGCTTTAATGTCAGTTTCTTGCCCTTTTTCAGGGTTGCCTTAGAAGCAATGCCTATGATCTTGGTGGTCTTCACCGCCTTCTTTTGTACCGTAACGTTGACCACCTGTTTTTTGCCGCTTGCAAGTGTGATGGTGACTTTTGCTTTTCCAGCTTTCAGTCCTTTTATAGTACCCTTGCTTGTCACTGTTACAATCTTTTTGTTGCTGGTTGTCCAGGATTTTACGGAATCTCCATTTGCAAGACCGCTCACCTTCACCTTTGTGGTAGACTGTTTTACCTTCAGCTTTATACTGGTGGCATTTACTTTGATGGTTGGGGTAAGTTTACTTCCTACAGTGCGGGTTTCCGTTCTTCCCTTGTTGCTGGTGCGTTTCTGTGTTTCGGGGGCAAATACCGTTGCTCCCGATACGGTTGTCCAAGGACCAAATACCTCCGGAACTTCCGTCGGTGTCGGAGTCGGCGGAACGGGTGTCGGGGTAGCCGGAACCGGAGTTACAGTCGGTGTCGGGGATGGGGTATCGGTACGCTGTACCACAATGGTATAGTCGGTTGTCTTTCCGGATTTGGTGGTAACGGTAACCTTTACCTCTGCTTCTGCCTCTGGATTTGTTTTATCAAAATACATGGCAATTCTGTGTGCTGCACCACTTCCGGTTACTTTTCCAAGAACCGTTACCTTGCTGGTGCCACGGACTCCCACAGCGGTAACCGATGCGCTGCTGTCTGCCGGTTCTGCAAAGATATTTAAAAATTCCCGGCTCTCTTTATAGATTGCCCGGTAGCTGGTTGTTACACTGCTAAATTCCGGGGACAGCGAAATCCGGTTTGCCGTATTGGAGTAGGTATTGCTGGTGCTAAGTGCCATGTTCGCAAGAACCGGAGTGGAAATATCCTGGGAAATATGGAAAGTATATTCCCTGCTCTTTCCCATACCGCTTACAGTTACCTTCACATCTGTGGAGCCGCCGCTTACATCCGCTACAAAACTTCCTGCATACGCCTGTCCATTTACAGTTATGGTGCAGCCTTCCGGTGCTTTAAAATCAAAGGTCACTTTGCCGGTATTCTCTGCTACCGTTAAATTATATTTTAAGGTATCTTTTCGGAAAGCAGAAGGCCAGGTCACTTTTCCAGTATCTGCTGTGACTGTCACGCTGTCCAGATAGGCTCCATTTGTTTCCAGAGCCATCAGATAGTTGGAATCGTTTTTGTAATAAAGGGTGCCCTCACGGTCTGCACAGATGGTACTGATGCAGTATTCCTGCTGGTCACTTGCCGGGCGGAAAAGCTCTACGGCTGTTCCGGAGGTCTGTCCCGGTTCATCGGACAGCATATAAATACCGCCTGGTTTTGCATTGTAGGTAAAGTACAGATAGACTCTTCCATCTGCCTGTCCATCCCCATTATAATCCTGGTTTTCGTAGGCCGTAGACAAAAGAGGCGCTGCCTGGGGATAGCCTGGGATGGATACGTTATATGCCAGAGAGATCCCGGAAGCGGTTTCAGTTAAGACTGCAAAATGATGACCGCCATCGGAACTAAACTGTTCGCCATTTCCGCAGACACCTACATAGATCCTCCCCTTATATACAACCGGGGAAGCAGTTACCATGCCGCCAAGGTTATAGCTGCAGGCAGTTCCAAAGGTGCCGTCTGCATTCATCTGCACGCGGTACAGATACCCGCCTTTGGTGGTGAAATATACATAACCATTATTATAAACGATAGTAGAACGAATATCTCCATGGCTTGTCATCTTATCCATGAGCAATCCGGTATGTGTGTTTACGGAATACAGGATGGCGGAGTTGGTATCTGTTCCTTCTGAAGAACCGTCGTCGGAACCAAATATCAGGTAATCGGATGAGGCATAAGAACCAGCCCAGTAAAAGCCGCCCTTATGGTTGTATTTCCAAGTGCAGTGTTTAATCTCCGTTCCTGTGGATGGATCCTCGTCTGTAACAGACAGACAGAAATAAGAGCCTGCTGTAGTCTCAGAATTCCAGGTTCCGGTATAGATATAACCATCCTTGTAAGTGATCGGGGAAAGTGTCTGACCTCCCAGGGACTCACTGATCCATAAGGACTTTAAGGAAGTAGCACTGACCGCCTGGATCTGACCGCCGCCGATCTGTGCAAAGAGCATTCCCTCTGCATAGGTAAGGGGGATCATGGCATACTGCATATTTCCAGAGAGCTGTTCGCTGGTCTGAAGGATTTCCCCTGTGTTTTTATCCAGCTTATAGATAAACTGTCCAGACGCTACATAAACTGCTCCGCCCAGGATCAGTGGTGGTGTGATGGCTGCCTCCCAGCCCACTCCGATCCTTTTGGTCCATTTTAACAGGGTGGAATCCGCACTGGTTGGGGTGCTGCTTCCGGTAATGCCGTTATTTGTTTCACTGTTTCGAAAATTGATCCAGTCATTGTCCGTGATCTCCGGCTGCGTAGCATCCTGTTTTACCAGTTCTGCACTAATGTCGGAAACCTCGCCACCGGTAAAGCTGCCCTGCCGGGAAATATAGCCATATTTAGAAATATTCCAGGTATAGGCTTCTCCCTGGAGAATGTTTTCATAAACCATCAGGGAATCTACAGAAGGGGTAAGGCGCTCCCCATCTTTGTCATATACGCTGATGACCGCATCCTCTGGAGTTACTTGAAAACTTACCTTGTCGCTTGTACTTTTATGCACCAGGATGGTGTAGGTTCCTGTGGAGGTATAAGTCTTTTCTGCCAGGGCTGAATCCGCATAGGTGTTATCCTCTGACAGGGAGAATGTCACTTTAGTATCGCCGGTATCTGCCAGTGGAACGCTCACAGCCGTATCTGTAGAAGAAAAAGGAACCTCTTTTACTTCTCCTGTGGTTACATTTTCACTGGAAATGGCAAGCGAATACCAGTTATTAGAAAATGCCTTTGGAACCACCTGTAAAGAAGCGGTAGAAACTGCTACCGTTGCCTCGTAGTCCCTTGTAGTTCCTGTCGTGTCAAATTTCGGAAGGATATTTTTTGCCAGGTCCTTGTCATCCGGCAGGCAGGCCTTGAGATCGGAAAGGTCAAGACGGCGTTCTACCAGGATCTGGTAAACCTGCTTGTCCCCTTCTGTTCCTGCGGTGATAGTATAAAGTGCTCTTTTGGAGCCATTTTCTCCGGCTGCAAAAACGGAGGCAGCTATATTGTAACGGGTACCATCTGTGTATCCGCTTTTTGACATTTCCGCATTCTGTTTTTCTCCGTCCAGTCCCGTGGTTTCCAGCTGAAGGACGGATCCCTCCGGTGCATTCCCTGCCAGATCCGCTGTGATCCAGAAGGATGCGGAATCCATGTTGGAACCATATTCTGCCACATAAACCTTACCACCAAACTCTGCATCAAGATCAGACATACGCTTTAATCCTACGGTAGAAGCACCGCTCTGGCTGGTATATAAGGTCAGGTTCTGAAGGTAGCCACCCTCATCCTGCGCATCGGTTTCTGGCATGATGATAGGATCTGTCTCCCCTTCAAATCCCTCCTGGGAATCAGAGGCTTCAAAGTCCTCTTCTCCTGAAAAATCTTCTTCTGCTTCCCCGGAGGTAAACCCGGTAAATTCAGAAACGCTTGCAAAAGAATCCTCACTTTGTGTGTCTTCGGATTCCTGGGAACCACCCTCAAAAGAATCCGTCTCATCTGTAAAAAATCCATCCTCTTCTGCGGCATAAGCGGTGTTTAACGCATACACCGGAAGATTTCCAGCTAACAGGGCCGCAGACAAAAGTCCGGTCAGCCATTTTTTCATTGTTGGTTTCATTCAGTTCTCCCTTCTTTTCTTTGCTTACGCCGTTATTTTGGGCTTTTTCTTGCTTTCTTTTTTAAACCTTTTCTTTGCCGTTACAAAAAAGAGAGCAAAACCAGTTTCCAATACCGCAATCACCAGAAGAAATTTTGTTGTCAGACTTGCTTTTTGGATTCCTCTTGTCACACTTCCTGCAAAAGATTCCTCCTGATCCTGGTTCTTTCCAGTTGTATTTGTAACTGTGGTTTTCGTTTCTTCTGTAAAACCATCTGACGCCTCACTTTTTTCTTCTACCACCGGGGAGGGAGTGGCTTTTTCCATCACCTTCTCCCCTGCTATGGTATAGCCAGGCTTTAAATCCTTTGCATATTTCTTCCCTGTCCGGTCTGTCCACTTCGGGGACTCATTTTTTTTGGTGTCAGCTGTCTTCATATTTCCAAACAAAGAAGTCTGTTTCTCCCCCTGGAGCTTTAAGGAAGCCTTAATCTCCCCAGTGGTTTTCTCCCCCTCTTTGCCTCCAGCTTTGCTTCCCTCCACCTGTTTTAAATTGGATAAGGAACCCTCGCCGTTTTGTCCTGGGATAGTGGCCTGGGACTTATTTCCGCCATGGTCGGAGCCATGTACCAGGTTTCCAGGGGTACCGGCTGTTTTTATATCCGGGATCCCCATGACTAAAGAATCACTTACATTTCCCGCTGCATCCTTTACCACGATCACCAGGTCTTTTTCCCCGGAGGATAATCCAGTCAGGGTAATGGTATTGGTTCCGGCTAATACTTCTGTTCCTTTCCCACTTGTATCTAGGGCGGGTACCTTTGCCCCTGCCTCAATCACCTGGTAATAACAGGTTCCCTTTTCGGAAGTTTTATAGACAGCAGAAGCAGTGTCCGTGGAGATACGGCTGGCACTGATTTTTTTTAGTACCGGAGCTGTAGTATCGGTAAGTTTCAGGGTAATATAATAGTCTCTGGTTGTCCCGTCCTCTGCTTTTACCTCCAGGCGGACCTTCGCCTCTTTTTCCTGGTCGGCAAAAAAGATCTTCCAGTAGAGGCGGTCTTTGTTGTCTTTCGTTCCCGTGATGGTCTCATCTTTTTCTACAGTTCCTGCCTTGATACCGCTGATGGCATAAACCTTAACAGAAGCTTTTTCATCCTCTACTTCTGGCCAGATGTTCAGGCTCTGCCGTTCGCCATCGTAGGAAGCCTCAAATTTTTCCTTATCTGGATCCAGATCCGGGCTTAATTTTAAGATTCCTTTTCCGTACTTGTCGGAACTGGAAACATACAAGCCCTTTAAGGCTGTGTTGCCGCTAAGAAGGGTGATAGTATATTCCGTCACCGCAGGATCTGCCGTGATCTTCTGGTAGAATTCCTGGTACCCTTCTTTACGGACATAAAGTTCATACGCCTGTCCCTGTAAAAGAGAATACCGTCCATTTTCTTCTGCAGAAACCGGGTTTCCCTCTGCATCCAGTATCACCACACTGGCATCTCCCGGCTCAATTTGAAGTCCCACGCTCACCAAAGCCGGGGTTGGAGTCGCAGTCGGCTGTGGAATCTCGGTTGGAGCCGGAGTTTCTGTTGGTGCCGTAGTTGGCTCCGGAACCGGTGTTGCAGTCGGCTCTTGTGGAGTCTCAGTTGGAGCTGGTGCCTGTGTAGGCTCTGGCTCCACGGTCGGCTGTGGTGCCACAGTGGGCTCTGGCTCCATGGTCGGCTGTGGTTCCTCACTTGGAGCAGGCTCTGGCTGTTCCGGTTCCGAAGGCTCTTCTGGTCCTCCTTCTTCGCTTTGTATCATCACTTCTTGCTGTGCATGTATCTCATAAGGAACACTTCCAGCAATCAGAGCTGCCGTTAGGGTTCCCATTACCAATCTTTTTTTCATTTACCAGTCCCCCCATGTCTCGCCGTTTACTCCGCCGCCTACGTCGGCACCGGAATAAAGGGAAAATCGAAGCCTTACCTCATCCCCGTCCGCCGGGAAATAGGAAGACATTCCAACACTCATGTATTCACCGTTCACGGAATACAGCCAGCCGGAGTCCATGGTAAAATCAAACTCTCCAAGCCAGTTGGAATCGTGATCGGATAACTGACAGTTTACTTCCTGCAAATGCGCCATCAGGTCATCCGGAATAGCTGCATTTGCGGAAATGCCGCCCCTTCCGATTGCTTTTAAATAAAAGCCGCTGGTGGCATCCCCATTGTTTCTCCAGTCAAAGCCTGTGTTCTGCAAAAGCCGCAGCAGCACAGAGGATAACTGTTCTCCCTGGTAATATTCAATAGAGGTTGCCGGAAGGATGGTTCCAAGCCCTACCGTACCCGCTTCAATGCTGATGGTGATAGAACCTGCCACCTGTGGACCTGCGTCTTCTCCTTTATACAGGGTAAAAGGAGGTAAGGTAGTGGCATAGCCTTCTTCGTCTGTCGCCTTGATTTCTATGGTGTTGGCACCTTCTGCCAGTTCCAGGCGATATGCCAGGATTCCAGCAGCCGGTTCTCCCTGGCAGGAAAGCCGTTCCCCATTTCCGGTTACCGTAAGGGCAGCTGCGCCCAGACTGTTTCCATAATGGTCGGTTGCCTGGATGTAAAAGGTACGGTAAGAAGCATTGACCGTCTCCCCATCGGTAAGGTCTGTGGCAATCTTCGGGTAATTATCTTCTACCGGTTCCTCTGGACTTTCCGTAGGGGCAGGTGTCGCAGTGATCTGCGGCTCTTCCGGTGCCGGGGTAACAGGTGGCAGATCCTCATCCGGAGTCTGCGCCCCGTCCTGGTTCCGGTTATCATCCGCATCTGGTGTTTCCGATGGCTGTTCGGAATTGTCTGGTTCATCCTGGTTATCATATTCAATCGTATTACTTTGATTCTCTTGATTTTGGTTTGTATTGTTATTATTTTCTGGCGGCGTTTCTGTCACAGTTGCCTGTGGGGTGGGCGTTACGCTTTCCTCCGGCTTAGGCGTTGGTGTCACCGTCTGGGGTACCGGTTCCTTTGTCGGCTCTGGCGTAATCGTAGGAGTCGGTGTCTCTTCCGGAAGAAGCTGTGCCTGTTCCTGTTGCTCTTCCGCTTCCTCGCCGTTTCCATCTGTCTTAGATCCTGCATAGGCAAAACCGGTTCCCAGATACCCTTTTAAGGAGCTGTCTGCACTGATTCCCTGAACCGGGTTTGGTACTGCCTCGGACTCACTTTTTAATACGCCCTGTGCAAAAACGACAGCAGCCAGAAAAAGCACTGCCACAGGAATGAGCGCTGCCAGTATTTTTCTTTTCTTTTTTTCTTTCATAAACAGCCTCCTTTCCTGTCAATAAAGTCTTTCAATGTATTTCATGATCCATCTGTCATACCAGCTTGCAGATGCTTTTAATTCCTTTTTTAAATGCCGGATACAGCTTGCCGTATCATGGCGTTCGGAGGCCGATACCGGATGGGGGCTAAACGCTGCCTTTTGTCCAATCTTTCTTACTCTTTCATAGAGTAATGTGGTCTCATCTGAATACTGTGTGCCATGCTCGTATAACGCTCTGGCATAACCAGCCATCGCCCGGACTGCCAGTTTGGTGTCCTGGGAGGCAAAGCACTTTCTTCTCTTTCGGTTCGTAAATGCTCTTAGGAATATCACAGCCAGGATGAACAGGAACATAAACGTATCAAATACGATCAAAAACAGAAGAAGGAATTTTTCGATTCCAAACAATGCCAGCTTCAGGCTGAAATTGGTACGGATGTTCTCTTCCACTGGAGGCTGTGATTCTGTCTCCGGGATCGAAGCCGCCAGTTTTCCTTTGGCTTCCAGACCGGTTTTTAAGTTGGCTTCCTCCATGACCCCGTAATAGGAAGGTGTCATTTCAAGAGGGATCCAGCCAAGCCCGTCCACATAGATCTCCGTCCAGGCATGTCCGTTGGTGCCTGGGATTTCAATGGTGTCCCCAGCCTGTTTTCCTTCTATATCCTGTGGGGTAATTAAGTACCCTTCTACATAACGTGCCGGAATGCCATAGTAGCGGAACATCAGAGCCGCTGCTGTCGCAAAATGAACACTGTGTCCGATCTTGGAGGTGGTTAAAAAATTCTCTATAAAATCCCCGTCTTCTGAAAATACATCGGTCTGGGAACTATAGGTCATGTTCTTTTCCAGATAGGAACGGATCCTGGTGATGGCCGTATAGTAATCGGTATGTCCCTCGTCACGGTTTCCGCCGTCTCCAAGTTCCTTTTGAAACAGGGTTTTTAAGGACGCTGGAAGAGCGGTATCTTCCTGATAAACAAAGGTATTGTAATAACTCTCCTGGCTTCGGTAGGAACTGACGGCATCCGCGCCGCCATCCCCTGCATTATTTCCAGCGGTCAATGTCTGATAGACCTTTGCCCCAAGGGTGGTAAAATCACTTACCAGATTTCCAAGGGAGGAAATGCGGTAGGTTCTTTCTCCAAACAGTCCTCTGGCGTACAGGGTGCTGTCCGCCTGGGCGTTTTCGCCTGTGTAGCCGTCTGGCAGACCTGAGAGCTCATACGGGGTATAAAGGTATTTACTGCTTGCCGTTTTATTATTTATCGAAATGATTCCTTTTTCACTGGAGAGGGAATCGTCCTGGATCAGATTTCTTGCATTTAGAAGCTGGGTTTCTCCATAAAAGCCCTCCTGGTGAAGCCAGTAATACAAGTCTTTTTCTTCATAGGCCTCTTCCGTGGAAATCTCCGTCCAGGAAGAGCCGTCATAAACGCTTCCCACAAAACCACGCAGATACAAAGAAGCCGGGTGCTCCATGGTAATTTCAAGTGCCGTATCCGATGACGCACTCCAGGCTCCGATCTGCTTTAACTTTCCATCTGGAAGGGAATTTGCCCCCTGCCCTTTGTAGCGGAGCCTGGAAAGTCCACTTAATGCCTCTTCTTTGGCATTTGCCACAAGCTGGGAGTCCTGGTACTCATTCTTTGGCACCAGGCTTTGAAGAAACATGCCCCCGAAAACGGAGACCAGAAGAAGACCAAATGCCCCGGCAATAAAAGCGGCCACGTCGGCAGCGTTACCTAAGTTTCCCCCTTTATTTTTCGTCATGTAGTTTAATTCTAACAGGGTTCCAGCGTAAAAGCCAAGACAAAGCCTGGTATCTGGAAGCAGTTCTGTTTTTACCAGAACCACCGGAAGGACTGCCGCAAAAAGAAGGAGCAGCACATACCACCGAAGCTTCAGGATTAAGAAGCCAAACAGCCCACAGGCAATGCCAAGGAAAATAAGAACTGCCAGCTCCCCATTTGCTTTTCCAGAATCCTTCAGCTGGTAGATGGTAAGGTAGATCCCTGCTTTTTTCCCAAGAACTTCTGCAAGCTGGTTCCAGAGTGAAAGAAATCCGTTTAAAAGCATGCCAGAGAACGCAAACAGGCAGATCCCGGCAGCTGCACTTAACGAGAAAACCGCAGCAACCAAATGTTCCCGAAGCCTGAAAAGAACGGCACAGAGAAGGGCGGTCACAGTGACGCTCACCAAAAAAGGAATCCCATTCACAGACGGAATCAGGGTATGCAAAAGCGCAAAGGTACCAACGCCATTTACCAGAAAAATCAGGAAACTTTCCAGCAGGATACCGGGCAGGTATCTTCTATGTTTTTCTTCTTGTCTTGTGATCCATACTTCCATGTGATGGTTTCTCCTTTATCTGCTGTGGTTCCACAGCTTACAACGGTTACCTCGCCCCGGGTTCGAAGCCTTCTAAGGTCTTCTTCCTCTGGTGCGCCCGTAATATAAATATAATTTGCAAATCTTTGTTGTCCCGGAGTGTGAAGATATTCTGTGATGGTGCAGGGCTTTTCCCCCTCGCCTCCGTGGCGGAGGAATAAATAGAGAATATTTTCATAATCCTCGCGGGTGCGTATTTTTTCAATGTAAAAATGTCCGGTGCTGTGGTCAAACACGCCTGCCTGACAGGAAATGCCCTGTTCCATAAAACTATTTAAAACTGCGGCAAACACTTCACCAAGCGTCTGTGCTACGGCTGGAGCTTTTTCCTTTAAATAGGGCTCTGCCAGGATCAGGACCGTATCATCCACCGGGAAACTTCTCTGGCGGATCATCATTTTATCTAACTTGCCGGTCAACTTCCAGTGGATCTGACGAATGCTGTCCCCCTCCTGGTATTCCCGGATATCAAAGGTCTCCCCCGGATCATCCCCAGGACGGGCTCCCGAATAGCGGAAGCTCTCCATGTCAAAGCCCTCTTTTGTGAGAAACTGAAAATCTTCCTTTTGTTCACAGGGCATCACCACCGTACAAGCGGACAGCCCCGCCTTCCTCTTTTGCCCTGCCAGACCAAAGAAATCATAGGAGCGCCAGGTGTGTAAGGTGGCGTAAATACTGCCGCACCACTGGCTTTTTCCCTGGAAGTCAATGGCTTTTTTCCCTCTTCCTTTAAGGGAAAACGAAAACGGAAGCTCCATCTGCTCCCCAGTAAAATGATTTTCCAGATGCAGGCTGCCTTTTCCAAGAAATACCGGAAGGACAGACTCATTTGCAATCTGAAGCTTTCCTTTCCAGATCCCATCCTGTTCCGCAGCTTTGGGGAGCTTTAGCTTCATAGTGATCTTTTTTCCGCAAAAGAAACCAAGCAGCAAAAACGCCACTACCGCAAGGGCGGACAAAAGCAAAAGGACGGCATATACCCAGACTCCGGTAAAAACCGCAGCCAGGGCAAGCAGTATAAACCATATAAGTAGTAAAATCCTGTTTTTCATGCTCCCTCTACCTTCGGCGCCGGTGTATCTTTTAAAATTTCTTCCAGAATGTCCTTCGCACTCTGCTCCTGGTATCTCGCCCTGGAATCCAGGATCATGCGGTGTGCGGTTACATCTGTGAATACTCTTTTTACATCTTCCGGAATCACATAATCCCGTTCTTCCATGAAGGCTGCCGCCTTTGTCATACGGCATAAAGCCAGGGTTCCACGGGGGCTAAGACCAAGTGTGATCATCGGATGGTTTCTGGTTGCCTCTGCAAGGGTTGCAATATAGTTCAGGATGGAATCTGCCATATATACTTTTTGTACCTGATCCTGAAGCATAACAACTTCTTCTTTGGTAATAACTGCTTTCGCGTTCTCCAACGGATTTTTTGTCTGCCGGTCCCGAAGCAGCTCTACCAGGTTTTCGTGATCCGGGTAGCCCATGGAAAGGCTTATCATAAATCGGTCTAACTGGGATTCCGGCAGCATCTGGGTTCCGGAAGAGCCGGTAGGGTTCTCTGTAGCAATGACTACAAAGGGCTGCGGAACCGGATGTGTCTCGTTATCTACCGTTACCTTTCCCTCTTCCATGACTTCCAGAAGGGCTGCCTGGGTTTTGCTGGAGGTACGGTTGATCTCGTCCGCCAGAAGCATGTTGCACATCACCGCGCCTGGGCGGTAGATGAATCTGCCCGTCTGTTTTTCGTACATGGTAAATCCGGTTACATCGGAAGGAACTACATCCGGCGTAAACTGGATCCGGTTAAAATCCATTCCCATAAGACGGCAAAGTGCCAAAGCTGTGGTTGTCTTTCCAACACCAGGAACGTCTTCCAAAAGCACATGTCCTCTTGCCAGCACTGCCATGATAATCTTATCCGTAACTTCTTTTTTTCCTTTTATAATGGTTCCAAGCTCCTTCTGAAGCTGTGTGATCTTATCTGCCATTTCTTTCCTCCTGCCCTTTTTACTGGCTGATCCAGGTTCTTTTTCTTATGTGTCAATTGGTATCGCTCATATCATAAAAACTGGTTTTGCCATTTAAAAACCGGCTGTATGCCGCCATTGCACAAAACGCCTGGTCGGTAGCCATGGGATCGCTGTCCCCGTCTAATAAATGGGAAAAGCTTCCATCTTTTTTATAATACTCCATCAGGTTGTCGTAAAGCCCTTTTTCCTTTTTCTGGAAACGTGCATCCTTGTTGCAGTCGATCCCATACGTGCTAAGCGCAAGGATTACCTGGGAAACGGACTCAGAGCTTTTATCCCCATACGCCTCATAACCGCCATCCTCTGCCTGCGCATCTGCTAAAAATTCCACGCCCCTGTCAATGATGGCACTGATTTCTTCCTCTGTGGCATAGGGCTCTAAACACTGTAAGGTCATGGCAGTCAGATCCACATCTGCGGTATCAGAACTGTCATCTAAGGAAAAGCCGCCGGATGGCTTTTCCTGCTGCACAATGTAGGTCAGATACTTTTGTTCCAGTTCCCCGTCTATATCCGAGCGGTCTGCATTTAAGGCAAGAAGGGCATACACGGCTCCATTTAATCCCTGTGCGGTTACAGTCTCAAAATCTTCCAGAGGCTTTCCAAGGTCATACCCGCCAATATCGGAAGGATCGATCCCGATGGCCTTACAAGCCAGGACAGCCCTTGCATACTCGGTATAGCGGTTTTCACTTAATACCCCTTCCTGTTCCTTGACACGCTTTTCTAAGTTTGCCCTGTATTTTTCGTAATAACCATCTATTGCCTCTTCCCCGGAGCGCGCCAGTGCGATCACCGTCCACTCACCGCCGAGGGAATCGGAAGCTGGGGAGGGAATACTTGTCTGTTCATAGGAAGCAGTTTTCTTTAATGCTTCCTCTAAGGACGGAGTACCGCCTCCACACCCGGATAACAGGCTGCTGGCAGCTGCCGCCGCCAGTATTCCGGCAAGATAGCATTCCTTCCTTTTCATTTTGGGATTTAACATTTTTCGTTTCTCCTTCTTTTAAAAATCAAATTCCACTTACATCTATTTTTCTATTATCGGTTCTCTGATTCCTGTATCAGCCCATATTTCACCTTGATCCGCTCCAGCTTTTCCAGAAGCGGGCGGCTAAGCAGCCATAGGAAGATCACGGTGGAGGCTGCATGTACCAGATCCACGGGGGCGCCTGAAATGTAATAAGCGATCAGGCTGCTTTTTGTAATGTACCCGTAGGACATCAGGATGCTGGCAGGATTCATAATGCCGCCATAAATTAAAAACACGCTCAAAAATCCATAGATACAAAGATCGAACTTCCTGGCTTTTAAAATCCCCTTCTGGTACAGGATCCCTGCCAGAAATCCGATCATGCCAAAGGCAAACATCTGCCAGGGTGTCCAGGGGCCCTGCCCCATAAACATGTTGGAGATCAGCATGGTAAGGCTTCCAACTAAAAATCCAGCCTCGCCGCCAAAGGAAATCCCGGTTAAAATCACGATGGCAGCCACAGGCTTGAAGCTTGGCACCATGAAAAAGGCGGCGCGTCCTGCTACGCCAATGGCAGCTAATACCGAGATCACCATGATCTCCCTTGCCTTTGGCTTCCTGCCCTCAAACATCATAAAAAAGGGAAGCATGGCAGCCACTACCACGATCAGGCTGCAGAGCAGGTATTTTCGCCCTCCCCAGATCTTCACAGAGAAGAATAGAAGGAGCGGTACCACGATCAGCATGACCGCAAATGCAAACCAGGTGCGGCGGCTTACTTTTCCCTGGCGTTCCATCTGGCGGATAATCATTCCGTCGGACGGAAGGGTGTATTCTTCCAGTTCTTCAGAAGGAACTTCTTTTCGATGGAAAGGATTTTGTTTTCCCGAATTCTTTAAACGGGCGGCATCCGAAGCCTTTTTTTCCTCCCCAAAGAATTCATCCAGAAACTCATCTAACTGGGATTCGTCAAGCATGACACCACATCCTTTCCGGTAACTGCCTCTGGAAACAGCCCTCTTGCCATACGGTTTGCAGCAGTGGTATAAAAATTATTTCCAGCGAAAAAGTCTCTTGTCTTTTTGCTTGTCACCACATTTCCCTCAAAAAACAGGCCTGTCGTATCCGCATACTCAGCTACAAATTCCACGTCATGGGAAATCATGAAAATCGTCATTCCATGGGATTGCAGCTTCTTTAAAATACTTCCAAGCTCTTCTTTGTATTCCGCGTCCATTCCCTTGGTTGGCTCATCCATAAGAAGGATCTTCGGGCGAAGAAGAAGCACTTTTGCAAGGGCAAGCCGCTGCTGCTCCCCGCCGCTTAAATCATAGGGATGGCGGTTAAGCAACCCTTCCAAATGGGTAAGGCTTACAATCCCCTCGATGGCTTTTTCCTTTTTCATGGAAATGGGGTACTCGCTGGACGGCCTTTCTTTTCTTCCGCCGATCACGCTATAAAGGTCTTCTAATACGGTCTTTTTTAAAAAGATGCTCTGGGGATTCTGCGGCATAACACCAAGATACCCACAGTATAACTCCCGGTCGGAAAAGGAACGAAGATCCTTTCCATCCAGGTAGATTCTGCCGCTGTACGGCTGATGTACTCGTCCAAGTAAAGATAAGGTGGTACTCTTTCCGGTTCCATTTCCCCCTACCAGGCCATAGAATTCTCCCTTTTTTACTTCCAGTGACAGATCCTGAATGACATCGGGGCTGTCCTTTTCATACCGAAACCAGACATCCTTCATCTGGATGGCTGGGGGCGTATTCTCTTTCTGGCGCTTGAAATGTCCAAAAAGCCCTGCCGTTTCGTTTTTGTTTTTCTCCCCCTGTCTTTCCAACCTTTGGTTGGCCTGCTGGATTTTCTCTTTTTTTATTCCTTTTTCTTTTATATATTCCCGGATCCACTGCCTGCCTTCACTTACAGTAAGGGGACAGGTAAGGGCGCTCTCCGTCCCTGCATAGATCTGCATAGGAACTGGCATGGATAAAAACATGCCGTGGTGCTGTTCCTTTAATTTGGTTCCAATCTCCCGGGGTGTCCCTTCCAAAAACAGGGTTCCCTTATCCATGACAAACACCTGGTCGGCATACGGGATGATATCCTGCAGGCGGTGTTCGGTGAGCAGTACGGTAGTCCCAATATCACGGTTGATCTTCTTCACGGTCTCCAAAAAATCGGAAGCTGCAATGGGATCCAGCTGGGAGGTTGGCTCGTCCAGGATCAGTAAGGACGGGTGCATGGCCATCACAGAAGCCAGGTTTAAAAGCTGTTTTTGTCCGCCTGACAATTCCGATACATTTTTATAAAACCACTTCTGAATGCCAAAATAACTTGCCATCTCTGCCACCCGAAGGCGGATAGTGGCATTGTCATACCCAAGGCTTTCCAGTCCAAACGCCAGCTCATGCCATACCTTATCAGTCACGATCTGGTTGTCCGGATTTTGCATCACAAACCCAATCTCCTGGCTCTGTGTGCGGTGGTCGGTATCCCTAAGCGGAATATTCCGATAGAGGATCTCTCCCTCTTTTTCTCCAGCTGGTGCAAGCACACTTTTTAACTGGCGAAGCAGGGTGCTTTTTCCGCAGCCGCTCCTTCCCATGATGACATTTAAGGTTCCTTCTTTTATATTCAGGTTTACATGCTCCAGAACTTTTCTGGAACTTTCCGGATAGGAAAACCCGAAATCCTTTATTTCTACAAGATTCATCTGTCTGTTCCTTCCTGTTCCAGCGTCTGGTAAATTTTTTGATACGTCATTTCAAGGTCTGCCGTTTCTTTTCTCCGGCTATAAGAAAAGCGGATGGTTTCCGTCACATCCAACAGCACCGGAAGAAAACAAAAGGCTGCAAAACAAAGATAGGTAAGTAGCGCAAGAAGCGGGGAAACCGAAACGGGTGCCGCGTATCCCTGGATGGTAAAGCCAGCTAACAGGATCCTGGGATCATAACTTGCATAGGCAGCCCCTTTGATACAGCCCCCTGTAAATACAGCAAATAGTCCGATCATCATTCCCAGGATATACTTATCTTTTCTTGTAAAATGGTAAATGGAAAACGCAGTCCTTCCCTTCAGACCATATCCTCTGCTTCGCATGGAATCAGAGGTCTCAATGGCATTTTCCAGCGCCCAGGTAACCAGGATGGAGAGCATGTTAAGGCCATGGCGGATACGCGCAAAAAGGCTCCCTTCTGATACATCCCGTCCCATGGCTTTCTGACCGTTTCGGATCACTTTTAGCTGCGCAGTAAACCTTGGCACAAACCGAAGCGCCATGGATAAGATCAGGGAAAGCGCCGGAATGATCCGCCCAAACAGATAGATAAATTTATCCGTTGTCATAACCTTGTTGTAACAGGAAAACCACTGGATGACCACGAACATCACAGCGCCAAGCACCACGCCATACACAAGTGCTTCCAGGGTGATCCAGTTACCGCTGCTTTTTACATAATACAGCATGGTAACCCCGTAATGATTAAACATGGGATTTAATAGTGCCACAATGAGAAGACCTGGCAGAGTAAGAAGAAAGCTATGTTTCAGAGTCTTTTCCCATCCGTTTAATAAAAACGAATAGGAAAATGCTCCCACATAAGAGATCCCGATGAACACCGGGTGTTGATTGAACATGGTAAAAAAAAGTACCACTGTAAAATAGAAAAAATTCAAAAAAGGATGACAGGCAGAAAAGGTATCCATTACCGTAAGGTTTGCACACGTTCTGTTGTTTTTTTCTTTATTCATTGACAACGCTTTCGGCACCGATATACTCCCTCTTCAGTTCATACTCATCACAATAGGCATCCATCTTGCTGCCCTTATAACAGCGAATGGTACAGCTCTTATTCACGATCCACGGACCGACATACTCCGGATCGTGACGGATTTCTACGGTTTCCAGACGGTTGCAGCCATGGAATACCCAGCGTTCGATCACATCCACACTCTCCGGGATCACGACATGTTTTAAGTTGTTGCATTTGAAAAAGGCACTCTCGCCAAGCTCTACTAAGCCTTCCGGAAGGTTTAATTCCTCAAGGCCGGTAAACCGAAACGCCTCTGCCTCGATTACCTTCAAGGTATCAGGGAAAATCACCTTTTTTAACTCCTTACACCGAAAGAACGCTTTACTTCCAATCACTTCAACGTGGTCTGGCAGCACCAGTCTTATTAGCTTGGAACAGGAATCAAATGCCCCCTCCTGGATTTCCCGGCACTCTGAGTCTTTTGCAAACACGGCTCTTAATAGATTGGTACAATCACGGTAAGCTTTTGGTCCTAAGGTTTTTAAGGACGCTGGAAAATGGACTGCACGCAGGCTGTGGTTTTCTGAAAACGCCCGCCGTTTAATTTCCGTCAATGTCTTAGGAAGAACAACTTCCTTTCGGATCTGGCACTGGAAAAAGGCTTCCCGTCCAATAATCTTACAATTTGGTGGGAGAATGACTTCCCGCATCCGTCCATCTGCCCGAAAACAGCCATCGTCAATGTAGATATATTTTTCCGGGATCTCCTTCCTTGTAACATCCCCCTTTAACATTTTTGCCTGCTGTGCTGTAAATGTCCGGCTGTCATACCGCAACATACTCCAGCGCATTTCTTCATCTTTATAAACACGCATTCTTTTCTTTCCTCCGCTTTTTAGGGTAACAAAAACAGAGCCCCATTACTTCGATGAGCCTCCGTCCTTTACGACAAGTGGAATATGCTGACTTAAAATGCGCTGTTATGTACCGCTGATTTCATACAGTGATTATGGTTCCGGAATCGCACCGAATTTTCCTAAATCAGCCTTATCTGGCTGAACCATGTCTGGTTATTTGATTTTTCGTTCTCTGATATTTCTACCTATATCAAATATTAGTATTATAGCATTTGAAATGGCATCTGTCAAATTTTGGCAATCTATGAGTATTTTTGCATGATCAGTGGTTTAGAACCGGGTGGGCTTACCTTGCTATTTTTCGTCTCCCTGATAGGGATTTCCCACATCGTTTCCAAGGTCACAGGTGTACACCCACAAGATCACATCCCCGTCTTTTGGCTTGTACGCAGATGCCCCATAATTGGGAAATGTCCCATTGACACTGTACATCCAGCCGGAATTTTTTCCGCAGTCCAGCTCATAGAGCTGGTTAATTCCTTCCACATAGTAGCTGTCATAGAGTGGGGTGTACTTCGAAGAAATCTGAATCCCCTTTTCCCCACAGATGGTTTTTAAAATATCAAAGACGCTCTCCCCTGTGGTAAATGAGACCGTTGTCTTTTTTAGGATCTGTCCATCCTCCGGGACAAACTCTTTTTTGGTTTCCTTTAACTCCTCCATGTGATCCAGGACCGTCGCACAGGAGATTTCAATCGTACAGGTCGCAGGCTCCCCGGAAGAAGCATCTCCCCCACAGCCTGTAAACACGCAGCCGCATAGAAGCAGTAACAGACTTAAGAATAGGACCAACCACTTTTTTCGTTTTTGGTTCATACGCTTCCCTTCCTTTTTAGTATTCTTTCTCTACAGATATTGTAGCATTGTTTGAGGGGACTGTCATCTGAAATCAAAGAAACGATCAGACAACAACAGAAGTTAAACTTATGCCTCAATCCTGTTTTCTCACAAACACACACGCTTATACAGCCATTATGTAGATTTAATCATTGGGCTCCTTCTCCATTAATTTATCAACTTCTGCTTCTATTGCATCCGGATCAATTCCGACTTTTTTCAAAGTATCGTGTTTTGCCTCATTCGCCTGCTTAACAAACGCATTGTATTCTTCATACCAATTCAACGGAACAGGCTTATACTTATGGCTCTTACCCTTCTCATTCAAAAGCCTATATAATAGCTGTACCATTCCTTCATACTGTAAAGACTCCGAATAATGCTTTACCGGTATATCTTTTACGGATCCATCCAGTAACTGTACTTTCTCAACAGTCGTAGTAAACATAGGATCTTTGTTCCATATGGATAGATAAAATTCATCCGATTGAATAATTTTCTTGAATTCACAATCTTTGTCAGAAAGCTGGTACCATTGAATAACATCATCAAACTCACCTTTTAAATATCGTTCAAACAAGCCACAATATTCTACATTATTTATAGAGCTGAAATAATAATTTAATCTACTTGCCAGAGTTTTTAAATCAGCTGTACTGACATCATTTAAAAACGCCATAATTTTTTTGTAATCCTGTTCCTCCGAATCGATTTCTTTTATAAGTCGATTAAGAACCATCAATATTTCACAAGCAAGTTTTGTATCTATTTCAATCATATCTCCATGTGCGATGTGGTTTCTCAATTCCGGTAACTCATATGCAAGATAAATGTATTTTCCAAAATCATCCTTTTCTCTTATTTTATCAGCTATACTCTTTAAACCATCGTTTTCCGATTTGTCGCCCCAGACAAATTGAAATAGAGTTTTTAATAATCCTTCAATTTGTGACATTGCCAAAAACACAAATGCTTTATATTTTCCTTTTTGGAACAATTCAATTGAAGTTGATATAATTTCCAGCCTATTATTCAGATATACATTTTCCCTAGTTATTTTCAGCATATTTTCTGGAATATGATACTTAATAATGTTATTTTTTATTGCTTCTATAAACTTGTCTTCGTCTTCATTTTTCAATGCTCGCATTTTTTCGCATTCCATTACTGGAAACTCATATAGGAGAATATAATTTTTTTCCCTGTCAATTGCATTTTCTGCATTCCACGACCAAGCGATTGGAAAATTAAACTTAAGAAAGCCCAGCCAGTCTGGAATACTACAATTTTTCCATGCCGTTTCCATCAAAAATTGGGTATCTTTTTCTTCCAGTTCGCTTAGTTCTTTTTCATTTTGTGTTTTAAAATCCTCGATTTTACGTTTTCCTTTTTTCAGTTTCTTATTTTCGCCTATATCACGCAACTTTTCTTGTAATTTTTCTTGATTATCCAGCATCGTTTTCTTATTCTTTTCCTTAGACGCTTTCAGCTTCAGATACTCTTTTGCCACATCACTGTTATGTTCAAAACATAAAACATAATAATATATATAATCACTCCAGGTTAACGTTTTATCATGTTTTCTTTTCTCCTTCCATTGTTTCGCATAGTATTTGGTTTCTTCTTGTCCACGTGTTCCTACCAATTCTTCAAAAGCAGTTGTGAGAGATTGCTTATCAAGCAGTTCTTCCGGGCATTTACTTTCACTGGCTTCACCTATAATTCGTTTTTTTAAATACTGGTCTATTTTTTCTGGTTCCATATAATCCCCTCTCCTTCTTTACACAAAATGTATAAGAAAACTCTTTTCACACTGAAAAATCAAATTCATAAACTAGCAGTGTAAAAAAAGTGGTAATATGTTTGCATTTCTATTATATTCATGCATTAACAAAACTTTACATTTTCCCATATTTTAAGACAATTTTTTCTTTGCGGCAATTCCAATGTGAGGATGAATCCTCTGTTTTCCTATAAAAAGATCCACCAACACCAGATAATCTCTGTCCGGCATTGGTGGATGTTTAGATTGTTATTTTATGGTTACTTTAATCTTCTTTGTAACCTTTCCAGATTTTACTGTAATGGTTGTTTTTCCTTTTTTCTTGGCTTTTATCACACCATTTTTCGTAACGGTCGCCACCTTCTTATTAGAAGTGGTGTAGGTCACCTTCTCCTGGGAGGTGATCGGCGCAACCACAGGCTTTAAGGTAAGGCTTTTGCCCTTTTTCAGGGTGAGCTTCGTCTTTAATCCGGTAATCTTAGTCGTTTTTACTTTCGCGCTTTGTACTTTCACCTTCAGGGTTGCTTTTTTACCACTCTTTAAGGTGATGGTGATCTTAGCGTTTCCAGTTTTCTTACCAGCCTTGATCTTGCCGTTTTTATCCACGGTCACGATCTTTTTGTTGCTGGAAGTCCAGGACTTCACGGAATCCCCGTTTGCCAGACCGGTAACCTTCACTTTTGTAGTAGTCTGTTTCTTCTGAAGCTTGATGGAGGTTACATTTAACTTCATGGTAGCGGTCAGCTTGCTTCCGTTATCACGGCTCTGTTTCGCCCCGCAGATGGAGCAAATTCCCTCCTGTTTCTCTGGTGAAAAAACAGTTGCTTTGGAAATGACCGTCCAGGTGAAGTTATGGTCGTGAGTAAGCATCGGGATCACTTCCGTCCTGGTTGCCCCGCATACGGTACAGGTATAAACCTTTTCCCCTGCTGCGGTGTAGGTGGCCTGTTTAGTGATGGTTCCAGCGTCATAGGTATGCTGGCTGGTTTTTGGAATGGTTTCCGTCTTCGTATAACCGCACACCAGACAGGTAAATTCCTTCTTTCCTTCTGCTTTGCAGGTAGCTGCGGTTATTATCTTGCCATCTCCATAGGTATGTTTCTGATAACCGCCCTTTTTCGTATTATCAGTGATGTCACAGGTTCCATAATCAGATTTGCATTCATGCCAGTGGCCTTCTGCGTCGGAAGTCCAGCCTTCCACCCACTTATGGTCGTGCTCCTGTTTGTAATCATCGGTATAATGGAAGACAATTTCATCTCCATCTGTTAAAAACTGCTCACTGACACCAAGATCGGAATGGATTCCGTTTAAGGTGTACATCCAGCCAGAATTCTTTCCATTGGTGAACTCTCCAAGCTTCTCCCCATCTTTGGTGATAAAATCAATGTAGTTGCCTTTTGGATTGCTGTATTCAAGCTGATTGTCTGCAAGCACTTTTTCCAGTACATCCAGTACCGTTGCGTTACTGTCAGTATCTACACTGGTCTCCTGGATCCAGGTCTCCAGGTTTCCTGCCTTTAAGGTATGTACCTCACCGTCTGTATCACTGTCATGGGCTTTATCTCCAAGGAGTGTAAAGGAAACGGTGATCTTCTCTGCTTTTACCAGCACCTTCACTGTAATGGTCGTTTCAACAGCCCCATACTTTAACTGAAGCATCTGGCTGCCCCTGGTCTGGGGATCATAACCGATCACTGTGATCTCTTCAAAAGATGGATTGGTCTTGCTTCCATCACTCCAGGTGACGGTAAAAGTACCACCGGAAAGATCTAATTCTTCTCCGATATAATACTCTGTTTTGTAATCTCCTGCAAGGGTAAGTCCTGTCGGGTAAGCGCCAGCTCCATAAACCGGATAACTCTCTCCCTGCTCCCAGTTATGGTAGTTGCCGCTGTTTAATCCATCCTTTACGGTGCCGTCGGCAAATTCCCCGGCTGTTTTTGCAAAGCAGTAATCGCTCTGGTTAAATTCGTAGTCGATTCCATATTTAGGATCATTTTCTGCTGTCAGGATGTTTTCCACTTCACCGATTCCCTGTGCAGCACCACAAGAATCCAGATAATAGTTGTTTGAAATCCCCTGGAATTTATCGAAACTCTTTAAATATCCGACAATGGCTCCTACGTTGTTTTTTCCAGAAACAGTACCGTAGAAGAAGTTGTTAGAAATGGATCCGCTTCCATTTCCCCAGCACTGCATGCAGCTTGGCTCCCCGCCGAAAATACCACCAACGTTTGATACACCGCTGATGGTTCCTGCTACATAACAGTTTTTCACGGAAGCAACCGGAGTATTCGGAGCAGAATCTGCCTCATAGCCACTTCCAAGGATTCCTCCTACCCATTTGCCAGTAGCGTTTACGGTTCCAGTGAAGCTGCTGTTTTCAATGGTACAGGAGCCCATAGACTGACCTTTAGCTCCTGCAATACCGCCAACCTTATCTGTACCATAAACATCCGCTGCACTTTTACAGTTACGGATATATCCGTTTATGCTTCCAGCAAAAGTACCAATACTGGACTGCTGTCCGCTGTAACCGATCACGACACCGCTTTCTGCAACACAGTTTTCAATAGTAACCGTATTGGCTCCGGAAGCATACCCGCCGATCAAACCAGCCCGTAAGGTTTTCGTTCCAGCCTTAATTGTAACATTACGGATAGTCGGTCCTGATGGACAGCCCGTGTTATATTCTCCGTCAGGGCCATAATCTACGGAATAACGGTCTACAAGACCATAGCCATTGATCTTTTCTCCATAAAGGTTCAGGTTTTCGATTACCGCATTTCTTGTATAGTTAAACAGGGGATGCCCTCCGGCTGCTACGGTAAGAGTATTCCCATTTCCATCAAAAATACCGGAAAATGCCCGAATGTACTTTCCGTTTCCGGAAGTATGTCCAGTCTCAATCGTACCGATCGGACTCCAGTTTTCAGGAAGGGTAATATCCAAAGTCATCTGAAAATAAGTATTTTCAAATCCATAGCCATCCTCATTCACCTTATCCCGTAAATATTCCAGGTCGGTAAGGCTGTTTAATAAATATGGAGTTTCCTCTGAGCCGTTTCCCTCCCATGGAAGAGGTTCCTCTAATATTGTGGCAGATACTACATCTGTATAAATTTTTTCACTGACCGGGAAGGAATACTCTGGTTCCGCAACACCGTCTTCATCTACCGTATAACTCACGTCACGGCGGCTATACCAGACTTCACAATAATAGTAGTCGGTTCCTGTCTCCGTTATAGACGGCTTGTAGGTTTCCTTATCCGCACCAGCGATAGGAGTTCCACCTTCTGTAGTGTTTTCCGTATTTTTATACCACTGATATTTTGCCGTTAGATTTCTCCACGGTGCCTTTTCAAGTGCCACTGAAAAACTTTCCGTTACAGGTTTTCCCATCAACAGGGAAATATTCTGGGGCTGTGTTTCAATTTTTGGTACTTCTACAGTTTCTGGAACAATCGTAAACTTTTTAAATTCACTTCGGGCAGAAAATATTCTCCCATCTATTTCATATTCGACACGACAGAAATAATACTTTTCGTCTTCTGGCTTCTCTGTAGAAACTACATAGGATGGATCTGTCGCACCGTCTATTTTGACATACTGATCTTCTTTAACAAATTCGGGACCAAGTTCTCCAACTGGTACTGTTACAGAATACCATTGATACGATAGCTTTCCCTCGCCTGGCTGTAAAACCTCTACGTCAGCAGTTAAGACTGGCGGTTCTGTATTCTGAAATACAGTTCCATATTTCCCAGTTACCTTTAACTTTACATCTGGTGTATAGTCCATCGGACCTTTTTTTATCGTTAAAGTATAAGATGCCGCCTCCGGGCAATAGACCTTTCCTGACTCACCGATATTAATTTCTAATACATATTCATCCTGATTAGCCCAGTCTGGAACCAGCTTATAGCTACTAAAATAATTAAGGGTGGTTTTTTCCCCATTTAAAGTAATTTCTTTTGGCGTATCACGATAACTATATGGCTGCGCCTCAATGGAAACATACTCTGTGTTTTCCGGAACTGTTACAATCAGGTTCTGGTCCTCCATCGTATCCTGTAATCCAGACTCGATCTGATGTCCCCAGGAATCTGTAATGTTCAGTTTTTCCAAATGATTCCGATAAATAATCGGCAGTTCATGGCTCTCCAGAACGTTTCCATTCCGCCGTACCTCTAAACGAATACTTCTAATACACTGGTTATAATTAATCATATTTCCAGATGTCATACCTTTGGCAATGGCATATTTTAAATAGGAATAACTACCAGTATTAATTTTATTGGTGTACATGACTCCATCTTTTGGATTTTCATATACCGCATAAACCTGACAATCATCTGGCGCCGCCTCATCCAACTCTGCACTTAAATACATCTCTGCTTTCAGACTCATATGGAGGTAAACCATTCCAGCAGAGACAACAAAAGGCTCACTGCCATCCAAAATATCCAGTTTACTTTCTTTTTGTTTATCGGATGTAACAGTACGAAGTGTCACATTTTTTAAATAGGAACCTTCTTCCCCGGACGCTTTCACAACCGTAACATTCACATATGCGGCTGAAATCGCGGCATATTCTGTTCCATTTATATTTTCTGTTTTCTCAGCAGTAATAAAGTAGGGCGTATCTTTCGGTGAAAGTCCGGAAAGGGTTACCTTCCCATCTTCATCTGTAACAAGTCCCTCCTGTTTTACTCCGTCGACATAAATGGAAGCCCCTGCACAATTTCCATATGTATCACCATAATTACCTATAACCTGTTTCAATTGCAGGGTTAACCTTTGATTTTCTGTAATTGTTAGATCAGTTTGCGTAAAAAAGGCAAGCTGTTCCTTATATTGCTGGATAAAAAAGTGCATTTCATCACCATCATGTACTATTTCACCCAATGCCGTTGAATAATTAGAACTGTCATGATTAAGGGAGTATTTTATATAAGAAACATCAGCCCTGTTCACTCCCCAAAGTTTATATATCGCCCCATCAAAAATTCCCTTATCATCCGCATGGTAATCATAGCCAACCTCAGCACCGCCCGAATAATACAAGTCATGGGCTATCCTGAGAGCATCATCCATGGTATAGGAAGCCTTTCCATTAAGCGTTACCGTCCGTCCAGCCATAGGCTTTCCATCTTTGTCGTTTAAGAATTTACCATCCTTGCTTACACTTACAGTCACCTGAATTTCCTGTGGCTCTTCTACTTCCTCGGACAGACTGGTTCCATCACTAAAAGAAACTATATCTGCCTCTGGCAGCCCTTCTGAATCAGTAAAACTATCGTCTTTTGATTCTTCTATATTTTCATCACTATAAAAATCAGTGTTTTCTTCCTCTTCATTATAATCAGCTTCTTCGTTCTCTACAGAATCTGCTGCTACAGAAATATCAGTCCCGCTGATCCACTCTTCTGCAAATACATCTATTGGAATTTGCAATACCAACAAAAAAACAAGCAGCCAACTGGCTATTCTTTTCCATAGTCCTATTTTTTTCATTTTTCAGCCACTCCTTCTAAAAAAGGCTCCCCTTCCTCACGGAAGAAGAGCCTTGATCCTAATGCTTATTTTACCCGAACAGTCACTTTTACTGATTTGGAACCAGATTTAATTGTGATCTTGGCTGTTCCTTTTTTCTTTCCAGTTACAACACCCTTAGCGGAAACCGTTGCCACTTTTTTATTTGAACTTGTGTAAGTAACCTTCTGTTTGGAGGTAAATGGTGTCACAACAGGTTTTAATGTAACTTTTTTACCCTTTTTAACAGAAACATTTTTATTGGATACAGAAACCTTGGTAGTCTTTACATTACTTTTCTGCACCTTAACTGTTACAGTCTTTTTAAGTCCGCTGGCAAGCGTAATCTGTAACTTTGCAGTACCAGCCTTCTTTGCTGTAAGTTTACAGGTACCGTTTGCTTTTCCTTTTACAGTAAAAATCTTGGTGTTGGTGGATTTCCATGTCTTTACAGAATCCCCCATTGCAAGACTGGTTACTTTCAAACCAGAGGTGGACTGTTTTACTTTCAGTTTTACTGTGGAAGCGTTTACAGTAGCAGTTGCTTTTAATGCAGTTCCTTCTGCCTTTGTCTCTTTTATACCACAGGTCTCACAGATTCTCTCCTGCTGCTCTGGTGCGAAAACAGTAGCTTCAGCAGTTACTTTCCAGTCACCGAACTTATGTCCAGTTGCTTTGATTGCTTCTGTTTCAGTTGCATCACATCTGCTGCAGGTTTTGGTAATTACGCCATCAGCTGTACAGGTTGCTTCTTTAGTAACTTTAGATGTAAAATCATGTCCAAGTGCTGCAATCTTCTGCCCATCTTCTTTTGCATCACATCTGGAACAATGCTTGCTCTGCTCACCATCAGTTGTACAGGTAGCTTTCACATCTACAGTGTAATCTTTCGCAAAATCATGTCCAAGAGCCGGAATCTTCTGTTCATCCTCTTTTGCATCACATCTGGAGCAATGCTTGCTCTGCTTGCCGTCAGTTGTACAGGTAGCTTTCATGTCTACTGTATAATCTTTTTCGAAATCATGTCCAAGCGGTTCGATTTCTTCAGTAGTAGTTTCACCACACTTATTGCAGGTTTTGGTTATATAACCAGCTTCTGTACAAGTAGCTTCCTTTGAATCTGATACAACAAAATCATGACCTAATGCAGCTACCTTATTCTCATCATTTTCATAAGAATAATGTTCTCCACATGCTTCGCAATAGCCAACTTCTTTCCAACCGTTTTCAGTACAAGTAGCCCCTTTGGCTTCAATTGTATCTGCCTTGCAATGCATTTTAGCAGTTTCTGGCATTTCATTTGCATTTTCATCTAAAATTGCTTTCCATTGTGCTTCTGTTCCTGGATAGCAAACAGCGACTAATTCATTACAATCATCAAACGCCATATCCCACATTGTTATCTCACTCTGACCGAAAGCAATTGTTTTCAATGCAGTTCCATAAAATGCCATTTCACCAATTTCTTTCACCTCAGAAAAATCAAAAGAAGTCAAAGCTGTATTAATAAAAGTCATATCTGGGATTGACTCTAGCTTATTGCTATACTCTAAAGTTGTTAACGCTTTACATCCTGAAAAAGTATAATTTGAAATACTAAGATTATTCGCTTTAACTGATGTTAAATTATCACAATCACTAAAAGTTGATTCCCCTAATGAAAGATTTCCTGCATTTACAGATGAAAGCTTTTTACAAGCTTCAAATGCGCTGTCACCTATTACAACAGAATTTTTTTCTGAAAAAGAAATCGTTTCAATTCCGTTTTTCTTAAATGCACTGCTTCCAATTGAAACTACATTTGATAAATTTATGTCAGTTAAAGTTGTTACTTCAGAAAATGCGCTTTTTCCAATCGAAGTCACCGTTGTTGGGAGAACAACCTCTTTTAATTTTCCATAATAAATATCATTTCCAACTTCCACTAAAGCAAAATCATTATTTCCTATGGAAGTAATTCCATCGCCAATCACAATCCGCTCAACTACCGGTGCGTAATTGCTCGACCAAACGCCTTCTGCTTTACGTACATTATTTGGCATTTCAGCACTTGTCACACCAGCTTTTAATTGAAAATAAAGAGTTTTTGTTTCTTCCTCATACCTATATTCAATATAATCATTAACACTTATATAATCATCACTATAACTTGTCACATTATCATTAAATGTGGAACATTCATCAGTAAACATCTCATTTTCCTCATCTTCAAATGAGTCAATGAAATCATCATCTGAAGCAGGACTTTCTATTACAGCAGAAGAGGCAAATCCCTCTGTCTCTTCTGCTGTAACTATCAACGGATTATAAGTTCCAAAGATCATACAAAATGTTAATGTTAATACTAAGTATTTTCTTTTCATTTTAACTTATCTCTCCATCAATCTAATCTATTTAATTTTTCCAAGAAAATTCTGAATAATCATAGCTTAAAATGATAGAAAAATCAGTACTAGGACAAATCTGATCGCTCAATGTAACATTTGGATAACTAACTGTTGCAAGGTCATTACCCATGCACCACATCCATGCATTGCCGCCCCATGTACCGCCAAGAATATTTCCTTCATCGTCTTTATCCAATTTTACATTTTTACCATCGTTTGTTTTAGCAGACTCTGTTGTTAAGCCAAATGTTTTCAGGTAATACTCGGTCTTTCCTTCATAAGTGCTCTCTGTCCAATCGGTTACAATTTTTCCTGCCTTTGTAGCTCTCACAAGTGCTGCATAAATAGATTCATTTGCTTTAGTAGTAATTTTTGTTACTGGCTCTGTCTTATATGTTTTTTCCTTTGTTACATCATTATACTCTCTGGTATAAATACTCATTGTTGCTGCGGATGCCATCACGGTCATACCGAATGTCATTACGAGTGCTAAAATGACTGCTGACAGTCTCTTAAAGGTTTTCTTCATTTTTGTTTCCTCCTTCTTTTGAAAACGTGTTTGTAATTTATTATTTTGGTAATGCATAACCAGCCTTTCTGTGGCCCCTCCTTCCTGTTTTTTATTCTTCAAATCAGGTCTATCTGTCGCTAAGATCCTGACTATGAAAAATCACATTTAGATAACAAAAGCGAAGTCTCCTACATCAATATAGGAGTCTCCGCCAACGTGTAGTATGGTCTGACTTAAACACTTCTGATATGAAATGCTATACACAGGTAAACACAAAGGTTTAGTTCCAGAATTCCACTGGATTGTCTTAAACAGGTTCTTTTGGAACCGACCACATTATTATTCTCTTGTTAATGGAATCATAACATTTATCTATAAATTTGTCAATCATTCTAAAAGATTTTTTGAAAATTTATTATATTTATAACTTTTCTAAATTATTTTTTCAGTAATCATTTACATATAAATAAAAATCTCTTTCGTGTTTGATTAACCTATTGATTCACTTTTTTCGTAATCTACTTAGATCCTGTAATTATAAATTAAAATTGAACAAAATCGCTGCGCGATGGCCTACCAAGGCTATGGCATAGCGATTTT